>MDSY01125683.1_pt1 | contig 13251 bp, 13 predicted proteins | sample 811131 | NCBI WGS metagenome assembly MDSY01 (sample SAMN05326643, study PRJNA326480) | marine metagenome | isolation source: seawater | place: Atlantic Ocean: South West | collected 2010
AGAAGATCTGGGGCAGCTAGAGCCTTCAGAATATCGAGCCACTCAATTCATAGGCAAACGTGGCGTAGAGGCTTACTACGAGTCGGTACTGCATGGTCGCCCCGGTTTTCAGCAGGTGGAAACGGATGCACATGGGCGCGTTACGCGCATTATCGATATCGATCCACCCATGGTCGGGCAGAATTTAAACTTGTACCTAGACGCACAACTGCAGCGTGCGGCGGTAAATGCATTAGGCCAGCGGCGCGGCGCTGTTGTAGCTCTGGATCCAAAGACTGGTGGTGTTTTGGCGCTAGTGAGTAAGCCGAGCTATGACCCGAACCAGTTTATCGTGGGAATGAGTGATCGAGAATTTCGCATGCTAACTGAATCCGTCTATTTGCCACTATTTAACCGCGCAACGAACGGGCAATACGCACCGGGTTCAACTTTTAAGCCGGTAGTGGGGCTCGCCGGGATTGCCAGCGGTGCTATGCAATGGGATACCAAGATAGAAGATCGTGGCTCTTTTCGGTTAGCCGGTGGAGAACGGGAGTATCGAGATTGGTCGTGGACGGTGGATGATTCTGGCGGCCAAGGTATTGTCGATTTGCGTAAGGCCATATACCGCTCTTCGAATGTCTACTTTTATGACGTCGCCTCCCGCTTGGATATCAATTACTTGGCGCAGTTTGCGGCAGAATTTGGTTTTGGTCGGAACCTCGCTGTGGATATTGGTGACGCTAGTCGTGGTTTGGTGCCAGATCCAGAGTGGAAGCTCGGCGCAAAAGGGGAAAAATGGTACCAAGGCGATTCTGTCAATATGGGCATAGGACAAGGCGACTTATTGGTAACGCCGCTGCAAATAGCAACGTATACCGCGATGATTGCGAACCGCGGGCGCGCGGTACGACCGCAAATGGTGGTGAGTGGGGCTGAAGACTCGACGATAGATGCGCAATCAATCTCTGAGCACACTGCGAATTTATCTGCAGAGGACTGGCAGAATCTGGTCGGGGCGATGGAAGATGTTGTACACCTCGGTGGACAGGGTTTTCGTGGCAACGGCACAGCGTGGGCTTACATAGGTCAGCGTATCGGCTATCGCATGGCCGGTAAATCGGGTACGGCGCAAGTTGTAGAGATTCGGCAGGGCGAAGAATACAACGAAGAGGAATTGTCAGAGTTCAGGCGCAAACATGCGTGGTTTATGGCGTTCGCGCCGATTGAAGATCCGCAGATAGCTCTGGCTGTGTTGGTCGAAAACGGTGGTGGCGGAAGTTCCGTCGCGGCGCCAGTGGCGAAGGAAATCATAGATTCCTATCTGGGGCGTTCTGTTGCGATGCAATAACTTATTCGGGCGAACCTATAGGTTCGAAAGGAGAGCATAACCGTGAGCATGGATTTTCAGCGCCAGATGCCCGGATCTAAAAATTCGGCTGAAAGTCATTGGCTATATAAGCTGCATTTGGATCCGCTGCTGCTGGTGCTGGTGGTCGCGGTATCAGCCTTTGGTCTGATGGTGCTGTTTAGCGCGGCAGGCGATCAGAGCCGTTTGTTCGATGCACAGTTCCAACGTGTATTAGTTGCCATGGCCGTGCTGGTTGTGGCGGCTCAGTTGCCACCTGGTCTGTATTTTCGTTGGGCGCCATTTGTGTATGTTGTAGGACTCCTCCTGTTATTGCTGGTGCTTTTGGTTGGCGTGAAGGTGAAAGGCTCACAACGATGGCTAGAAATTCCTGGGTTGCTGCGGTTCCAGCCGTCGGAGCTTATGAAAATAGCGGTACCAATGGCGTTGGCCTGGTATCTTCAGCAGCGGGTATTGCCACCTTCTGCCAAACACGTGTTCTTTTCGCTATTGATCATTTTATTGCCGGCGTTGGCGATCGCTGCGCAACCTGACTTAGGTACCGCCATCTTAGTGGCAGGTGCTGGATTGGCGGTGCTCATGTTGGCGGGTTTGTCCTGGCGCTATCTTGGTTACGCACTTTTTTTGTTTGCTGCGGCTGCGCCATTGCTATGGCAGTTTGCCCTCCAGGGATATCAGCGGCAGCGGATCATCACGTTATTTGATCCTGAGAGCGATCCCTTGGGTGCCGGTTGGAACATTATTCAGTCAACAACTGCGATCGGTTCTGGTGGTGTTTTTGGTAAGGGGTTGTTACAAGGTACGCAGAGTCATTTGGACTTTTTACCCGAAGCGCGCACCGACTTTATTATTGCTGTGGTGGGCGAGGAATTAGGTTTGGTCGGTGTGCTGTGCTTGTTGCTTCTTTATCTGGGCATCATAGCAAGAGGTTTAGTGTTGGCGGTTTCGGCGCAGAGCACGTTTGCTCGCCTATTTGCGGGCGCTTTAACGCTTACGTTTTTTATCTATTTATTCGTAAATATTGGCATGGTCAGCGGCCTTTTGCCTGTTGTGGGTGTGCCGCTGCCGCTGGTCAGTTATGGCGGCACATCTATCATTACCCTAATGGCGAGTTTCGGCATAATCATGTCGATGCGCACGCATAAAGCTTGGTAGGGTCCGAGTAGGCCAATGCTAAATTTAGAAAAGGGAAATCTTCATGGCTAAACTATTGTTAGTTCCTGCGTTAACGGTCTTGATGATCTTCTCAGCTGTGGCCCATGCGGAGAGCTATCTAAGCCGGGCCGAGGTGGACGCCTACATTGAAGAATTAATTCAGCAGCATAATTTTTCGCGCCCTGAACTGGAAGAAGTGCTGGCGGCTGCTGAGCGACGGCAGGACATTATTGATCTTATGCGTCGACCTGCAGAGCGGCGCCTGAATTGGCATGAGTACAGTAAGATTTTTCTTGATGAGCAGCGGATTGCGGGAGGCGTTGAGTTTTGGCAACAGAATCAAGCGACTTTGGAGCGGGCGCAAAAAGAGTATGGCGTTGCTCCAGAGGTGATCGTCGCAATTATTGGCGTTGAAACACGCTACGGTCGTGTCACGGGCAGACATCGGGTCGTCGATGCGTTGATGACTTTGGCATTCGACTATCCTCCCAGAGCGAGCTTCTTTCGCAAAGAATTAACGCAGTTTCTGTTGTTAGCGCGAGAGGAGGGCAAAAACCCAATAAGCCTAACGGGCTCTTATGCCGGTGCGATGGGTTTCGGCCAATTTATTCCGTCGAGTTATCGCAGTTATGCCGTAGATTTTGATCAAGACGGGGTTCGTGATATCTGGCAGAACCGAAACGACGCCATTGGTAGCGTAGCTAACTATTTCAGCCGACATGGCTGGCGCGGCGCTGAGCAGGTTACGTTACCGGTGCAGCTTAAAGCTGAGACTGAGCAACTACTGTCAATAGCGAACCAGTCCTTAAAGCCAACTCATTCAATAGCGGAAATGGCAGAAATGGGGGTAATCGTTGACGGCCTTGACCCGGACGCGAGAGTCCTCTTATTGCGTCTATTAGGTGGAGAAAAGCCCGAATACTGGCTGGGATTCGATGACTTTTATGTAATTACTCGGTACAACCACAGCCGGTTATATGCAATGGCGGTCTATCAACTGGGTCAGGAGATTGTCAAAAGGCGGAAACAATCAATTGGCTAAGTCCTGGACTCTGTGTTTTGGGTTGCTAGCAATTTCAGCAGCGCTCTTCGGATGTGCTGGCCCCTCGATAGTGCCGATTTCCAAGGGTCAGATCCAAGATTCTGCACCGGCGTTAACCTCCACGGAGCTAACGCGCTTGGCGAATTTACCGGACCCGCGTGTTGAATCCTTACCCTATAGCGCCATGGGTAACGGTCCGACATATGAGGTCTGGGGTAAGCAATACCAGGTTATGAACAGTGGCCGCGGTTATCGTCAGACGGGGGGCGCATCCTGGTATGGTGTGAAGTTTCACGGTCGGCTAACCTCCAGTAGAGAGCCCTTTGATATGTATCAGCTTACTGCGGCCCATCGTTCTTTGCCGATCCCGTGTTTTGCGCGTGTGACCAATCTAGCAAATGGCAGGTCTACCGTTGTGCGCATCAACGACCGTGGGCCCTTTCATAGTGAGCGCATAATTGATCTTTCCTTTGCGGCTGCAGTAAAACTCGGCTTTCATGATCAGGGCACGGCCCAAGTTTCCATTGAAGTGCTGGAAGCGAACAGCGCTGCTGGCCTATCGCATCTCATAGCCGTGGGCGCGTTTATCGATCAGGCCCAAGCTCAAGAGGTGATGGAGCAATTGCTCGCGCCCCTCGGCGTAGCTGCTCGAGTTACTCGAAATGCCCAAATGCGTTACCAACTCGAGCTCGGACCAATCTCGGCTGGCGCTGAACTTGAGCGCCTAACAGCGCTCCTGACGACGATGGATTTGGGCGACATCACCATTCTTAGCGCGCAGTAGCTTCGCGCTTGCGTTAGACTGCGGGTTTGGCAAAAGATTTAGGAACGATGGCATTGCATCAAGCACTAATTGACTGGGCCACCCGCGGGGTGTGGGTCTTAGCCATAGTCGCAGGGGGTGCTGTAGCTGCCCCCATTATTCCGCCCCCGCCAAGTGTGGCGTCATCCTCGTATTTACTTATAGACGCTAATTCGCAAAAAGTATTAGTAGAAGAAAACGCTGCTAAGCGTATTCCCCCCGCTAGTCTTACAAAAATCATGACGGCTTATATTGTCGAGGAAGAAATCAAAAACGGGCGCTTGAAAGTAGACGAAATGGCGCCAATCAGTGTTGAAGCATGGCGGACAGGCGGATCGAAAATGTTTATCCGCGAGGGCACTGAGGTTGCGGTAAGCGACCTTTTGAAGGGCATCATTATTCAATCAGGTAATGATGCGAGTGTTGCGATAGCCGAATACATCGCCGGAAGTGAGGATGCTTTCGCGGATATGATGAATCAGCAGGCTCAGGCACTTGGTCTGACGAATACGAGATTTCTCAACGCAACTGGTTTGCCGAATGAAAATCACTACAGCACAGCGGAAGATCTTGCCCGCCTTACCATCGCGTTGATTAACGACCACCCAGAGCAATATAAGCTTTATTCCCAGCGCAGTTATAAATTTAACGACATCGCCCAGCCCAATCGCAACAAACTGCTGTGGCGCGACCGCTCGGTGGACGGCGTCAAAACGGGGTACACCGCGGCTGCGGGTTATTGTCTGGTAGCCTCGGCGGAGCGCAATGGTGTGCGACTAATCAGCGTGGTTATGGGTACAGACAGTGATGAGGCGCGCATGCGCGAGAGCCAGAAACTACTCTCTTATGGCTTTCGCAATTTTGACACTCAAACTTTGTATAAAGCGGGCATCAATCTGCGACAACAAGACGTCTACTACGGCGACCAGGATAAAGTTGAACTCGGGGTCGCTGAGGATATAACAGTGACCTTTCCGCGAGGCTACTACGACGATATCGAGGTTGAGATGACTATAGCGGATTATTTAGAGGCGCCTTTCTCAAGCGGACAAGCGGCAGGTGAATTGATCCTAACGCTGGACGGTGAGCAACTTTATTCGGCGCCCTTGGTTACCCTGGCTGCAGTAGAAGAGTCGAATTTTTTTGGTCGTTTAGGTGACTCAATCTATCTATTCTATGCGTCAATTTTCAGCGATGAAGGATAAGCCGAAAATAGAGTTCCCATGTCGGTATCCGATTAAAGTGATAGCAGTCGCTAGTGAGGGTACTGCGCGTCGGGTGTTCGATATTGTGCGCAAGCATGCACCAGAGCTAACCCCGGACGATGTCACCACGCGTCAAAGTAGCGGCGAAAAATTCCTAGCTGTGCGTATCACCCTGACCGCACAGGGAGAACAACAGTTGCGCAATCTCTATACCGAACTCATGGCCGATTCGTCGGTAAGAATGGTGTTTTAGGCGATGACCTCCTTGCCAATAAATGTCCGTGAACTCGGCCTCACCCGCTATGAGCCGGTTTTTGCAGAGATGCAAACGTTCACTCGTGCAAGAGATGACAGCAGTGCTGACGAAGTTTGGCTAACCCAACACTATCCTGTGTTTACTCAGGGGCAGGCTGGCAAGCCGGAACACATTCTTAATGCGGGTGAAATACCCGTTGTGCAATCGGATCGTGGGGGACAGGTTACCTACCATGGGCCTGGACAAATCACCGCCTACTTGCTGTTGGACTTGCGGCGTTTGGGTATAGGGGTGCGCGATTTGGTGTGTGGTATGGAAAAAGCTATGTTGCATACATTGGGGGTGTTCGGAGTTGAAGCCTATGCGCGCCCAGATGCTCCCGGTGTCTATGTCGATGGCAATAAAATTGGATCTCTAGGTTTGCGGGTGCGGCGCGGCTGCAGTTACCACGGTCTGAGTTTGAACGTGGATATGGATTTGGCGCCGTTCGCTCGAATCAATCCCTGTGGTTTGACCGATGTGGGTGTCACTCACATCGCCCATTTCGCCGCAGTGCCGCTGAAAGAGGCTGAAGAGGTGCTACTTAGCGCCCTAGAAGCGCAATTCGAGATTACTCTGCGCAGACCGGACAGGTCTTAAGCGGCGCTAATTTCAGCTTGCGCCACTCCATATATTTCCCGTCAAAGTACAATATGTGGCCGGCTAATGTTGGCTTGATGCCAGCCAAGTACTTTATGCCCTCTAATGCCTGACAACTTCCAATGATGCCTACAAGGGGAGCGATTACGCCGTTTTCCGCGCAGTTGAGTTCCATTGCACCGTCGTCGTTCGGATACAAGCATCGATAGCAGGGCGAGTTTTCATCGTTCGGATCAAAAAGCGTAACCTGACCCTGCCACTGGATAGCCGCCCCAGAAACTAAGGGCACGCCTCTATTCCAGCAAGTCTCGTTGAGCAGATGTCTGCTCGCTAAATTGTCGGTTGCATCAAAGGCCAGGTCTACTGTTTCGAGCAACGCGGTTAGCTCCGCGCGCTCCAGTCGATGAGTGATGCTCGTCAGTTTAGTGTTTGCATTTATTTGCTGAATCCGCGCCGCCGCCGACTCAGCCTTATTTGTGCCAATGCTCGCTTCGGTATGGGCGATTTGCCGTTGTAAGTTAGATTCATCGACGTGGTCGTCATCCACTAATACCAGTTCGCCGACGCCAGAACTTGCCAGATACAGTGCTAACGGCGAGCCCAAACCCCCTAGTCCAACGACAAGGACCTTGGCATTGGCGAGGCGTTGTTGTCCAGCCACGTCCAGTTCTGGCAACATAATCTGCCGGCTATAACGCAGCAAGTCGTTGTCATTCATACCATTGGCCCAGGGTCACGCGCTCGATATTACCTAGGTCGACCACTGATTTAATGCCGGTAAAGCCTCTGTCGGCCATAAGTCCGCGCACGGACTCAGCCTGATCATAGCCATGCTCTAGCAATAGCCAGCCTTTCTCGTATAAAAAGTTAGGGCTTTGATCGATGATATGTGCGAGTGCAGCAATGCCTCGGTCTGCGGCGACTAGTGCAGATTCGGGCTCGGCGGATAACTCTGCTAAGTGTGGATCATCGGCTGCGATGTAGGGTGGATTACTAACAATTAGATGCCATCTACGCCCTTGCAACGCCGCGAACCAATCGCTTTGATGAAAGGAAACTCGAGCCCCGTGTTTGTCTGCGTTGCCACGTGCAACCTCAAGAGCCAGAGCCGAATTGTCGCTGGCATCAACATCGACGTCCGGCCGCTTAGCAGCGATCGCCACTGCGATGGCGCCGCTGCCGGTTCCAGCATCCAGTAGTTTGTCGCCTGTTGTGATTCGTTCTAGTGCCAGTTCAACTAATAGCTCGGTTTCTGGGCGCGGCACTAAAACTGCAGAGTTGACGTTAAAATTGAGACCGAAAAATTCTTTCTCACCAAGCAGATAGGCGATGGGTGTGCCCTGGCTAATTGCGTGCTCCAGTGTTTGCAGGTGTTGCAGTTGTGCGCAATCGAGTAGCTGATCAGCGTTGATAACGATTTGTGTCCGACTCAAGTTGGTCACCAGGCCGAGTAATAAGTCGCATTCGAGTCGCGTTAACGCTGTTTTGCTGCGACGCCATTCGTCAAAAGACGGTGCGGCAGTCGTATTGCTCTTGGTGTTCATCCGTCAGCAAGTTGTTGTAACTGATCGGCCTGATGCTCTTGTACCAGCGGCTGGACTAATGCGTCCAAATTGCCTTCGATCACTTCGTCGAGCTTATATAAGGTTAGATTGATGCGGTGGTCGGTAACTCGACCCTGCGGAAAATTGTAGGTGCGAATGCGTTCTGAGCGATCTCCCGAACCGACCAATTGCCGGCGGTTTTCTGCTTGCTCGGTTTGTTGTTTAGATTGCGCAGCATCCAACAGGCGTGCTTGTAGCAAGGACAGAGCGCGGGCTCTATTTTTGTGCTGGGATCGTTCATCCTGACATTCCACTACGGTACCGGTGGGTAAGTGCGTGAGGCGAATGGCTGAGTCGGTTTTATTGACGTGCTGTCCTCCCGCTCCAGACGCTCGAAAGGTGTCTTCGCGAATGTCTTTTTTATCAATTTCGATTGAGTCGATTTCGGCGACTTCGGGCATGATCGCAACGGTGCAGGCAGAGGTATGTACGCGGCCCTGAGATTCGGTTTCGGGAACTCGCTGTACGCGATGGGCGCCGGACTCAAATTTTAGCTGGCTATAAACCTCGTTGCCCTCTATGCGCGAGATAATTTCCTTATAACCGCCATGCTCGCCTGGCCGCTCGTTCATGATTTCAATGCGCCAGCCCTTGGCCTCGGCAAATTTACTGTACATGCGAAATAAATCGCCGGAAAAAATAGCCGCCTCGTCGCCTCCGGTTCCAGCTCGAATTTCTAAAAACACATTGGACTTGTCATTAGGGTCTTTAGGCAACAAGAGGGTTTGTAATTGCTGGTTCAAAGCTTCCAATTGGGTCTTTGTTTCGGCTATCTCCTGCTCCGCGAGTTCGCGTAGATCAGCGTCGTCGTCGTCCAATAACGCAGAACTTTCCTCGAGGTCGTCGTTGAGTTTGTTGACTCGCTGATAACAGAGAACTACAGGTTCAATCTCAGCAAATTCCTTGGACAGCGCGGTAAATTTGTCGCGATCAGACATGGTCTCGGAGTCCGACAATAGTGCTGAAACTTCCTCAAACCGATCAGTAAGATCGGCCAGTTTGGCGATCATAGAGGTGGAAAGCTCCATATTATTCAGTGCCGTCGGATTGGTCGGAGGAGTGGTTCTTGGACTCTTTGGTAGGCTCAGCGTCAAGTTGGTAAATTTGGCGCAATTGATCGACTAACTCAGTTTTTCCATCAGCACTCGCAGTGCGAATCGCAGCTGTGGGTGGGTGAATAAGTTTATTGGTTAAGGCGCGACTGAGCATTGTCAGCGCGGCTTCAGCATCGCCGGTTTTTTCCAGCGAGCTAAGGGCTTTGTTTAATTCTTGGATACGCGTTGCTTCGGCTTCGTCGCGTAAGCGCGTTAGCAGTGCTTTATCGCTGTGAATGCGGCGTTCCCGCTCGTAGCGCTCTGTACCCATATCAACGATGACCTCGGCGCCCTGCGCTGCTTTTTGACGTTGTTCGATGTTAGCTTGAACGATATTGCTCAGGTCGTCGATAGTGTACAGGTAAACATCTGGAAGGCTGGCTACTTCGCTTTCGATATCTCTGGGGACTGCAATATCCACCATAAACATTGGCCTGCGCTTGCGCTTTTTTATGGCGGCTTCCACCGCGCCCTTGCCGAGAATAGGCAAGCTACTGGCGGTGGAACTGATAACGACATCGTAATCGGCCAGTTGTCCTGCCACGTCGCTTAACTGCATGGCCGTAGCGCCAAATTTGGCGGCTAGTACTTGGGCGTTGGCCAAGGTTCGATTAGCGATTGCCAGGCCCGCAATATTTTTTGCTGCTAAATGCTCGGCAACTAGGCTGATGGTATCTCCGGCGCCCAGTAACAAGGCCCGCTTGGTATGCAGATTGGTGAAAATCTGCGTCGCCAGCGAGACTGCTGCGTAGGCAACGGAAATTGGATTGCGGCCTATCTCGGTTTGAGTGCGGATGTCTTTAGCGGTGCGCAGAGTCATGCGCGACAGTAAGTCCAATTCTGGCCCAATGGTTCCGGTTTTGCGGGCCACCTCATAGGCGGCTTTAACCTGACCCATAATCTGTGGCTCGCCCAGCATTTGCGAGTCGAGGCCCGCAGCCACGCGAATCATATGCTTGGCCGCGTCTTTGTCCCAATGCACATAGCTGGCACCTTCAAGCTCCGCGACGTCTACCGGACGTGTGGTGCTTAGCCATTCACTTATGCTGCGAGTATTATCGTCGCGTAATGCGCAGTACAGTTCAGTCCGATTGCAGGTTGAAACGATTGCGGCTTCGCGAATGTTGCCCAAATCACTAGTTAACTGACTGAGCATATTGGCGAGATTTTCCTCTGGAAAGGCAATACGTTCCCGCAGCTCCACTGAAGCTGTGCGATGATTAAGACCGTATGCAACTATGCTCATTAAAAGATGTCTGATTTTTCGGCCGAAGATTATAGCAGAACGCGACTGCTGCCTTTAGCGGCAATTGCTGCTGCAAAGTATCTGGCGTTGCTTCTGAGGCGAGGTCTACTAATTTTTCCGGTGGTGCTTTCAGGGTGTGTATCCGTGCCGGTAAGCAACGAGGATCGGCAAGTAGATTTCACTGTGCAGGGCAAGCTGTTGGTATTTCATGAGCAGGACAAAACTGCTTTGCGTTTTTTGTGGCGGCAAACCGAGGACGCCTATCAGATAGACGTATGGGGTAGTTTTGGTCAGGGCCGTGTGCAGTTGCGTGGCGATGCTAGGGAGATGCTGGTGCTGCGTGGGCGCGAAGTTATCGCCGTTGGTGAGCCGCGGCAGGTTATGCGGAGTCAGTTGGGCTGGGATTTACCAGTGGCGGCTATTCCCAACTGGTTATTCGGGCGGCCACTGCCCCAGCACCCAATAACGCGAGGCTCAGACGCTTTAGTCGACGGCCAGACGCAGTTTGTGCAGTTGGGCTGGTCCGTGCTGGCGCAGGTTCGCTCAGACAATATGGCGGTGGCGGAAGCGACGTCGAGGACGCCAGAGCAACTGAATTTGAGCCGTGGCGATATTCAGGCGACCTTGCTTGTGAGTAAATTTACTCGGAAGTCGCAATAACAGGTTTGACAGGTAATGACCTGATCCGGACAATACGCGCTCGCTCAACGGTGCGGATCTAATCAGCCGTAGTGAAACTTTCTTCGGGCTAATCTAATTTGATAAGTTGACGAACGATATGTGATTTGGGCGAAGGATACACATTCAGCGTAATTGGGGTGTCGCCAAGCGGTAAGGCACCGGGTTTTGATCCCGGCATGCGCAGGTTCGAATCCTGCCACCCCAGCCATTTTCGATAGTTTGATCGAGGCGACATTGAGGGGCATCGGTTGGCAAATTTAATGCTTTTTTCTGGTGGGTCGAACCTGGCCCTTGCCACGCGGGTAGCGAAGGAGTTGCATCTCGAGCTAGGCCACGCCGACGTGGGTCGTTTTAGTGATGGCGAAGTCACTGTAGAGATCCATGAAAATGTCCGCGGCAAAGACGTTTTTCTTTTACAGTCTACTAGTGCGCCCACCAACGACAGTGTTATGGAACTGCTGATTATGGCAGACGCGCTGCATCGAGCTTCGGCTCAGCGGGTTACTGCAGTGATTCCCTATTTTGGATATGCACGTCAAGACCGCCGGCCGCGCTCAGCGCGAGTGGCGATCAGCGCCAAAGTCGTTGCAGACATGATTAGTACCGTAGGCATTGACCGAATACTTACGGTGGATTTGCACGCTGACCAGATCCAGGGATTTTTTAATATACCGGTAGATAACATCTACGGTTCGCCGGTGCTCGTAGACCACATCCTTGCGCAGAACTACGAAAACCCGATTGTGGTATCGCCGGACGTGGGTGGTGTGGTCAGGGCTCGCGCCATCGCAAAACAGATAGATGACTTGGACCTGGCCATCATTGATAAACGGCGGCCGCGTGCCAATGAAACTAAAGTGATGAATATCATTGGTGACATTAAAGGTAAGACATGCATCATGGTGGATGACATCGTCGACACCGCCGGGACGCTCTGCACCGCGGCAGCCGCTTTGAAGGAAGAGGGTGCTGCAGCAGTAGTTTGTTATATCACTCATGCAGTGCTTTCGGGTGCGGCCATAGAACGCATAGAAAATTCAGAGCTGGACGCGATGCTCGTTACTGACACCATAGCGCTGTCCGAAGCCGCGCAGGCATGCCAAAAAATAACCCAGCTGAGTCTGGATCGCTTACTTGCGGAATCTATCCGTCGAGTGAGTAATGAAGAATCGATCAGCGCTATGTTCAGATAGCGGGAACGATGAAAAGTAGGTGAGCTGGTCGCAAGCTTGCCAAATGTAAATCTAAGTTGGAGACAGCACATGTCAGAATCAATTACGCTGACGGCTACGATCCGAACAGATGTAGGGAAAGGAGCGAGCCGCCGCCTACGTCGTTTGGAAGATAAGGTACCTGCCATTATTTATGGTGGTGATACTGCGCCACAAAAGCTTACCCTTTCCGGGAACGAAATCTTAAAAGCGTCGCAAATCGAAGCGTTTTACTCGCAGATCCTGAATATCTCGGTCGATGGAACTGTAGAGTCGGCGCTAATCAGGGATCTGCAACGCAACCCAGCAAGCGGTCGTGTACAGCATATCGATTTCCAACGGGTCAGCGCTGACAAAGAGGTCAATGTTAACGTGCCGCTGCATTTCATCAACGAAGATGCATGCGTTGGCGTGAAGATGTCAGGTGGCACCCTGACCCATAACCTCACGGAAGTTGAGGTCACCTGTTTACCCGCTAATCTGCCTGAATTTATCGAAGTCGATATGCTCGAGATTGAGGCCGGTTCGTCGGTGCACTTAAGCGATCTTGTATTGCCAGAAGGGGTGACCGTGGTTGCTCTAGCGTTTGGCGCGGATCGCGATATTCCGGTTGCAAGTGTTACTGCACGGCGCGGAACCAGCGACGATGCTGCTGAGGTAGATGAGCCTGCCGCGGAAGCGGATGCTGCGGACAGTGCTGAAGATGAAGGCGGCGAAGACTAACCATGGCGCATTAGGCGGCCGCGAGTTTCAATTGCGCGTTGCAATGGCTGAACTAATGACATGGCTGGGTTAAAGCTAATTGTTGGCCTGGGAAATCCCGGGCCAGCACACGCAGACACGCGTCACAATGTTGGCGCGGTTTGGGTGCGAGAGCTGGCCCGTCGTCACTCCATCAGTCTCAGTCTAGATAGCAGATTCAAAGGCGAAATCGGTCGCGGGCTTATCGCCGGGTGCGACGTGCGCCT
>MDSY01137617.1_pt1 | contig 13246 bp, 14 predicted proteins | sample 811131 | NCBI WGS metagenome assembly MDSY01 (sample SAMN05326643, study PRJNA326480) | marine metagenome | isolation source: seawater | place: Atlantic Ocean: South West | collected 2010
ATATTTTTTTATTATTTTTTCTCAAATTTAAACAAGCATCGGTACTTTCAAAATAAAGAAAAAAATTTTCATCCATTAATTTTTTTTGGTTTAGGTTTGATTTATTTATAATTGCCATTGCAAAGTCTATTTCGTCAACTTCGATCAATTTAAAATTATCTACAATTTTATTCTTTAATAATTCTTTATTTTTTATTTGATAATTTCTATGAATGCTTTCATCTATATATGTTGGGGCTAATATTGTGAAATCATCAAATTTCTTTATTATTTTATTAATATTTTCAAAACATTCATTCGGTATTGAGATATCCGGGGAAAGGAAAAGGGTAAAATTATTTTTTGATTTTTGTAAACCTAAATTAAATGATCTTCCATATCCTAAGTTTTCCTCAGGTATAATAACTTTAATGTTTTCAAATTTTTCAAACTTTTTTTTTATTTCAAGATCTAAAGAATTTTCAATAATTATTATTTCATGTTGTTTAGGTATTGATAAAATTAATTTTTCCAAAATATGACCGCTTTTAAATGCAACAATGATAATAGATAGGTTCATATTTGTTTAATCGTGAACGTGAGATATCCAAGCACCGCCCTCTTTTGAAAAATTCTTTTCTTTTTCAAGAATTTCTTTTTTGTGATTCCAGGCAAATAAAATTGCTATATCAGGTTTTTTTAAATGGAATTCTTTTATGGAAACTATGGGAATATGCATTCCAGGAGAAAATTTTCCAATTTTTTCATCTGTTGAGTCTGCTATAAATTCAATAATATCTTTTCCTATTTTACAATAATTTAATACAGTTGAACTTTTAGCGGTAGCAGCATATCCGCATATTTTTTTTTTATCATTTTTATATTTTAGTATTTTTTTAACAAAACTTTCTTTGGAGATTTCACAATTTTTCTTAAATTCTAGATATGCTTTAATATTATCCATATTCATAGAAACCTCATCTTTTATTTTAATCTCAACATTGGGAGATATATTTTTTTTACCTTGTCTTGCTATAACGTATCTCATAGATCCGCCATGTGTAATTTGAGGAAAAACATCTACTAAATCAAAATTAAATTTTTTAAAAATTTTTCTAACTGATAGAATTGAAAACATAAACACGTGTGCATCGTAAATTTGATCATAGGAAGTTTTTTTTAGCATTGATCCTAAATAAGGTTCTTCAAAAACAAAAATTCCATCTTTTGATAATAAAATATCAACTGCCTTAATTAAGTCTATCAGATTGGGGATGTGGCATACAACATTTGCTGCACAAATTACATCTGTTTTACCTTTAAAATCTTTAAGATTAGAAGCGTTCTCAAAATTAAAAAATTGATTTAAAACATTTACTCCATTTTTTTTTGATAAATCAGCAACATTTTTGGATGGTTCAATGCCTAAATGTTCAATATTTGCTTCTTGAAAATTTTTTAGAAAAGTTCCATCGTTAGATCCTATTTCTATAACTTTAGAGTTGTTTTTTATAAAATTTTTTTTAATCCAATTAAAATAATTATTAAAATGTATCTTCATATAATTCGACTTATGAGTATAAAATGGGTATCTATTGTTAAATATTTTATTGGATTTTGGATGGTCGTTTACCTGAAATAAAAAATTCTCCTCAGAAAAACCAACCTCTAAATTGTAAAAAAATTCATCTTTAAATTCATTGCTACCTAGAAACCCGTTGGCCATAGGCATTTTCCCAAATGACATAAATGGTTTAATATTCTTACCAGAAACTTTGCATTTCATACTGTTTTCTTTTCTAAAATAATGTCTATATTATGAAAGTTTAATGTATTCCAATTAAATGTTTAAAATAAACCTTAAAAACCTGTTTTTTTTCTTAATACTTTTGAACTCTTATAATGCATTCGCTTTAGAATTTAATGGTAAGTTTATTCAGGGTCACTTCATTATAGGAAAAACTGAACCTAAATCACAAATTTGGATAGATAAAAAGAAAATTAAAGTAACTGATGATGGTTATTTTGTATTTGGAATAGGTAGAGATAGAAAATTTGATATTGTTATAACTAAAAAATTTAAAGAAGAACGTGAAAAAGTCATAAAAAAGGTGCAAAAAAGAAAATATAAAATTCAAAGAATTGATGGATTACCTGAAAAAAAAGTTACGCCTCCAAAAGAAGTGTATGAGAGAATTAAAAAGGAAAATAAAATTATATCTGATGCAAGAGCTATCGAAAGTAATTTAACCTTTTTTAAAAAAAAATTTATAGCCCCGCTTGATAATGCGATTATAACGGGTGTTTATGGCAGTCAAAGAATTTTAAATGGAAAACCCAAGTGGCCACATTACGGAATAGATTTTGCCGCTAAAGAGGGAACAACAATAAAAGCTATGTTAGATGGAACTGTAACAATGGCAGAGCCAGACTTATTTTACACAGGAGGAACCTTGATAGTTGATCATGGTCATGGAATTTCAACTTTATATATGCATATGCAAAATATTTTTGTTAAGAAAGGAGATGAGATTAAACAGGGTAAGCCTGTTGGAACTGTCGGATCTACAGGAAGATCAACTGGTGCTCATTTAGACATTAGGCTTAACTGGTTTGGGACCCGTTTGGATCCCATGACAGTTTTGAATATTAAATAAACTAAGCTGCTACTTGTAATTTATGTTTTGATACCATTCCGCTTAGAAAATTCCAAAGATATCTTGCTGTATACAATGAAGCTTCTTCTGCTTTTTTCTTTTCATCGTCAGACAAACTATCCAACAATTTTTCACATTCAACTCTATGAATAACATCGGCTTCTTTGTGTGCTTCAAAAAATTCCAAACCTTTTTTTGAACTTACGCCATAGAATTTTTTAAGGCCTTGAATTTTAGTCTCAGCAATTTCAGGAATTTGCCTTTCATAAGTGTATAGAGAGGCAAGTCCCTCGGCGTAAGACAATCTTGCTTGTTTAAAGAAATTATCAATCATTTCTTTAGTAAACCAATCCAGCTTGACCGTCTCTATTTCTTGAGCATCTGCTCCAATTTCCAAAGCAAAATTTTTCCAAAGTTTAGGATGATCAGCATCTTTGTTTTCTTCGTCTTGTAAATTTTCGAGCAAGATTTTTCTCTTACTTATATCTTCGCAAAGTGAATGAGTTGCGCTGATATATCTTGGAAATGCTTTAACGTGTTGATAATATTGTTCAGCATAATCCTTTATCACTTCCCTATTTAACTTTCCTTCATTCCACGCTTTATAAAACGGATGTTTTAACAAATGATATTTGTCCAGTTTTTCATTTAGTTCTTTTGAAAACATTTTTTCCTCCATTACCTTTACTCTAATTAAAATTTTAAATTAAACAATTAAAAAAATGTCCACAACTTTAGATTGTTGCTTCTCTTCTTATTGGTTTTTCATCAATTGGAAGGTGTAGTAAGGTTGCGACAAAGGAAAGAATAATTGCCAAATACCAGGCATAGTCAAAATTCCCAAAAATATCATAAAACAAACCGCCTAAATACGCTCCTAAAAAAGATCCTATTTGATGGTTCAAAAATACAATTCCGAACAGCATAGATATGTTCTTTGTGCCAAAAATTTGAGCAACAATTCCATTAGTTGCTGGAACTGTAGCCAACCACACAAGTCCAAAAGTTACTCCAAAAGCCAAAGCAGAAATTTGAGATGGCGGTAAAAATATAAATAAACCTATGGATATTGCCCTTAAAAAATACAAACCACTTAGAAGTATTTTTTTACTATACTTATCACCTAAATAGCCCATTATTAAAACTCCAATAATATTAAATAACCCAATCAAAGATAAAATCGCAAATCCCGTCCAATCCTCGAGACCTCTATCTTGAACGTACCTAGGAACGTGGGTAGCAACCAAAGTAATTTGAAACCCGCAAACAAAAAAACCTAATATTAGTAACCTAAAGCCTTTGTGTTTGATTGACTCTTTTAATACCTGAAAAGCACTCTCTTTTTTTTCTTCATCTTTATTTAAATTACTTTGAGTGTTTTGAGTTACTGGATTCCTTAGAAAAAAAGCTGGTATGCAAATTAAAAGCAAAATCATGCCAAAAACTGTAAATGTAGTTTGCCAACCTGATTTCGTAATTAAAAAATTTGATAAGGCCGGAAACATAAACATACCAAGGCCTCCAAAAGCAGTTACAAAACCTGCTGCCTTGCTTCTATTTTCGTTTGGAAAATGTTTCGTTGCTAAAGGGGCTAACATTGGACCAGAACAAGCGCCCAAACCTATTCCAACCATTAAACCAAGATTAAGTTGAAACCACAGGCCAGTGTTTAAATTATTACCTAATGAGAAGATTCCAATCGAATAACATATTAAACCAAATATTACTATTTTACTCCCACCGTGTTGATCAGCAAATCTTCCAAAAATCGGTGTGAATATACCCCAGACTAAAGAATGTAGTGCGACCGCTAAACCAAATTCAGTATTTGAAATTCCACAATCTACCTCAAAATTATTTGAGAATAAGCCAAATGTTTGTCTAACCCCCATTGAAGCATTGACTACAAAACATGCAGCAACCAGAGTTACTAAAGCTAATTTGTTTGGAAAAAATTTCTTATTCATTTAATTTTTTTTAAACCTTGTTTAAGATCGTTAATTAAATCATTTGGATCTTCTAGTCCAACATGAAATCTTACAATATGGTGATTGGATTTTATATATTTTTTATAAACCCTTTGAATGGTTTGGCTTTGGTATAACGCTAAGCTTTCGAAACCGCCCCAGCTTTGACCGATACCAAAAAGCCGAAGTGAATTTACAAATTTAAGAACGGAATTCTTATTTTTGCTATAAATAAAAATAGAAAATAAACCAGTAGAACCAGAATAATATTTTTTCCAATTATCGTAATTTTGTGTGCCCCTCTTATAAGGATAAAGTATTTCTTTTATTTTTTTCTCTTTTTTCAGAAAATTAATAATTTTTTTAGTATTTTCTTCATGTTTTTTTAATCTTATATCTAAAGTTCTTAATCCTCTTAAAACTAGATATGCATCATCAGGGGAAGCTCTATAGCCTAAAAGTTTGTTGCAGGACCTCACCTTTTCGTAAACTTTTTTATTAACTGACAAACTTCCAAGCATAACATCAGAATGACCCGAAAAATATTTAGTACCAGACGATATAGACATATCAAAACCGATTTTTAATGGTTTTATAAAAAATGGGGTTCCCCAAGTATTGTCTATTGCGGTAATAATTTTTTTCTTTTTTGCAATTTTAATTATCTTATTTAGGTCTTGAAATTCAAATGTGTTGCTACCAGGATTTTCTACAAATATCATCTTTGTTTTTCTATTTATTTTACTTTCAAGACTTTTAATTTCTTCTGGATTATAAAAATGAGATTTAATTTTAAATTCTTTCATAAATTTTGAAGTGATCATTCTTGTTGGGGCATAACATGCATCCGTAACTATAATTTCATCGCCTGGTCTACAAATACTAATTATTGCCAACGCGACAGAGGCAAAACCAGTTGAAGTTAGGAATGTAGCATGTGCTTTTTCTAGTTCAGTAATAAAATTTTGAAGAGCAATAGTTGTTTGACTCCCCCCTCTTCCATATTCATAATAATTTACTTTTGAACCCTTCCTTACTAATGTTTCGTGTTTTAAAAGCTCCTGCATACTCTTAAAAAATACTGTAGAGTTTCTTACAATTGCGGGATTAGCTGTTCTTGATTGCTCGTCTTTGGCTAAATATTTGAGTTTTGTTATTTCTGAATATTTCATTTAAATATTTTCACATCCTGTAACCCAAAGGTCATATATTGGGTGATCAAATGTTTTAAGGTTTGAACTGGTAGAAAATGTCCATCCATTAAAAACAAAAATTTTATCTTCGCGTTTATCTGATAGATCTTTTACCTGAATGTATGCGGCTACTCCTTTATTATTTTGATCTTCAAATTTACTACATCTTCTCGGATGAATCTCCAAGTATCCAAACCTTTTTTTTTGTCCAATTACAATATTTATTTCGTTAGTTTTTGCGGTGATTTTGTCTAGTGCTTTAAATTTTACAATAGACTTATTATTTGTGTTGGATTGTTTTTTTTTTGATTTGATACTGGTTATGTCTTTACTTTCATTCTCCTCTATAATTGCCTCTTCTTCAAACGTAGGTTGTAAAACATTTAAATTAATTTTTTCTTCAGCGTGAAGATTGTTAATTATAAAAATAAATAAAAATACCGTACTGTTTAATATTTTAAGGTTTCCAACTTTCATATTTTTTAAATTTCTTGTCGTTTTTGATAATTTTATTTGGCATGAAAGACTCGTCTGTGCCAGTTTTGTTATCTTTGTGTGGTTTTTGCCAGGAAAATTTTATTTTATCATTTTCAGAGGGAGGTTGGTTGGAAATTCCGTGAATCCACAAATACCATTCTGATGTTATTTTTGATGCGTTTATTTCTCCTTTATAAATTACCCATCTTTTTCCTTTTCCGTTTTTATAATATTTATTACCCTGCTCATCTTTTCCAACTAATTTTCCAAATAAAGTAGTATATAGAAATGTTCCAAAAGTTTGAGAATTCCACCAAGTAAAAATTTGTTTAATCATTTTTTTTAAATTTAAAAATCCACACAATTTAAAATTGTATCATAATAATATGGACAGGGTACAATTATTGTATATATCTATAACCAATATACTTTCAATAAAATAAGGAATAATAATGTCAAAATTTTTAGTAGAAACCTATTATACTTGTACTTTCAAAATAACCCACGAACTTAACGAGCTTAATGAGAAACTCCTATCAGATGTAGATAATAGACAAGACGGAAAAGTGGAAATAATTGATGTCACAGTAAACAATAGAAAGACCAAAAAATCAGATGGAAAAACAAATGTTAAAAAATCTGATTTTAATGATGTGAAAATTTCCCATTCTACAAAAAGTAATGACCCTAAAGAATTAGTTGAGAAAGTTTTGAGTAAAAAAACTACTGAAATACAAAAGGATAAAGCAAAACTAAATGAAAAAAGATTCCAAATGCCCGATAGAAGAAAGGGTTACATTCAAAAAGCAACTATCGGTGATCACAAAATATATTTACATACTGGAGAATACGACGATGGAAAAATAGGAGAAATTTTTATTGATACAAATAAAGAAGGAGAATTGGTTAAAGCTTTAACAAATAATTTTGCAATAGCAATATCTTTAGGTCTTCAGTATGGAGTTCCCTTGGATGAATTTGTAGATGCATTTTTAGACACAAAATTTGAGCCGTCAGGTAAAGTTTATGGAAATGATAGAATCCTGAGTGCAACTTCAATATTAGATTACATTTTTAGAGAACTAGCAGTTTCTTATTTGGGAAGAGAAGATTTGGCTCACACACCAGGTATCAGCAGCGGTACTAAAGAAGAAAATAATAAAAATAATGAAGATCAATTTTTAAAAATCGTAAAAAACATTACCAGTAAAGGTTTTATAAGAAGTAATTATGAGGAAAAACTAGTCGATTTAAGCGATGTTAGATTGAATATAAAAAGTAAAAATTAATCTTTTTTAACGGTTTTAATACTTAATTCTTTTAATTGCTTTTCGGTTGCCTCAGATGGAGCTTCCATCAAGAGATCTTCCGCATTTTGGTTTAAAGGAAATAATGTGACTTCCCTAATATTTTTTTGATTTGCAAGGAGCATTACAATTCTGTCAATTCCTGGAGCCATTCCTCCATGTGGAGGAGCACCATAAGATAGCGCTTTTAGCATACCTGAAAAATTTTTTTTAACCATGTCTTTCGAATAACCAACCTTATTAAAAACCTTAAACAAATAATTAGGAATATGATTTCTTATAGCCCCAGAGGATAATTCGTATCCATTGCAAACTAAGTCATATTGATAAGCTAAAATTTTTAGAGGATCAGTCTTATCAAATTCATTAATATCAACTTGTGGCATAGAGAAAGGGTTGTGACTAAAATCTATCTTTTTTTCTTTTTCATCATACTCATACATAGGATAATCCGTTATCCAACAAAAATTAAAGCTATTTTCATCAATTAGTTTTAGTTCCTCTGCGATTTTCTGTCTTACTATGCCGGAAAACTTTATTGCCTCTTTTTCTTTATTACATACAAAAAAAACAGAGTCTTTTTCATTTATTTTACAAATTTTTATTAATTCTTCAACAGCTGTATCTGAAAAAAATTTTGCTATAGGTCCCTTTCCTTTAATTTTATTATTTTCTTTATTGAAAGAAATATAAGCTAAACCACTTGCGCCTTCACTTATCGCCCAGTTATTGAGTCCATCAAAAAAACTTCTTGGTTTTGAGGAGGTGTTTGCAACAGGAATAGCCTTAACAATTCCACCTTTTTTGATTATTTCTTTAAATATTTTTAGTTTAACCTCTTCAGATTTAAAAATTTTTGTAACATCAACTAATTCAATAGGATTTCTTAAATCTGGTTTATCAGTTCCATATTTTTCAAGTGAGTCTTTGAATTTTATTCTTTTAAATGGAGGCTTATTTATTTTTTTTCCTTTTCCAAATTCATTAAATAATTCAAAAAAAATTGGCTCAACAATTTTTAAAACATCTTCCTGTTCTACAAAAGACATCTCCATATCTAATTGATAATGTTCGCCTGGACTCCTGTCTGCTCGTCCATCTTCATCTCTAAAACAAGGGGCAATTTGAAAGTATCTGTCAAAACCTGAAATCATAATCATTTGTTTGAATTGCTGAGGTGCCTGAGGTAATGCATAAAACTTTCCAGGATGTACTCTGCTTGGAACTAAAAAATCTCTAGCGCCTTCAGGGCTTGAAGCGGTCAAAATAGGAGTTTGAAATTCTAAAAAATTATTTTCTATCATTTTAGATCGTATAAAAGACAAAATTTTGGATCTTAGTTTGATATTTTCGTGCATTTCATTTCTTCTAAGATCAATAAACCTGAACTTTAACCTTATCTCTTCAGGATATTCTTGTTCGCCAAAAACAGGCATGGGCAAATCATTTGCCTCGGAAAGAACTTCTATTTGAGTTATTTTAACCTCTATCAGTCCAGTTTTTAAATCTCTGTTTTGTGTTTCTTTAGATCTTTTAACAACATTTCCCTCTAACGTTATTACAGATTCTGGTTTTATTTTTTCTAAAATTTTAAAATTTTTATCTTTATTTTCAATAACACATTGGGTCAATCCAAAATGATCTCTTACGTCTACAAAAAGTAAATTTCCATGATCTCTTTTTCTATGAACCCAGCCGGATAATCTTATTTTTTTTCCAATATTTTTTTCACTTAGCTCGGAACAATTATGTGTTCTATATTTATTCATTTTAATTTATTTCTTTTAAAACTTTTTTTATCAAAGTTAAATTAATTGGTTTAGCTTTAGTTAAAGATAAATTGTCAATTAAATTTGTAAACAAATTTACCTTCTCAAATGATCTATCAATATTTTTCAATATAAACTCAACATTTTTTTTTGTTATTTTAATTTGTTTATCAGAAAAATTTTTCGTTAATATTACTCTTAACAAATCATCTGTTGGTGAATCAATACCAACTTCGACAAAACTTGTAAATCTAGAACTTAAATCTTTTAGGTTAACTTTAAAGCTTTTTATTGGATTTAAAGATGAAATAATTAAGTATTTATTATCTTGAAGACCCATATTGATTATTGTGTAAAAAAGCTTTTCATCAATTTCATTATTAAAGTCATCAATGATCAAGCATTCTTTAACTTTATATTTTAATAAGACTTTTGAATCAACTTTAGAACCTTCAATTAAAGTGGAATCAATTTTATTTTCAAGAATATTAATCAGATGAGTTTTGCCGCAACCTTTTGGTCCAAAAATATTCACAAGTCTGCTTGTCCAATTTGGCCAGCTTTCTATAAGTTTGTAAGCATTAATATTATTTTCGGAAACATAAAAGTCTTGACTTAAATAACTTTTTTTAAACGGAAAATTAAAAATTAGTTGTTCAGTCATTTTAATTTGCTAAACTTAAAAACCATTGATCATTAATTATTTCAAATTTAAAACCATTTCTTTTAAAACTATTTCTTATATTCTTGATTTTTCCAAAATAACTGATTTTAATTTTCGCGAAATTCATACTTATCTCTTCGATTTTGTAATTTTCAATAAAGTTAATATTATCAAGTTTTGAGGTTACTATTGAAAGAGTTTTTGGGTTATCTATTGCGGCCATAATTGTTAAAGAGGTGGGAACAGATATATCTATTAAATTTTCCTCTTTCCAAACTTCGTTTATAAAAGACTTTATATTTCTAATTAAATCTGCTCTTTTTTTTTCCTCTTCGTAGTTGTCAATAACAAATTCAATTTTATTATTTTTTTTTGTACCACTGAAGTTTGTTTTTAAAAAAATATTAATTTTTTTTTCCTCTTTCCTTAATATTAGAATGGCGCTATTTTTAATTTGATAATTATTTACCAATCTATCAAGATTAATTTCTTCAAGTATTTCTTGATTATTTTTTATAAAATTTATATCTTCTATATTTTCTACTGGGAGAATAAAATTAATCTCTTTGAAGTCTTTATTGTTATTCCATTCTTCAAAAAGTTGGTTTTGAGAAAAAATTTTTAGTTCAGAATTAGATATCATTATTGGATATAAAATTATTTCTAAAGTACTTGTTTCGGAATATGGAATATTTTTCTTGTAGAAAAAATCTTTAGTTTTCTCTTTATTGAATTTTACTGAAAGTTTAAATGAATATTCCCCTTGTTGTGTACCTTCTTCCAAGATTCTATAATTATCGATCAACGATTTGATTATTTTTAATTCTGTACTAAGCATTCTTTTGTGGTCTTCTTTCCTTAATAAACCAGTAACCAAACTTTCAAAAGCTTTCTTAAATCCTATATTTAAATACTTTTCTCTTTTAATGATGTTGTCGGCAGTATATTTGTCCGTTACTTCAATATTATCAACAGTAAACATGCTTTGATCTGCATAAATATTTTGAGTTTTAATTGAAAATAATATTATTAAAGATAAGAAAATAACTTTTTTCATAAACCTTCTATTTATAAATGAAAAAAACAAAGAATAGTTATAAAAAAAGCGGTGTAAATATTGAAACTGCTGATAAATTTACTAAATATATAGCTAGATATTCAAAACAAGCTTTTAAAAAGAATAACAAATATATTGCACAAGATATTGGGGGGTTTGCGTCAGCCTATAATTTTCATAAGCTGAAAGTGAAAGATCCAATTTTACTATCGTCCACTGATGGTGTGGGAACTAAACTCGAGATAGCTAATAGATTTAAAAAATATAATTCAATTGGAATTGACCTCGTAGCAATGTGTATAAATGATTTAATTGTTCAAGGGGCAAAGCCACTATTCTTTCTTGACTATATAGCCGTGCAGAAAATTAAATTAAAAAAAGTAAAGTCAATTATAAAAGGTATTGTTAAAGGTTGTAAGATGTCTGGCTGCATACTTGCTGGTGGAGAAACTGCCGAGATGCCTGGAACATATGAATCTAATAAATTTGATTTAGCTGGCTTTGCGGTAGGCGTGGTATCAAAAAAAAAATTGATACATAAAGGTAGAGTCAAAAATAGAAATATTATATTGGCTATACCATCTAGCGGTCTCCACTCAAATGGTTTTTCCTTAGTAAGGCAAATTTTAAAAAAACAAAAAATAAATAATTTTTTAAAAAAAGAACTTTTAAAACCTACAAAAATCTATGTAGATCCTGTATTAAAACTTTCAGAGAAGAATTTATTAAATTCTTCAGCCAATATTACCGGTGGAGGAATAATTGGAAATATTACTAGATCTATTCCATCAGAATTAACTGCAAATATTGATTTATCAAAAATTAAAGTAACTAAAATATTTAAATGGATTAAAAATAAAAATTTATCAGACAAAGAGATGCTAGAAACATTTAATTGTGGTGTGGGTTTTTGTTTAATAGTAGAAAAAAATAAAATTAATAAAATAAAAAAATTTTTTCAAAAAAAATTTAAACCTTACGAAATAGGTTTTATTTCAAGATCATCTAAAAAAATTAAATTATTTAACCGGATAAAATGGTAAAAAAAAAAGCGTGTGTTTTTATTTCTGGAAATGGTTCTAATCTTAAAGCTATTATAAAAAATTCAAGAGATCCTAATTTTCCAATTAAAGTAAGTCTTGTTATTAGTAATAGTAAAAAAGCCTTTGGAATAAAATATGCTAAAATATTTTCAATACCTTATAAAGTAATTAATGGTGAAATGATTAGGTTTGAGCACAAAGCTCTCAGATTATTAAATGAAAATAAAATTGAGCTTGTATGCTTAGCCGGGTTTATGCGGATATTAAGCAAAAAATTTTTAAGAAAATTTAATGGTAAAATTATAAATATTCACCCTTCACTGTTGCCAAAATACAAGGGATTAAATACTTTTAAGAAGGCAATTGAAAATAAAGACATATTTACTGGTTGTACCATTCATTATGTAAATGAAAAATTAGACGCAGGAAAAATAATATTTAAAAAAAGAGTAGAGATTAAAAGTAAGATTGAAGAGTTTGTAAAAAGAAGCGTACAATTACAAGAATACAATGCTTACTCAATTGCTATAAGGAAGATTTATAATAAAAGTTAATCCTTAAAGAAAAAACTTATTTCTTTTTTTGCGTTTTCTACAGAATCTGATCCATGAACTGAATTTTTGTCGATGGAAATACCATATAATTTCCTTAGCGTACCTTCTTCTGCATTATTAGGATCTGTGGCACCCATAATCCTCCTATTTTCTGCTATTGCGTTATTTCCTTCTAAAACCATTACTACAATTGGTCCCGATGATAAATAGGAGCACAATCTTTCAAAAAAAGGTTTTGTTTGATGAACTTTATAAAATTCAGACGCTTCTTCTTTCGAGATTTGAATTTTTTTAGTTTTTAGTATTTTTAGTTTTTCTTGTATAAATTTTTTTTGAATTTTGTCAGCTAAATTTCTTTCTACAGCGTCAGGTTTAATGATTGATAGTGTTTGTTCTACACTACTCATAGTTTTCTTCAACAAGTTGATTTAATAGCCTTACACCAAATCCTGTTGCGCCGCCCGAGTTTAATGCGCCTCCATATTTTGAGAAAGCCATACCGGCAATATCCAAATGTGCCCATGGGGTCTTGTTTAAAATAAATCTTTGTAAAAATTGAGCCGCTGTTGTCGATCCAGC
>MDSY01078669.1_pt1 | contig 13245 bp, 10 predicted proteins | sample 811131 | NCBI WGS metagenome assembly MDSY01 (sample SAMN05326643, study PRJNA326480) | marine metagenome | isolation source: seawater | place: Atlantic Ocean: South West | collected 2010
ACATCAAATCCTTCATCGTCCCAAGTAAAATTATCATCTAATCTGGAAAGTAATTTCGTTCTTGCAACCCAACCTTCTTCATTATATTTCGATGCGAATTTTATACTATTCCCAGATACGTCTAAAGATAATGTAGCAAGTTTTTCCCAACCAACTAAGATTGAACTATAATTATTTGTAGATATATTAGTATCTTGTGCAAAATCAATTGCAGAATTGACATTAGAAATGTCCCAGTCACCAATGTTTTGATTGAAAGCGGTTGCTCTAGTAAACATATTACTCATATCTGTCACTTTGGATACATTCCAATTAGTAATAGATTGATTGAAAGAACTTGCATCTCCGAACATACGATACATGTTTGACACATTTGATACATTCCAATTATTGAGAGGTTGATTGAAATCATGCAAATTCTTAAACATATCTTCCATAGTTGTCACACTAGAAACATTCCAACCATTGAGAGGTTTATTGAAAAATCTCGCATTATGAAGCATATCACCCATATCTTTTACTTTGGAAACATCCCAATCATTCAGAGGTTGATTGAAATTTGTTGCGTCTTTGAACATACTGTTCATATTAGTTACTTTAGATACATTCCAATTAGAAATATCTTCATTGAAAGAACTGGCATCTCTAAACATATCGGATATGTCTGTTACACTTGAAACATTCCAATTTCCTATGTTACCATTGAATTGTATAGCTTGGTCAAACATTGCGTACATGTCTGTTACACTTGAAACGTCCCAGCTATTAAGATGTTGATGGAAAGATTCAGCATTATAAAACATCTCACTCATATTTGTCACGTTCGATACATCCCATCCCGAACCTGTTACTAATCCAGTTGTATGCTCAACTTTTACATTAGACCAATAATTGCCGGCATTAGAATATGCCCAAAAACCAACATACCATCCAGTAGTATTAGTATACTTATTTGTAGTTGTGTATACTGCATCACCAATAGTCAAAGTGACTTGTCCCTCTATTGTTTCAATACTGCAATCTTTTGCTTTTGCCCGAGTAATATTTTGCGTTCCATCTGCATTTCTCCAATAACCAGAAGGTCCATGACCCGTACCCCTAACATGAATTACTTCCAAACCATGAGATGCAGCATTTTCTGCCATCGAGGTGACAGTTGTATGTGTACTCCAATCTAATGTATTGGGGTCTTGTGAAAATAATGCAACATTATAACTATTTGATTGATCATGTCTCCAAGACACTTTACAATTAACTGGAATATGTGTTGAACTTAGAAATTGATTACCATTATTCCAAACACCATCATTATCTCTAACTGTTGAATTATGAGTAAATGTAAAAAAAGGGTCTGATCCTCCGCTAGATGTTACAACTCCGTTTATTGCGACAAAGACTGGATCAAGATTTACATATGAATTACTAAGAGGTTTATTAAAAAATCTCTGATTACGAAACATAGAAGCCATATTTTGCACAATAGACACATTCCAATTTTCAATGTCTTGATTGAACTGTCCACCTGACACGTCATCTGTACAATTGAACATCCGGTACATGCTAGTCACCTTTGCCACATTCCAACTATTAAGAGGTATATTGAAATTTTCTGCATTAAAAAACATATTCTCCATATTTGTCACTTGAGACACATCCCAATTAGAAATATCTTCATTGAAACTTGAATAAGTACCCGAAGTATCATAAAATAAATTACTCATATCATTAATTGCAGATACATTCCACTCATTAATCGGTCCGTATTTTGCTAAAACTTCATCATTATTCATAGTTGCCCATTCATAAACGGCAGTTTGTAAATCATTCTTATCCAAAAATATATTAAAAATTTCCGGTTCTGGTTCGGGTTGAGGTTCAGGTTCTGGTTGAGGTTCTGGTTCTGGTTCTGGTTCTGGTTCTGGTTCTGGTTCTATATAGCCATTATTAAGGAAAACACCTACATTTGGTATAAATCTACAAGAATCATTTACAAATTCTAATCCAGATGCATCGACTTTGATTGTGTTAATATTATCCTGTATAAGCAATGTTGACCATTCTGTACTATTCAATGCATGTCCCACGGATGAATACAATATAATTTGATTATTATGAATTGATGATTTCCAATTAGGTGGAATACCAATATTATTTTGTACAACAATATTATCTTCAAAAATTAATTTTGTTGCACTTAAATTAAACGGCGAAGTATCTTCTATTTTATATTCCGTTACATTATCAATTTGTCTGATTGTTATGAATGTTGTAGACAGTTCTGACACTTCACCTATAATATATTTAGCAAGATATGATACACCCCCTACAAAATCGCTATTATGTATAGTATCATATATTGGATCAGGAGTGTTACCACTATTATCTACATCGAAATGGGATACTAAAAAAATCAAATCCCTAAAATCGACGTTCCCATCATTATTGATGTCACCCAATAATCCTGATGCATCAAATACTACCATATATTATTAACAATTATTTTGTATTTTTCATATTGTTGGTGAATAAATCTTTGATCTTGTACTTTTGAACATTTAAATGCATTTTTTGTTCTAATATGATTATAATAATTTTTATAAAATGTTTTATTTCTCAAATCTTATAAAGTTATACAAAAGATTGTCTACAATAACTTCAGGATTATTCTTAATTTTACATATATTAATTTTAGGATAAAGATCTTGTATATATGATTTCAAATCTATAAGGTGTAAATAAAATATTTGTAATTAAAATATTTGATAATTTAAGAGATAATGTATAAGTCAAATCCTTCTAAAAGTTCGTGGAAATATTTTTTTGGATTTAGAGTACCGAAAACTGGAGGTTCAAAGCAAACTGGGTCCGCTTCCGATTCAATAGTTGATATAGTTGAATTCAAGAATGGATGGTATAACAATTCCGGCGGCGATGATGCTAATGATGACTACAAAGTTCTAGAAGCAGAATATAAATATTTCAAACATAACAAACACACTAGTTGGTTGTTTGATATAGATACTATGCATGATACAATTAATCCTCATAAAATGCCAGTTGATACTATTAATGATTTTCTAGTAAAAGGTGTTAAAGATATAAAGAAAGAAGAAATTCCACCATCTCAAAGTGTTTCAACACTTCGAGAAAAAATAAAAACAGCAACAATATTGAAAAGAAATGATATTGATATATTAGATGATAAATATACAATAGTAAAAGACTATGGTCCGGGTTCTCATTTACTGACTTTAGATTGCTTAATCGATTCTGCATCTACTCCAAGTATTAAGAAATTTTTGAAAAAGAAGGGAGATTTTTTCAATATTCAGGAAAGAGGTTCTTGTATAGACAAAAATACAACTAATGGACCAAAACCTAGAACTTTTGATTTAACACAATCAACAAAAAGTTGTGTAGACAATAATTCTTCTATTAGTGGAGTAGATATTAGTTTGTATAAATATTTAAATGGTAAATATCCCGAATTTTTCCCAGCATCAGCACTAAATCGAGAAAAGAACTTAATATTACTCAATTATATTTGGCAATTAAATCTATATTATTGTATTTCTAAATGTGTAAAGCCTGAAAATCCATCTAAATATAGTAAAGCTTTATTAATATTGAATCGTCTTGCATTTACAGAATTTGAAAAAACTCCTGGGTCTTTTGTGCCAAAGTTTAGTTATAAAAATAAGCCTGAAGCTATTTCAGCTATTCAGAAAATATTCTTAGATGAATTAGAAAGAGAGAATTATGTTAAAGATAATATCGAAACTCAAATTGGAGAATTAAATGAAAAAAAACAATTTGTATTTAATATATCTCAGGCGGAAGTTGCCAAACATATTATAAACATTTTACAAAAACGCAATCTTAATGATAATAGTATGGCTTATAATGCAGCGAATATTATATCTAGAAATGATGGAGAAAATGTTAAAGATAAGGATAAAACAATCAAAGTATTAACGAATTATTATTTCAAATTTTTTGGTGAAAGAAAAGATGATTCCACTTATGTTCAATATATTTTTATGCTTCGACTTTTAAAATTTATGGGTGACCGTTCTCATATTGTAATGGCAAAGTTAGTAGAGAAAGCAAGTGGAGAAGATGATGATATTCTATCTCCGATTTTATATACTGGTGAAAGACCTTTACAAGTATCTTCGATAAATGAAGGTTTAAATACGGTTATGCAGCACGTTAGTGTTCATAATCAGTTAGATTCCCCCGCAGAATCCAAAGACTTTCTTTTTTGTAATTCTGGCTTAAAACCAAAAGAATTTAGTAAACTTGTATGTTCGAAAATAATTAGTGCATTTTGTTGGTATTATGTAAAAACAAATGGGAATGAGCCATCAGACAATTATACAATTATTAATACAATAACAAGTACAAGTCCAAGTCATAGTATCAGTCTTAAAATTACTTTTAACAAGGATAACATAGTTTATATTGATTTTCTTAAGGAAAAAAGTCCTGATCCGGAAAATTCAATTAAATTCTTTACAGGGGATGCTCAAAAGAAAGCTTTAAGTAGATTAGAAACTGTTAAGTTTATTAAAGGTGGTGAAGCTATTGTACAAAACAGTGATGGCTTAATTAGTCAAATTAGTATTGAAGATAATGTACCCACTATTTTAACAGATTTTTTCGAACAAACGCCACAATCGGATAATGATAATATTAATGATATGATTTATAAAAGTGTAAATAATTACAATGACTATAAAGTTATAAACAACATAGAATTTGGGGATATGTTTACAGAATTTTATGGCAATACTATAAAAAAATTAAGTGGAAAGAAGCATTTATTAGAGTTGCGGCGTTGGATATTTCAAATGCTATCAATTAATGATAAGAGACCTAGAGGTGATATTTCAATTACTGAAACCCAAAATAATCCTAAAGCAGCATTTTTTTATTTTTTATGTACATCAGAAGAATTTGGTCAAGGTCGTTCGACTTTATTAATTCTTAATACTTTAGAAAAAGCATTAAAACAATTAAAAACACTTTATGATTATGATAAGAAACAAGAAACTAATCCATTGTTAAAACAAAAAGCGAAAAATGCATATGAAGATTTATGTTTTAAACTTTCAAGCATTAAACCCGTTGTCGATTTATTTCATGCTGTTAATCTAAAAGTTAATCTAAGTGCCCCAGAAGTAAAAGATAAAATTAAATGCGATATTGATGATGAACGCAAATATAATAATCTTAATGATTTGAATAACAAACTTAATGAAAATGTTTATTTATTTAATACTGAGTTCAAAGACGTTTTGAATAGAATACCGAATAATAATTCGAGTATTATGACATTTAGAACAGAGACTGGTGAATGGAACAAATATTGCTGTAATCCCACATTATTATCAAAGAATGGTATTAAAGAAGAAGGCAATACTAATTATATGACTAGAAATCCAATTTATGGAAGTGATAGTGAACAACAGAAAAATAATAATAATTGTGTTGTAAATCATGATTCCCGCTTAAATATTTATAATAAATTATTAGATATTCGAGAGCTTTTCTATACTAGTCAATTATTCAAAACTGATTCAGCAAAAGAAGAAATTGAAAATATACAAAAAGAGACGATTGTTGAAGAAGTATGTTTCGATGCTATTGGAAATAATTCCGAAATAATACAAGCAGTTTTATCAGCAAGAGATACATCTGTAGATTCTGTAGAATCTGCATTATCGAATAGCCCTGAATTTATATTGTCAAGCGATACAAAAACAAAAATAGATGTGAACTATAAAAATCTTTTTGATAAGATTTCAGAAAACTATGACTATTATAAATCAGATGAAATCACTTTAGATGAAAGAAAAAAGAATTTGATAGAATTAGGCAAACGTTTTTTTAGAAAAGGATATGAATTTTATAAGATGTTTACACTTAATGAAGATGAAGGAACAGTTCCGCTTAATGAAGGAAGAGTTCAGCACCCGCCGCCGGGCACGCCTGAAGACGCCGCCCGTCGCGCCGGACCACGCCGGCGTACAGGCAATCCGGCGTCCATGCCGGCAGTTGGTGGGAATAAAACAGGAGGGATGAATGATGACGATATGAGAGATGGCAGCGACAGCTCAGATGGCAGTGACAGTACTGTGGCGGATGATTATGACCATTTAAAAAATAGTGAGTGGAATGAAATAAAAAATCATTTTTTGTTTAACTGTATAGTAGAATATTTAATAAATGTACATTTTGAGAAATATTTGAAATCAAATGGTACAGATATAGATATAATAAATACAGAATACTGGAATAACCCAAATATTGATAGTAACATACAATATTCTCCTAAAAAACTTAATGATACACCCCCTCCTGCTAATACATTTTCTCAAGAAGTATCGTTATTACCGACACCAAAAATGTCTGATTTAGATGCATATATTGATTTATTTGATAGTCATATATATTCAATTCCTATAACAATGGATTTCAAAAGTAGGTTTAAAAGGGATGCAACACAAGCTAATAAATCACCAGTTAATCAACCACCAGTTAATCAACCACCAGTGGATAATACATCAGAAAAAGGTTCTGGAACGCCAAATTATAAAAATAAAGATCAACCCGTCCCCATGGATACCGTTGATAAAAAGATACAAGAAGAGGAGTCAGTGAAAAAAGACCCACCGGACTCGCCGTTAAGAAAGGGAGAGCTGGAATTTTCGCAAGGCTCGCTGCCGCCCGATCCGGATTCGCAAACATAATAATCAAAAATGTGTACAAATATTTAATTTTATTAAATAATCAGAACTAATGAACAATTTTCATTTGGTTTTAATGTGTATTTTTGTATACGTAATATTGTATATACGTTATTATTTATTCAAATTTCCGCGTGACAATACAATTTATATTGAGGACGATCCTGTAAAAGAATTACGTAATGATGATAAGTTAACAATATATGAGAATTCTGTTGAATCTGAGTTTATTGGTAAAAATTTAAATGAATTGAGATTGAATAGATGTTTTTATAGTCGTGCTTTTCATTGCACTGCTCCCAAGGACATGCAAATTGAAATATATTTGCTTCCTCCTGAAGAAACGACATTTCTATATCCAAATACGCATTTGTTTAGATTGAATCAAACAAGTGAAATAAATGTATTGGAGCCCGATTTTAAAATTCATCCTTTATTCAAGAAATGTCAGTATGTAGATGTACCGTTAGTTGGTGGGCAATTTATTGTAATACCAAGGGGTTGGTGGTTTTACACAGATAGTCCTAAAAAGCTCTTAGAAATGCGTTTCTGATATTTTAAAAATTCTTAGAGTAAAATCTGTAAATGTATTACTAATGGTAACATTTTGTTTTGACAGTTTTGGAAAACTAAAGTTAATAATTTCAAGATTAGAAAAGATATCTAGCGAAGTGAGTTTATATTTACATCAAGAAAGTTGTAGGTTCATATGTGATAATATATGTTTGGAAAGTTTCAATGTGTGTGTAACGGATGGTGTTTTACCGGAAAATGGTATTTGTATAAAGATAAATTTCACAAATCTTCACAATATAACTAAAAACATTCCAGCTGTGAATAGGTGTTATCTACGATTAGAAAATAATTTTTTGTTTATAATAACTGATAGTATAAGAAAGAAGAAAAGTGTGCGTCAAAATTCCTGTAAAATAGCAATAAAGCGTGAAGAAATGTGCGAATACGACAAAAGATTTGATGTGATTAATAAACTGGATAATATTTATAGTTCAAACAATAAAATTTCTCTAAATATTCACAATATTATCTGGTGTTTAGAGCGAATGCATAATTGTTTTGATAAATTCGAATTTGATTTCAAAGAAGAAAAATTGATAATCAAAGGTTTTTGCAATGAATATAATGGTGAATCTGTAATAAAATACACTGATATGTATAACATAGGAGAGCACAATGTAGATGTAACTAGTGCGTCAATTCTTAAGAAATTCTGGTTATTGGAGTTAGCATCATCAAATTGTAAATGTTTTGTTGATCCGAAAAGTTTAGAAGTGTGTATAAGTTCTAAATCGGAAGATGAAAATATATTAATATTTCTAGATTAAAGATTATATTTAGATATATTATGAGCATGGCAAGTAAAAGCAATATAACAATAAGTCCAAAAATATGGGGTCCACCGCTATGGGATATTTTACATTATATAACATTTGTATACGAACCAAAGAATTCGGTACATGTAAATAGATTATTTACTTATCATTTACCAAATTTAATGCCGTGTAGAACTTGTAGAGAAAATTATAAGAAACACATTGTTAAATATCCAATAAGACTTGAAAGTAGTGAAAGTCTTAGCAAATGGTTGGTAAAAATTCATAATGAAACAAATAAACGTTTGAATAAGAAGCAAGTAAAATATATTGATGTTAAAAGGAAATATTTAGCCAGAGGATCAAAGGAAAGAGTAAATAGAAATTTCTTTAAATGGGCTCAAATAGTTCGTGAATACGTAGTATATGGTTCTCCTCGTATTCAAAGAAGTTATAGTATTTTAATGAATTATATTGTAACAAAGGTGTAGATATAATAATAATTTATACTTTTTGAAAATACAATATATATTGATAGTGATAACCAATAGTACTTAGGTTTGTGGAATGTTTAAGAAGCAAATTATGTTGACCCATTTTGTCTACAAATGTATTAATGTCAATATTTTTAAGAGTATGTCTTTGTGTTCTGATAGTAGGTCTATTTTTTAAGTGAAATGCTTCATCAAAATATGCATTATTTTTTGTTAATGAAAAATTCGAGAAATAAATAAATTTTTTGAATGTAACTTTTGATTCTGTAATACGATTTTTAACATATTTTTGTGGATTAATTCCCAAAAATGGAGAAGCCGCATCTAATATAGGATCAAATTTTTCCAAATCTACAACATGCACAACAAACCATCCTTTTGGCTTTAGCCATTTTTTAATATTTTTCATAAATCTATCATTATAAATATAGTAAAGAGTGAAATAGTAAGATGTTATATGAGAAAATGATGATCTCATGAAAAGATCATTATTTTGTATATCTTTTTTAATCAAACGAACGTTTTGTGCTTCTTCGCCTAGTCTATTCTTTGTTTCAAGAAGCATTGCTTCTGATTTGTCGATACCATTTAATGTAAGTGTTTCAATATCTTCATTTGCTAGCCATTTGAGATGATCTGAGCCACCACAACCAATATCAAGAAGATTTGCAGAATTATAATCTGTAAGATCTGTTTGTTCAATAAGATCTTTAATTTCAAATTTAGTTCTATCTATAATTTGATCTGAAATCAATGTAGAATATACTGGTGCATAAAATGAATCATAAGGATTCTTGGCTTTTAATCTTTGAACTGGTTTTTGTTCATTGTTTTTGAAAGATTCGGCGTTATATGATAATCCTAAAAATTCAGCAATTGTTTTGCCAATAATTCTAGATATAGAGCATTTAAAAATGTTTTGTTTACCGATAACACATGGTTTATTGCGATTTTGTACTGCTTTAACATATGTAATACTGATAGCAATTAAACAAATAATAATACTAAGTAAAACAAGCAATGTTTTAGCATTCATTAGTCTTTCTATTTATTTTTTTAAACAAGTTGTGAATATGATAAACTTTCAATATCATTCATATTATTTCCTTTTAAATTAGCATTAGGTGGAAGATCAAATGTAACTGGTCCTGTTGACGGACTATCATTTAATGATACAGATTCGCCGTCGATCGAGTTCAACAGATTTGTATTACTACTAATTTCAACTGTTTTGATTTCTTCTGCTGGTGTTGGTGCTGGTTGAACACATGTTGGTGCTGGCACTGATGGTTTTAAATCAGGTGTTAATGGCTGCCCTTGAGTTGATATGCTAGGATTAGCTGGTTGTAGTGTTTGTATATTATTTTGTTGAAGAACTGAACCAGAATCAGTTAAAGGTGTAGTATTACCAAGTGGTGCAGATTCTACAGGTTCTATTGTAGATCCTCCTCCTGATAGTGGTGGTAATTGTTGCATTGGTAATGTTGTTTCCATTGCAGGCGATGTTTCGTTTGGTAATGGTGAGAAGTAAGTAGATGCTGGTAAATTATCCAAACTAAATGGCATTGGTTCGTCTAACATTGCAGACCCTCCTTTTTGTTTTTGTTTATCGATTTGATCTTCGTCATCATCATTTACAGTATATTCACGCACATGTTCAACAAGCATATCTCTAACAGGTAACATATCATCAATGGTATCAATAATACTTTTCCCAATTTTATCTTCACAAATATTGGTGTTTTGTTGAAATTCGCAAGAATTTTTGGAGTCTTTAAATAAATATGCAAATTTCCACATATCACGACATGTGTTAATGAAAGCTTGGAAAATAAAATTTTCTATTGAAGGTAGTTTAAGTTCAGATTTTTTTGTAGAATTATGATGTTGAATGACAGCTAGAATTTTAGTATGTATTATGAAAACAGCTTGTAAAAGTTCTTCAATATAGTCACATTTTGTTTGTGCAATGATATAACTATTAAACTGTTCAATTTTAACATCATCCCATTCAGGTACTTTTTCTAATTTGTCTTGAAAGTATATTAATACTTTATCATCTTCATGCATATCATTACATTGCTCTTTTACTTCTTTTAATATGCTGAAAATTTTTTCACAAAAGGGTGTTTTAAGTTTACGAACTAAACGTTGTGTATATTCTTTTTTGGCGTCTGTTAAACAAGCGGCATCAAATCGCTCCATTATAACTCGTGATTATATTTAATTTTATAAAATTACAACATATTACCGGAGGCTATATATATGGAATTTTGTGTTTCAAATATCAAATCATATGAGGAATTTTGATTTGATTCAACATTTGAATCAATTTTAAACATACCCAATAAAGGTGAAGTATATTCTTCTGGATTTTTATATAAAAATTTTTCTCCTTCGGTTCCGTTTCTAGCAATTTTACATTCTTTATTGTAACTAGCTTTATAATAGTCTAAGCATATGGGTTTGTCAAGATCAATTGCCATTTTTGCAGCTTGCATTAAAGTTTTGGATAATGGTACTATTTGATTTGAATTAGAAGCAGCACTAATAGCCGACATTTTTAAAATTATAGTAAATATTTGTTCGAAAACATTGAACGCATTTAAGATTAATTGAAGAATAAAAAATTATAAATGTGTGCACTATATGAAACAAAAGGAAGTTTGTTATTAAATTCATTGTTAATATATTTTGAGAACAAAGTAAATATGGAATCTTTAGTTGAAATACTACAGGATCGATCCTTGGTGTCTTTGCGTATGATAGATTGGTTTGTAACTAAACATTCCCGAGTGAAACATTTACAATATGATGTAGACGGTAAACCTTTTGCAGTATATTCAAATTATAAATCTCAATTAAAAGCTTATTCAAAGAAACAAATGGATCCATTTTGTAGACGTGATCGAATTGTATTGAGGAAACATGGTTCTGAGTTAACGACAACAATAGGACAAATGAATTTTTTTAGATGGGCTATTGAAAATAGAATTTTGAAATATATATATGATAATTATGATGATTTGGAATTAGAAATGAAAAATGAGAATAAACAAAAAACAAATTTATCTAGAAAGAAGACTGGTTCAAATCAAAAGCGTTCATTTTCAAGAACAAATACGTCAATGATGGTAACTTTTGACTAATAATATAATTAGCTTTCAATAATTCTTTTGATATTTGCATAAATATCAAAAACATCTCTAATTTCTATAGAATGAAGATTTGGATATTTTTGACTAATAAATTCATAAATACTTTTCATTTTGTCTAAATGAACAAATGGTTGATTATTATTTGATTTCATATTGTTTTCTTTACAGGGTATTTCTTTTATATTTTTAAGTATACTTGATATATCTTGTTTTGGATTAGATTGTGTTACAAGGTCATTGTCACATATTGTTTTATATATGAGAATTAATGATGATATTAGTGTAAATATATTGATATCATTGTTTTGTGAAAATATATGTTTTCTAACAAAAGCATCTATGAGAATTTTAGATAAATCATCAACTTTACCTTTTGTTTCTTGATTCATATTCTACAAATTATCTATATTTAATAAAAAGTTCTTAATGTATTGTTTCACATTTTTTTTGAATTGTGGTATTGTTTTTGGATTTTGTTTATCTAATAATATCCATACTAAAATACTAAATATAAGTGACATATACAATGATACATGTAAATCTTTAGTAGATAAGAAACATATAGCAAAAACGACAAGCCATTTCATGATTTTATGAGAAAAAACTCCTTTTAATATGGTTTGAACATCACTAACAACATATGATGAACCCATATTGATTAAAAGAGTTAAAGTTGCATTAATCCAATTACTGTTAATAATTTCAATCATATTTGTATTAATATTTTAATTAAGAATTTGAGTATCCTTCAAGTATATCTAATGAGAATACTAGTTGATTACTAACATTAATGATGTTATTTTTTTGTTTAGTATTTAACATATAATTTTTAATATTATCGAAATGGGTATGTAATTCAACGATAACTTGTCCATTGATGTCTCTATTAATATTCTTAATTTGATGTTTATTTGAATTTAATATGTTTTCATGAATATTTGTAAAATCATTATATTCACTATTTGTAGTAGTATCATTAAAAACAGTAATATCAAAAAAATCTAGAGTTTTATTATTTTTTGACAAAGATATTAATAATTCTAAATCTTCGTCAATAAATATATTATTGTATTCGATTTCCATATTAAATGTTTGTGGATATGTATCGATAATTAGATTTTCATTATTGAATTCTGAAATGGTTTGTTGTTGTTCAGAATAATCTGAATCAGATGGATATAGTTGTATATAATTTAATCCATTATTACCGCCATTTGAAGCAATATACAAGTAGTTGTTACTAAATCGAACATTACAAGGATTTTCGATAGTTTCAATTGTTCTTAATAATGTGAGATTTGGGTTGCATTCAAACAAAAATATATTTTTACTAGAATAGCATACTACGAATAAAAGTTTTAGATTTTCTTGATACAATAGTTGTCTTGGCTCAATGAATAATTTAGATTTATAAACCGATTCAATAAAAGGGAATGTTTTGTCACGCAAATTAATTGTAATAAGTGAATTTTGACTTCTTGAAATAACAAATGCAAAGTTACCATGTTCA
>MDSY01126633.1_pt1 | contig 13243 bp, 13 predicted proteins | sample 811131 | NCBI WGS metagenome assembly MDSY01 (sample SAMN05326643, study PRJNA326480) | marine metagenome | isolation source: seawater | place: Atlantic Ocean: South West | collected 2010
GAGGGCTTCGGTCGCTGCGGCTAAGCTAGACGAATACTGGTCGCACCTTCGGATGACTAATCCTGATCTAATCGGGCGTAATTTGTTAAGATCAGGGTTCAAGTTCACTGGCCAACACCCTCCTATTGCAGTCAGACCGTCACATCAGGCCCGGCAGCCAAAGTACGACAGGTGGGATATAGGTAATCACCATTAGCACCAGCAGCATCAGCCCGATGAACGGCAGGACCGCCGTGACGACTTCGCGGTAGCTTACCTTGAACGTGGTGATCCCGATGAACAGGTTCAGGCCGAAAGGCGGCGACACCATCCCCAGCGCCACATTCGCGACGATGACCGCGCCAAGGTGGATCGGGTCGATCCCGGCGGCCACAGCAGCCTGAAAGATCAGCGGCGTCAGAACGATAATGGCCGAGTTCGGGTCCACGAACATACCCGATATCAGGAACACCACGTTGATGATCATCAGAACCTTTAGAGGCGACGCCCCTGACAGAAGCTGCGTCACCTGCTGCGGCACTTGAGTGAGCGTCAGATAGTAGGTCATCGCCGTACCTGCCGCGATCAGGATCAGCAGAACCGCAATCGTCCCCGACGACGTGTTCGCGGCGAGGAAGACCTCCTTCAGCCGCATGGACCGGTAGATAAAGCATTCGACCACGATCGCGTAGATACAGGCAAACGCCGCCGCTTCGGTCGGCGTACACACCCCGCCATAGATACCGCCAAGGACGAAGACCGGCAGGCCCAACGCCCAAATCGCACTGCGCGTCGCCTCCCAACGATCAGGCCAGCTGAGCTTCGCGGCCCGCTCGACTCCTCGGATGTGAGCGTAGAAATAGGCGTAGGCACACAGTACGCTGGTGAAAACACTGCCCGCCATGAGACCGGCTAGGAACATCGCTCCAATCGAAGAGTTCGTCTGTAGCGCGTAAAGGATCATAGCCACGCCGGGCGGGATCAGCATCGCGAGGGTCGAGGCCGTCGTGATCAATCCGACAGAAAAGCCCCGCGAATACCCCTGCTGGACGAGGGCTGGAAACACTAGCGGCCCGATGCTCACCACCGCCGCCGGGCCGATCCCGGACATGGCGCCGAACAACGCACAGGCCAAAACCGTGGCGATGGCCAATCCGCCGGTGATATGGCCGACATAGGCTTGGGCCAGCCGCACCAGCCGCGCGCCGATCTGGCCCCGCGCAATTATATCGGCGGCAAAAATGAACAGCGGAATCGCGAGAAGTGAGAACTTGTTGACCCCGTCTACCATCCGCTGCGGGATCACCATAGACGGGATCGGCGGCGCGAACGCTTCGAACGTGACAATGGTGCCCGCCATGATCGCGAGGAAGATCGGCGCGCCGATCAGCAGCGCCAGAAGCGCGATGGCGGAAAGAACGGCAACATGCATCAGGTGGGCCCATCCCCGTTTTCCAGTGAGTCCTTGCGGCTTTTGCCCATGATCTCAAGCGGCGGAAGTTTGTCAAAGACGGCCCGGAGAAGGATCTCGGAAAAGGCCAGAAGCATCAGCACCGCGCCGACGCAGACCGGCAGAAAGAACAAGCCGCGCGGGACCGGCAACATAGTGCCCATCTGTCCCGTCCCAAAGCTGAATGCCGACAATTGGTAAGATGTCCACGCAAGGTAACTCATGACCGCGATCCCGATCGCACCGGCCGCGCCGCGCAAAACCCGCTGCACACTGGGCGGGACCGCGCCCAGCACAAGATCGATATTCACGTGCCGCTCTCGGCGCACCAATGAGAAGGCACCGACGAAGGTGATCCAGACCGTTAGCAGGCGGGCGAGCTCTCCACCACCCAGAAAAGACCAGCCGATCAGATAGCGGCCAGATGCGTTGATGAAGACGGTCAGCGTCATACACAAAAGCGCCAGTCCCGCCCCCCAAGTTACGGCCGCCTCAAGAAAGTTGAGCAGACGTACGCTCAGGTGCATCCGCTCGGTTTCTGAAGTCGCCATCATGGTCACGCGTCTCCGCTCAGCTTTCGCCGAGCGCGTCCTGGAACATTTTCAGAAGTTCTGCACCACGTGCACCGCTGGTCTGCTGGTAGAACTCCAGAACTGGCGGCAGCACCGCTGCCTTCATCGCCTCACGCTCGGCATCGGTTACCTCGACGACAGTGACGCCTTGCTCGGCGAAATCTACCATGGCGGCTTCTTCCTGCACCATAGTCTGATCAAGCGTGATCTTGTTGGCATAGGGCATGGAATCCGTGATTGCCGCGCGGCAATCGTCGCTCAGACCCTCCCACCAAGGCTTGTTGACGAGGATCACCTGATCAAGATTACCGTGATAGGTCATGGTCACGTGGGTTTGCACCTCGTGGAACTTCATGTTCCAGCTTGTCGGAATCGGGTTTTCCTGCGCGTCAATCGCGCCCGACTGCAGCGCCGAATAAGTCTCAGGAAACGGCATCGTGACAGGGTTCAGACCGAACGCCATCTGCTGCTCGGCGAGAACCGGCGACGGCATAACACGCGACACCAACCCATCATAGGCATTTAATTCGTTCAGGGGCTTGTTACCCGTCCACTGCTTATAGCCGGTGTGCCAGACGTCCAGCATCACCATGTTGTGCTTTTCCATCTCAGTGGCCAATTCGGCCATCGCGGGCGACTTGTGCAATTTCAGAAGCTGCGAAACATCCTTGGGCCAGAAGAACGGGAAGTCGAAGATGCCTAACAGTGGCTCAGTGCCGACGATGTAGGACGCGGGCATCACGCTCATCTCGATGGACCCGAACTGCACGCCCTCGTTGATGTCGTTGAACATCCCAAGCTGCCCAGACGGAAACACCTGCCCGTCGATGTTGCAGCGCCCATCTGCCTCGACGAGCTCGACGATCTTGTCCGCGCCTTGGTCGCGGGGATCCCCATCGGGCAGCACATGCGCGATCTTGAGGGTGACGTCCGCGGCGGCGGCCGGGATAGCAAGCGCGACGGTAGCGACGCCGATTGCCGTGGTCATCGTGAGTATAGTTTTCATAGCTTCTTCCTCCAAGCTGTCTGCGACGTTTTTCTTTCTAACTCCTCACAGGCACGCCCCACCCATGGGTCACCGTTGTCATTAGATGCTATCAAGTCAACAAAATTGATTTTGAGTCAAGTAAATTTGCCAAGCTTTACCCTAAAGGCGGGCGCGGCACTCAAAAGCTAGTAAGTCGGCGGTGAATTAACCCAGACGACGCGGGTGACGGTATTTCCAGAATTTCGGAATTGATGCGGCTGCGCGGAGTCGAAAAAAAACGAATCGCCTGCGTTTAGCAGCACGGTCTTCCCGCTCACGGTCAGCTCAAGCGATCCCTCGATCACGTAGCCAACCTCTTCACCGTCATGCGAGATCGCCCCATCACTGGACGCGCCCGGCGCAAGACTGTGCAACTGGCCCTGCAAATGGCCGTGAACCTCGTAAGGCGTCAGGCTTTCCAGCGTGAGCCCATTGCCCCGACGCAACGCGTTGATACCAAGGACAGGCCGGTGCCCGCGCCTTTGAAAAAAAGGACTTACAGGATCCACGGCAACGAAAAGGTTCGAAATCGTAATGCCCAGCGCCCTGGTCAGGCGGTGCAGCATGTTGAGAGACGGGCTGACCTGTCCGTTCTCGACCTTCGACAGCATGCTCTCGGAACAAGCGGCCACATCCGCCACGTCCTTGAGCCGCAACCCAGCCGACCGCCGAATTTGCCTCAGGCGGTTTCCAAGATCGAGATCGCCCATCTCCTCCGTAGGGTCGAACGCCTTTAAGGTAGTTTTTGTGACACCCATAACACCCGCCCCCTCATGTTTTCCGCCAAAGTTTTCGCGCTCACACCTCAGTTAAACAATTAACTTGAATTATAGTCAAGTTTTGTTATCCAAATGAAATAGTAAAAACTTGAATCGGAGAAAGCATGCCCACTTTGCCAGGCGACCGCATTGAATTCACCGCAATCGAAGATCGCCCCCCGCTCAAGTTCGAGGGCGACACGAAACTTGTGGTCTGGCCTATCCTGAACCTTGAGGTTTGGGAGATCATCCGCCCGATGGCACGGCAGGTTTTGCCTGCGCCTACGGGTGTTTCCGTGCAGCCCGACATCCCCAACTGGTCGTGGCACGAATACGGGATGCGGGTCGGATTTTGGCGCCTGAAGAAGATGTTTGACGCCCGCTCGATCAAGCCGACACTGTCGATCAACGCGGCAGTTTGCGAGCGATACGAGCGCGTCGCGGCTGCCGCGCGCGATTCGGATTGGGAGTTCATGGCCCATTCCTACGTGCAGATGCCGACCCACGCGCTTGATGACGAGGAAGAGAACATCGTAAAGACGATGGATATCTGCAAGAAATTCACGGGCAAGCAGTCGATCGGCTGGCTTGGACCGGGCCTGACCGAGACCTATGACACGCCCGACCTGCTGACCAAACATGGCATTAAATATGTCGGTGATTTCGTCTACGACGATGAACCCACGACGATGACGACAAAGAACGGGCCGCTCGTGACCCTGCCCTACACGGTCGAGTTGAACGACATCCCGACCATGATCGTGCAGCATCACGAGAGCAGCTACTACAAGACCAAGATTCTCGATCAGTTTGATCAGCTTTATTCCGAGTCCGGTGAGCGGGCGAAGTTCCTGTCCTTTGCGATCCACCCCTACATATCGGGCGCGCCGCACCGGACGAAATACCTCGCCGAAGCGATTGACCAGATGGCCGCGCATCCCGGCGTAGAGTTTTGGGACGGTGAGCAGATCTACAACTGGTACGTCAAGCAAACCGGACTGGCATAAGGACGACCATCATGGACGATAAACTTCCTGCTGGCGCAAACGGCTTTCGCCCAGACCCCGACGCATGGGACCGCTACCGCCCGCTTGTTCACAGCACAATCGACGCCCTGAAACGGGCCGAAAAGACGGCTGCGGCCGCAGACGTGCCGCAGCCGGCGTCCTCTACCAACGCCCCCGCTGGGACGCGCGAAGGGAACGCCGCCGGGTATGACGCGCGCGGGTGGGGCGATCTGTGCGATCTGGTCGCCGCCCTGAAAGAAGGCACGACCAGCGCTGAAGCCGAGGTAGCCACCGCGATCTCCGCGGCCGAGACGCGAGACGGGGCTCTCTTTGGGGTCGTCGCGCTGGAAGCTGAGCGCGCCTTTTCGAAGGCTCGGGCAATCGACCGGACGCTGGTGCAGAACCGCGGCGCCCTCGCCGGGGCGCCCTACGCCCGCAAAGACCTGTTCTTTCGGAAAGGCTACGGCGCGGAATGCGGCTCGCCTCTCTTTGCCGGTCAGGTAGCCGATGAAACTGCCACCATCTTGGAACGTCTCGATGAGGCCGATGGCGTTGATATCGGTCGCCTTGCCATGGCGGAACTGGCCATGAGCCCGACCGGGTTCAACGCCCACACCGAGCATCCCCGCAACCCATGGAGCACAGATCACGTCACCGGTGGCTCGTCGTCCGGCTCTGCAGTCGCGGTCGCGGGGGGCTATGTGCGCATGGCCCTTGGCACTGATACCGGCGGCTCGATCCGGCATCCTGCCGCCATGTCGGGGATCACCGGCCTTAAGCCGACGAGCAACCGGATCAGCCGCGCAGGCGTCTGGCCCTTGTCATGGAGCCTCGATTGCGCGGGTCCGCTGGCGCGCTCGACGCGCGATTGCGGCCTGTTCCTTGACATCGTGTCCGGCCCCGACCCGCGCGACACCACTGTCTCGGCCCCTCGCTTCAAGATGCCCGACCTCAGCGGCGATCTGACCGGCACTCGGATCGCTGTGCCGTCAGGGTACTATTTCGATACCACGACCCCAGCAATCGCAGCCGCACTCGACACCGCCATGGACGCGCTCAGGAAAGCCGGCGCGACCCTCGTGGAAACCAAAAGCCCCGAAATGGATATGGTGAACGCCATGGCGCATATCGTTTTGGCGGTCGAGTCATCCTCGCAAATGGGCGAAGCGTTCCGCGACCCGGCCTGCAGTATCGGGCGCCAGGTGCGGGACCGGCTTGAGCCTGGGCTGTTCTACTCTGGCACCGCCTACGCGACGGCCCTGCGCCTGCGTCCAACGATCCGAAACGCGTGGCTGGCCGCCGCGATGGCGGATTGCCACACGGTCCTGATCCCCGCCATCCCGCGCGAAGTCCCGACCATCGCGGAGACGACCGAAGTCGACCCCGTCGAGATCAGCAAGGTCGTCGGTGCCGTTACCCATGCCACGCGCGGCATCAACTATCTCGGTTTGCCCAGCCTCGCCCTGCCCTGCGGGCAAGACGCCAGCGGTCTTCCGATCGCCTTTCAACTTGTCGGTCGCGCCGACGACGAAGCTACGCTAATCCGGGTCGGAGACGCGTACCAACAGGCCACCGACTGGCATTTGCGAACCACTTGGAAAGGATGAACACATGACACAGCATATCCCAGAGAATGCGATAGACCTCGCGCCGACCGACTTGACACCCCACTATGAGCCAATGGGCTGGCACCACTGGCCCGAGCATCCTTGGCTGACCTACCAGTTCCGTCGTGGATTGGGCGAGACGCAGGAAGGCGGCGGGGCCGTTTCGGAATGCTTCCTTGCCGCCAGCCGCATGATCCCCGGTGATTATGACAGTTGGAACCGCGAATGGATGCGGGTCGGAGACCAGAACTGGGACCGCGGGATCAAGGCTGAAAAGAACGGCCACACCCAGACCGCCAAGAACTGCTTTCTGCGGGCGGCGGATTACTACCGCCAAGCCGAGTTCTACCTCGAGCCGGACGCCCCTGACCGCCTGCCGACCTTCGAAAAGATGGAGGCGTGCAGCCACAAGTTCCTGCAATACCTCAACCCGCCCGGCGAGATCGTCGATATTCCCTACGAAGACGGAAAGCCTATCTGCGGCTACTTTGTCCGCGCGCCGTTCCCCGGCGACCGGATGCCCGCTCTGATCTGCTTTGGGGGTCTCGATTCCATCAAGGACGAGATGTGGTTCATGCAGGCTCACGGCGCGTTACAGCGCGGGATTTCCGTCCTAATGGTGGACCTGCCCGGGCAGGGTGGCACGCTCCGCCGTCACGGCCTTGCAGCCCGCCCCGATACGGAGGTGCCGGTGGGGGCCTGCGTGGACTGGCTACTGTCGCGCGACGACGTCGACCCGGACCGCATCGCCTGTGCTGGCTCGTCCATGGGCGGCTATTATGCGGCCCGCGCGGCCTGCTACGAACACCGCCTTGCCGCCTGCATCGCCCATGGTGCGATCTGGTCGGTGCACGAAATGTGGGGCGATAAGGACGAAAGCTTCGGCCTTGCCATGCATATCAAATGGGTGATGGGCGCCGATACTATGGCCGAAGCGCTAGAGACCTCGCGCGCCTTCGCCCTTGAAGGCCATCTCGACCACATGAAATGCCCACTTCTGGTGCTGCACGGGGGGCATGACGTGCTGACCGTTTCCGCCGCGACACAAGTCCATGACTACGCGGTGTCCAAAGGCGTCAACTCGACCCTGCGCCTGTTGCAGCCCGATGAGACAGGGGCCGAACACTGTCAGCACGACAACCCCACCATCGGTCAGGAGATCATGAACGACTGGCTTGCCGATGTCTTCGGCATCGACCAGCGCGCGTTGCTCAATACAAGTTGGAGTCCATTGATATGACGACAACACCAAATCTCGGGGTGGATGCGCCCTGCGCCGCTATCGTCGCGATCGATTGCCACCGGGGCCACCTCGACCCCGAGGTGGCGACAATGGCGGTCGCCGCCGACGTGGCGGCCCGTGTGATCGACGCGAACGATACCCTAATGCGCGCCGCCCGCACCGCCGATATCCCAGTGATCCATATAGTCACCCGCTACCGCGACGCGCAGGAAATCCGCGCTAACCCATTCTGGCGCACCCGCGCCGAAGACCCGACCACCACGCGCAAGAACGTGCTTAAACACAATCTCGACGGGATGCCGGGCTGCACCATCATGGATAAACTGCATGACCCGTCCGACCGGGTCGTGGATATGAAAAAGCGCTATGACTGCTTTGTCGGCACGGATCTTGATTTTCACCTGAAAACCCATGGGATCAACACGTTGATCTTAACCGGTGTGAACACCAACTCCTGCGTTCTGGCCACAGCTGTCTCGGCAAACGTGCGGGATTACGCGGTCATCGTCGCGTCCGATTGCGTGGACACGATGGATGGGGACACCCTGCATGACGCGGGACTGCTGTGCATCAAAACCGCCTTTGGGTGGCCCATGACGAATGACGAACTCCTCGCGCTCGACTTGTTGCAACCGGGTGGGGCTGCCTGAGGTGGGCAACGGTCTCAGCGCATATCTGGCAGGGGGCGCGAGTCTTCCGATGCTCAACCCCGGCAAGGAAGGCCTTCCAGAATATCTCGGCGATATTGCTGCGATCTTCATCGACCGGGAGGGCACTGGCCTGTCGTTGAGCGACGCACGCGACGCGGTGCAGGGTGCTCAGGCCAGGAACCTTGCCGCGATCATCCGGGCCGACGGCCTTTCTGCCGATGAGATCACGGCCTGCGCCGATCTTGCGCCGGATGGTATCGTCCTTCCCCAGATCGTGACGCCGGAGCAGCTGGAGCAGACCATCGCTCTGCTGCGCCCTGCCAGCATCGGCGTCATCGCGCAGATCGAGACGGTCGAGGCGGTGGACGCCCTTGCCGACTTGATGAACCTTGAGGGCGTCAATGCCTTCCTAATCGGACCCAACGACCTGTCGGAAGCGATGGGATACCCCGGTCAGCCCGATCATGAGACCGTCCGAGCTGCCGTCGAAACCGTCGCCACCACCCTTGCGGCGGCGGGGCGCGCCTTTGGCCTGCCGACGACCACGCGGAAAGCCAGACATGACTGGAGCGCGAAGGGCGCGCAACTCCACTACATCCCCCTTAAAGCCTTTCTCCAAAAGGAGAAAACCGCATGTCTGTAAGAATGAAGCCCCTCATCAAGGTCCGCCTTGAGGCGCATTGCCCCACCATGAGCCTGACCGAGGTGCGCACGCGCGGGCATTCCTTCGTGATCGATGAGCCACCGATGCACCACGGCACCGACGTCGGCCCTACCCCGCTTGAAACCATGCTGGGCGCACTGATGAGTTGCACCCATGTCATCGCCGCACGGATCGCCCATGAGCGTGGCGTCGCGCTGACCTTCAAGAAGATGACCTGCCTAGGCATGCTCGACCATCGCGGGATCGACAAAGAAGCGGACGTGCCAGTGCCGTTTCCGACGATCGAGATGGATTTCACCGCTCAGACAAACATGGACCCGGCGACGCTGGAGGACTTCAAGGTGGAATTGGAGCAGCGCTGTCCGATGTCCGTGATCCTGCGTAAGGCCGGGACAGAAATTATTCAGAATTGGACCTTCGAAGGAGGTGCGACGTTATGATTATTGACGCGCATACCCACACGCTATGCCCAGCGGTCAACGAACGCGTGGCGGCGTCCATCAGGCCCGACAGCATCCCCTATCAGCGCGACATGTCCCTCGAAAGTAAAGCGCGCGACGCCGAGCAAAAGCCCGAGCTTTTTGCTAAGTTCATCACCGTCGAGCAGCGCCAGCGCGACATGATGGCGATGGGCGTCGACCGGCAGGTGATCGCCCCCGCGCCGGGGCAACAGCACTATTGGGCCGACCCCCCCCTCTTAGCCGAAATATCAGCCCAGCAAAACGACCATGTCGCGGCCTTGGTCGCGCAGGCGCCGGAGGTTTTCGTCGGCCTCGGTACCTTGCCGATGACGGATACCGAGGCCTCCGTGGCCGAGATCGACCGCGCAACCAGCGACCTCGGCATGCGCGCGTTCCAGATCGACAGCCGCGTGATGGAGCGCGAGCTATCGGATCAGAGCCTCGATCCGATTTACCGAAAACTCGAAGAAACCGGGGCGGGCCTGATGATCCACCCGCTCGGCTTTTCCGAGGGGGCGCGCCTGACCCCGTTCTTCATGGTAAATTCCGTCGCACAGCCGCTGGAGGAGCTTATCGCCTTCAACCATCTGGTCATGGGCGGTGTCCTAGACCGGTTTCCAAAGCTCAAGGTCTATATTGCCCATGGCGGCGGGTTTGCGCCCTTCTACATTGGCCGGTTCGACCATGCGTGGAAAGTGCGCCCTGAGGTCAATGCACTCATCCCCGAGCCGCCCTCAGCCTATCTCAAGCGGCTTTGGTACGACACCTGCGTCTATCGTTCGGATCATCTACGCCACCTCGTCACCCTCGTCGGCGCGGATCGTGTGATGCTCGGCAGCGACTACCCCTTCGATATGGGCGATGCCAATCCGATGGGTGTCGTGAACGAATGTGAGGGCCTCACGGTCAGTGAGCGCGAAGCCATCACACACGGGACGGCGACGACATTTTTCGGGCTGTGAGCGTCCGTCCCAAACTCCCAATGACATGAGGTATCGACACATGCCAGACACTGCTGACCAGACCACGGCTCTGGGCATCCCCGACTATTTCCCGCTTCATATCGGCGGCGAGACCCGCGACGCGGCTAAAGGCGCGCGCTTCGTGGTGGAAAACCCGGCAACGGGGGACGCGATTTGCGAGATGGCCGAGGGCGATGCCTCGGACATCGATGTCGCGGTCAAGGCGGCGGATGCCGCCGCCAAAGCGTGGCGCAGCAAAAGCGGCGCCGAGCGGGCGGACATCCTGAACCGCATCGCCGCGCTTTTGACCGAGCAGCTCGATGACTTCATCGCAGTGGAGGTCGCGCAAACAGGGCGGCCCGTCCGCGAAATGCGCGCCCAGCTTGCGCGCCTGCCCGAGTGGTACACCTATTTCGCGGCGGTCGCCCGCACGCATGAATCGAATGTGCATCCTTTCGGCGGGCCGTACCTGAACTATTCCCGGCGCATACCACTTGGGGTGGTCGGTCTTGTCACGCCTTGGAACCATCCCCTTCTCATCCTGACCAAGAAACTCGCCCCTGCGCTGGCCGCCGGGAACACGGTCGTCGTCAAGCCGAGCGAGGTTGCGCCGATCACGCCGATGATGCTGGTCGCGCTCATGGAAGAAGCCGGCCTTCCGCCGGGCGTCTGCAATATGGTGACGGGTGTAGGGGCCGTGGCCGGGGCCGCGCTGAGTACCCATGACGGGATCGCAAAAATCGACCTGACGGGCGGCACCGAGACGGGGCGGCGGGTCGCCGCGCTAGCCGGTGAGCGGCTGACGCAGTTCGCGGGCGAGTTGGGGGGCAAGGCCCCAGTGATCGTGTTCGACGATGTCCTTGACAGCAGCGCGGCAGCAGCGACGCTATTTGCCTCGTTCATTGCGGCGGGCCAAACCTGCGTGCAAGGCGCGCGCCTTCTTGTGCAGAACTCGATCCGCGAGAAGGTCATCGACATGCTGGTTGAGCGGACAAAATCGCTGGTCGTGGGCGACCCGACGCAATTCGAGACACAAATCGGCCCTATGGTCTCCAAGCGGCAGCTTGACGTGACGATGAAATACGTCGAAATCGGCATGAACGAGGGCGCGACCCTCGCCGCTGGCGGTAAGCGGCTGACGGGCGGGGTGTATGACAGCGGCTATTATCACGCGCCGACCATCTTCACTGACGTGACTAACGACATGCGCGTCGCGCAGGAGGAAATCTTTGGCCCAGTCGTCTGCGTGCTTGGCTTCAACACCGAGGAAGAGGCGATTGCGCTGGCGAACGGGACCGAATTCGGACTGGCGGCGAGCATCTGGACCAAGGACATCACGCGTGCGCACCGGGTGTCGCAATCGATCGAGGTCGGGATCGTCTGGATCAACGACCACCACCGAATCGACCCCTCCTCGCCTTGGGGCGGCTTCAAGGCGAGCGGGATGGGCAAGGAAAACGGCATCGTCTGCTACGAAAGCTATACCAAGCTTCAAAGCGTGGTCGTGAACCTCTCGGACGACCGGTTCGACTGGTTCGAGGATTCGAGCGACAAGCGATATAGCTGAGGGAGGCACGGGTCGGGCTGGTCCTCTTGGGTCGGCCCGTCTCGGACTTATCCGTCGCCCAGGTGCGGAAACGTGGATCGCAGCCATGCCGTCACTTCGCCGGTGACCGCATCGAACCGGTCGGTGTAGAAATGATCGCAGTTCTGGATGATCCGGGCCGCGCCAGGGCCTGAAACTTGCTGCACAAAGGCCTCGGCGGGGTACATCTCGGACGGCTCCTGATCGCCCGCGATAAACAGGGTGGGACAGGAGACCCGTGGCGCGAGGTCCATGGTCGCCGGCAACCGGTCGAGATTATCGACAAGGCTTTCCGCCGCGATCGCGTACCACCACCCAGGCAGCAGCATCAACTCCCCGCCCTGCCCCGCCGCCACGGCTTCGCGCGCCATACGCTCGAATTCGGGCAATCGATCCTGTGCCAAGAGGCCGTTCGCGCTGGCGAAGGGGACCATGCCCGACCCGCCCTGATGCGCGGACAGAAGGATGAGCGCAGGCAGATCGGTCCGGCCCGCGGCGTGCTGCACCGCTAGCATCCCACCATTGGAGTGACCGATCACGATCGGGGCCTCATCCCTGCGATCCCGAAGCCATGCTTCCGCGTAGCCGCTATCTGCAATCGCCTCGTCGATCCGCTGATAGGCGCCACCGGTGGATGCCCGGCTGTTGAGGGTTGCGATGACGTCATGGCCGCGACGGTTAAAGGCAAGCGTGGCGATGCCCAGTTCGGCCAGCCTGGGCGGCAGAAACTTCGGCGCACCTGTATAGAAATTCATGCAGTTGCCATGAAGGATCATCGCCTGCGCGCGGGTCTCTCCGCGGGGCTGGTAGTAGAGGCCATCCAACGGGTGTGTATCCGTTTCGATCGAAACGAGTGTGGTATCAAGCCTTGACACGAAGTGTTCTCCGTTCAGCGGTCCTGCTCGGCCAATCTTCTTGGTCTGGTCTTGGACCCAAAAATGCTGTTGATGCAATAATATCGCGCGGTAGCCTCGCCGTGTCAAGGCGGATCGTGGCGGTTCAAAGACGAGATGTAAACTCCACGCCAACGTCCCCCAACATGGCAACCTCCCTGCCCCGGAGCGTTCATCTAGCCGCTGCCCGGGTGCTGTCAAACTAATCAGAACTCGCATCAGATTGCCTGCACAGCCTAAATCTATGCGCTCAATAATTGCCGCCACTCAGCGAGAGCAGCGGCACGGTTCAGCTTGAAATTGATGCGTGAGTAGAGGTTGCGTTCCTGATTAAAATGGTTCGGGATTGAAGCGTGGATGGAAACGAATTTCTGCAAGGTTTGCA
>MDSY01103593.1_pt1 | contig 13237 bp, 9 predicted proteins | sample 811131 | NCBI WGS metagenome assembly MDSY01 (sample SAMN05326643, study PRJNA326480) | marine metagenome | isolation source: seawater | place: Atlantic Ocean: South West | collected 2010
GGGGGGGGGGGACGCAGCGGTGGAGGCGAACCTCTAATGCCCTAGAGCTCCGCTGTCTCTCATGTCCTCTCAAGTGCCTACGGCAGAGAGGTTTTGAGTGCTGGCGGTGGGGATAGGAGGGTGGTTCAAGGGGGTGGTTCAAGGGGGGCGGTTAAGGGGGAGGGGGGGGCGCTTGCGATTGGTAACTTGTGGTGCGACAAAACACGAGTTGCAGCGACGGGGTGCGCACACCCTTGCCAGGTCGCACCAGGCTGATCGTCCTGATTCGATGTGGCAGCGGCTCGAAATGCCACGGTCGGGCATGGCAAAAAGGCCCGGGCGGCTTAGACCGAGGCTGCCATGTGGTGCGGTGGTGCGGTTGGGGTGTGTGGGGGCGGTTGGGGTGTGTGGGGGCGGTTGGGTGTGTGCGGGCGGTTGGGTGTGTGGGGGCGCTTGGTTGTGGGGGCGCTTGGGGTGTGTGGGGGCGCTTGGGGTGTGGGGGGGGGGGGGGACGATCAGCCGTACAAAAACCATGCGAGTGTTGTCCGCAGTGACTCCGGAGAGTGTTTCGGATCGACTAGGGTGTTAGCATCAGTTCGTGTGGGCGCGTGCCCCGTTGACGTGCGTGCGCCGAGCCTCTCGCGAAATCCCACGCGCACCTGCTGAACTCCGCGCAGACCGAGCAGCCAAGCGTCCACTCGTCCAGGCACTGTCAAGGGGGGGCAAGGAGTTAAGCACCCGAGGGGCTTAAAAGAACCAAAAGAAATCGCAAGGTTCGGAACGTGATGTGGAGGCGCTACTCCCTCGGGGCGGCGGCGCGGCTGCGAGGCGCGTCGCGTCAGCGCGCGGTGGCGGGTGCGCACAAGTTCTTCAGCAGCGGGGCGGCAGCTCCGACTTCCGCCAACGAGATGGCGCTGCTGCAGCAGGTCTCGAGGCTCGAGGCTCGCGTGCATCAACTGGAGGCCACGCTGCCCGCCAAGGTGTCCCCGCGCAAGATCACGGACTGGGAGAACCTTGGCTTCGGGATCACGCCCACCAACGGCCACGTGCGCTACCGCTGGTCCAGCAAGACCTCTTCGTGGGACGCGGGAGAATTCGTCGCAGACCCGTTCGTCACGATGCACGTTCACGCGGCCGTCCTCCACTATGGCATGACGCTCTTCGAGGGTTGCAAGGCGTTCCGGTGCAAGGACGGCAAGATACGCGTGTGCAATCTCCCCGAGAACAGCGGCCGCCTCAACGACGGCGCCAACCGCCTCGTGATGGCGCCAGTCCCGAAGTCGATGTTTCTGGAAGCCGTCGAGTGGGCTGTGCGCACCAACGCGGAGTTTGTGCCCCCGTACGGCACGGGGGGCTCGCTCTATATCCGCCCCTTCCTCATGGGTACCGGGCCCATCCTCGGCCTCCAACCTTGCCCCGAGTTCACCTTCATGGTCTCCGTGACCCCCGTGGGCAACTACTTTGGCACGGGAACCATTCAGGGCATCCATGCGACGCTCATTAATGAGTTCGACCGCGCGGCCCCGCACGGCACCGGCGACGTCAAGGCCGGGGGTAACTACGCGGCGGACCTCCTCCCTCTCAAGATCGCCAAAGAGCAGGGCTTTGGCACCACCCTCTACCTCGACGCAGTCGAAAAGAAGTACGTTGAGGAGTTTTCCGTGTCCAACTTGATCGGTATCTCAAAGGACAACAAGTACGTGACGCCCAAGACCTCCTCCATCTTGCCGTCGATCACCAACAAGATGCTCATGCAGCTCGCCGCCGATAAGGGACTCGTCGTCGAGCCCAGGCAACTCCCCTACGAGGAGCTCAAGACCTTTGAAGAGGTTGGCGCCTGCGGCACGGAGACTGTCGTCGCGCCTATCGCCTCTATTTCGGACGACGACGGCAAGCACGAGTTCGGAAAGTTCGAGATCCTGAATCAGCTGCGCACCGAGCTGCAGGCCATCCAGTTCGGAGAGGTCGAAGACAAGCATGGATGGATGAAGGAAGTCAATTGTTGAGAGGAAAAGCAAGCTCGCGCACTCCAAGTCTCCGAGTTCGAGTCTCGTGATTAACAGCTTGCACCATGCAGGATGAGGACAATGCGAATGTGAAACTATTTATATTATCAAATAATGTAAATATTTATATTACATTAAATGTATAGGTCCTATGCGATCATCATAATCCCCCGTTCATTTTTACTTTTTAATCATAATGATAAAGATAATCGATAATGATTTAAGACCTGTAGGAACCTATGCCAGTGGCAAATGTTTTTCGAGCGTTGGCAGCCCGTGTTCGTGCTGCCCATAATTGGCGGTCTGGGCTACAGCTGCTTTCTCATGCTACTTGGCTCGGAGCTCATTTTCAAACTGGAGCCACTAGGTATACTTGCACATCAGTCGGCGTCAGAACGCGCCGCCAAAACACCGCAGCATGTGCAAGCTGTGATTGCTGCTCGTGCTAGCTGGCAGACAGACGCAGCGGTTGAGGCGGTGACACTCTCGGCAGAGCATGCGACCGCTTCTGGTGTCGATTCGCGCAATCTGACCGATTGCTGCGATTGGCACTCGACCGCCGCGTTGCTTCGTATCGAGATGGCGCAATCACTGATATGGAATCGCTCGCGGAGCGTGGTACTTGTAGGGCTCAAGGCGCAGCGAGACTTTACCGTCTACGAGTGGGCGTTCCGGCGACAACGGTATCGTGTGATCCGTTCCGAGTTGCCATTGTTCCTCTTGCCCGACCGAAGCGGTCTTCACATGAGGCCACGCAATCAGAGGCGAGGCAAGAATGACTCCGAGGCCTTTTTGAGCGGTTCACTCTCGTCCGTCGCAGCCATTCTCTGCCATTCGATACTCTCAAAAAACTGTTTTCTCGCCGACGCGCAGGGATTTCCAGGGCAAGATCTCGAGGTCCAGCACAATGTTTTTACCACACTCCAACGTTCACAAAAGATCAACCGTGTTGCGGCGATACGGCAGGGGCTCACTACTAAAGACGGGCTCTGCAACACGCTCCAGAAAAGTGGGCTATCGCCGCCAGAGCTATGGGCCTTCTCCTTCCCATGTTGGGTGCTCCCTAAGGACACTCCAATCCTATTGAAGCTACTTTCGGCAAGAGTAAATGAGGGCGAGTCCTCGTTCCGGCCTCATGGAGGGCGGAGGCTCTTCAAGATGCCGGCATCGACGTTGTGGGCGCATTGGATCGCGAAGCCTGCGCGGGGCTCGCAGGGGCTCGGCATCTCCCTCGTCAATACGAGTGAGCTGATCAGGTGCCTCAACTCCGGCGTCGCGGCTATGCCTGTTGGCTGTGACAGCTGGTACCGCATGCCCACCGTGTTGCAACCGTACCTTCGAGATCCACTCCTGCGCGCCGGGCGCAAGTGGGACATACGAGCATACCTGCTTTGCACGAGCGTCTTGCCAATGCGCCTCAAGTTATTCACCGAGTCGATCGTGCGCTATGCTTCTGCGGAATATACCAGCAACTCCGTCGCGAGTGCCTCCGTGCTCACAAACACGTTCATCGGGAAGAAGGTTCTCAAGAGGGGCGTAGCAGCGGTCACAGGCACTCTCTCAAATCTAGCGAACCACTTCGAAAGCCGCTTCAAGACGACTGGTCAGGGAGCCGTTCGCAGCTATGCGCAGCTTGTCGAGTCAATGAGGGCAGCTGTCGGTTCCCTCTTCCTCTCAGCAGAGGCAAGCTTCGCTCAAATATATTCGAGACTCTACAAAGGTCATTCGTACCGCTGCTCCAACTGCTACCACTTCTTCGGTGTTGATTTGATTGCCGACGTCCAGGGCGGGATGCATGTCATTGAGGTGAATGTATCTCCGGATCTCACGCTGTCGCATGAGGGTTGCAACACGCCCGGAGGGTGCCTCGGCGGCTCTAACGCCTACGACTACACCAAGCAAGCAGCCGCCTTCAATGCAGTGCAAATCGTCTACGGGATCGAGAGCGTCGCGGAGTCGCTATCGACTCTGCTTCGGCGCCACTCTGCCGAGATCACCGCACCCCGTTTCGCTCGCCTTCTGCAGCCAGCTCGCAAGGGTCTCAAGAGGGAGGTCATTGAGTACCTGCTTGAGTATTTGCGCGAGGGCCGCGTTGCAGGCTGTTTCGTCTCTGTCTACCCCGCCAATGCCGCGCACACCCATTTTCAAACCCATTTGGAACGATTGCGGGAGGTGTCAAGGCACACTGATCATTGCATGCGTTCGGGCTCGGCCGGTGCTGGTCGCGCTGGTAGGGGTGAGTGCGCCGTTTATGACTTCGAGGCGCGGCTGCAATTACATGGGCTGGTTGAGATGCTACTTAGCGCGGTTGTCACTGACTCGCCCAATAACAGCTCCAATAATGCGCGTTATATGAGTTTAGACTCTGAAAAAGCGGCTGTTAATTTGTGGTTGCCATACCGGACACGATGTGAGGAGATGCTGTGGCGGGTGTCCAGCCTATCGACTTCAAGTGAAGATGACCGGCTCCACGGTGAGTGGGCGAGCCGTAGACACGTATTTCAGACGGTGCATGAGCTACGTGAGTAAATAGCGGCACTTAAAGTTCACAGATGCACTGACACGAGGCACTATCACGTACATCAGAATACGACCGTATATATAATTGTGTACATACCCTTACGTACATTTTTATTTTCTCCGGTCCACAGAATAAACGGTGACTTGAGAGCCGATGATGGTGCAGCGCCGGCTCTTCGTGACCTTAGGGCCACGCGTCCTACCCGTCGCAGCACCTCGGCGATCGGTAGCCACAGCATTTGTCAACGCTTCCTCTGCCGTGCAGAGAATCCCCGGCGCCGCCTCGTCGAGCGACGGCGCCGATGCGAGCAGCACGCCGACGTCTTCGGAGGTGGAGGCAGTGCATCATCCGAGCACCTTCCCCGAGGCGGATTCACCGCTTGACCCCCTAACGATGGTGCGTCGCCTCGAACACGCCGGCCTCCACTCGACTCATGCAGAAGTCCTCACGCGTTGCATACTCGAAGCGATCGCCTCTCTCTCGTTGGCGCAGCGTTCCGAGCTCGTCTCGAACGGGGAGCTGGAACGGGACCGTTTGAAGCTGGAGGCGCGGTACGAGCATGCCAAGGCTGAGCTGAGCTCGGGGCTCAAGGGCCACGAGGTGCACGTTGAGCGTGAGCTCCAGCGCCTCGCCGAGATCATCAGACGGCAGGAGTCTGAGCTCAAGCATGAGAAGGAGAAGAGCCGGGCGGATCTGCGGTACGAGATTGACAAGATCTCGGCAAACGCACGCCTCGACATCAACCTCGAGAAGGGACGCATGAAGGAGCAGCAGGAGGCCAACAATGCCAAAATCCTCGAGAATGACGCCAGGCTCGATCGGGAGATCCATGGGCTTAGAACCCAGATCGAATCGGCGAAGAACGACGTGCTCCGCTACTGCGTCGGAACCGTCTTCGCGATCACCTCCGTGCTCATTGGATTCGTCCGCCTCTCCAAGTAAGCAGCAGGCGCCTCCTGCGGTTTCTAAGGTAATGTATATCTACATCATTTTTAAATATTAATATAAATATATGGAATATAATTGCGAATATTCCTATATGCGCGCGTAATTATATATTTAGATGCGACTCATGTGTTACATGTACATTCGTATTCGTCTAAAATGGTAGATTGTATGTAATAGTAAACGTATGTGTATATATATTAACATTGCATATATAATATTACCATCCGGTGTTCGCATGTGCGTATTAAAATTAATTGCGTAATTCTATCACATGAAAACGAGTTTTTTTCGATACCAATACCTCGGTCAGCAAGCCTGCCCAACGGTCAGGCCGGCACTCTGCCGACAGCAGTTCCCAGGCCGACAATTCACAATATCGCCTGCAAGATTTTCAAAGTCTACGTCGGTCACTCGATAATATAATAGAACTGCGATTAAACAGAAACACGAACCTATTACCGACGATTAAACCGGCACACGAATGCCGAGAATGTCCACGCAAACGATGCCGATGCCGATCTGCGGGCGGCACTGAGGGCCCAACCATTGTAATTCGATTCCGGTGACCATGTGTACACGCTCAGGACTAGCTACTCAGGAACCTGTCCTCATCTTGATTTACCTGTCCTCATCTTGGCTCGAGCTCTCATCATCGAATCCAGTTGGCGATGAGCAATTGCTCTCGCGGTCAGTATATGTCTCAGAGAAATTGTCTCGATACCTGGGTGCGGGTGCGCCAGCGAATGAGATGATCAGAATGTGTTCCAGGACGAGATGGGGCTTCTCCAAAGCTTGACGCGTGCCCACAGTTTGCGTGCCACATCATCGGAGGTGTGAGCGCTTTGGAGTGTGATTGAGGCGGATGAGAGACGCGAAATATGCAAACGGAGCTCTCCACGAGCAAGGGAATGGGATTCAGATGATCGAGGGCCGATGGCGTCGGGTCGTGTGTCAAGTGGAGGCACGCACTCAATGTCGGAGTAGGTGAGCTCTGAGAAGTGCAGTGGCTCGCTCGCGGCATCAGCGCCCCCGCTGCACAAGAGGCCGAAACCGCTGACGATCAAACCTCCCATCGAACTCGCGATGCTGCAGACCTCGCTCAGAGGCGACGCGAGCTGCTCCGCACACATGGCCTTCAGCGGTGATTAGATAGGTCCTAGCGGGCGTAAAATAAAAATAACTTTTGTTTTTTTTACATACATACATACAATTATATAACTATACTGCGTAGTACCTACGAGGTTTCATTCTACCCTGGGTACTGTACTAAACAAATGCAACGTAAGCCTCATCGGGTTCTGGTAGCATATGGCCGGGGCAGCTTGCGGAAAATCAGGGACCGGCACCCATCATGCCATGTCTGCTTCTGGTGGCGGTATGTACGGTGGCGCTACCTCTGGCGGAGCTAACCCAAGAGACAGCGGAAACACAAGAGCCCCCGGAGCAGCCGAAGTTGCAGGCATGAATGCCGGTGAGGCACCACCATAAGAGAATGCCGATGAGGCACCGCGTGAAGAGTGGTACGGTGCCGGTGCGAGACCTCCGTCTACCCTTGTCCCGAGACGATCCATCTTTTCCGCTTGAAAGAGCATCTCGGACACATGCCGGAGCAGCGCCGCCTCGCCGGCTTTATCGAGCACACCCGTTGCCGGCGGCGCCGCGTCCGGGAAGGCTGCTTCCAAGACATCAAGCTCGTCGCCGCCACCTGCTTGAAAGAGCACGTCAGACACACCCCGCAGCATCCCTGGCGGCGGCGGCGGCAGCATCCCCGGCGGCGGCGCCACTTGCAAGACGTCAAGCTCGTCGCCGCCACCCGCGTTGAAATACCTCGAACCCTTGAAATAGGCGTTGCGCTTGTTGCCGCGCAAGCAGTAGTATAGCGCGCACAGGGCGAGTATGACGGAGACGGCGCAAAAAACCATCTCCGGACGCATCTTGTGCGAGACGTCTCGGATTGCACCAACTTCGAGGCGGGCGAGCATGATGACCACAATCTTGGCAGCAGATAGGAACGTGAAATCATGGGGCATCGAGGCCGAGTCGATTGGGGGCGCCGTATTGGCAGCTGCAACTGGATCGGAGGCACTCGAGGCGCTTACTGGTGCCTCGAGGGCACTCGAGGCGCTTACTGGTGCCATTTGGCTGTCTTGGCTCTCTCGGCTGTCTTGGCTCTCTCGGCTGTCTTGGCTCTCTCGGCTGTCTTGGCTCTCTCGGCTGTCTTGGCTCTCTCGGCTCTCACCCCACTGCTCCTCGCGAGCCCACTGCTCCTCCCCATTCCACTGCTCCCCATACGAGTCCTGGATCCCTGCTGATGTGATCGCATTCGAGTACTGGATCTCCGCTACGGCTGGTGGATTCCTAGGAGCTGCTGCATTCACAGAAGGCGCTGACAGTAGTAGCGGAGACGGCGAGGATGAAGCTGGCGGCGAGAGCAGCAATGGCGGCGGACTTGGAGGCGGTGGAGAGGGTGGAGAGGGTGGAGAGGGCGGCCAGTCGCCGATGCAAGCGGTGAGCACGATCGATTTGGCTCGGTAACCAGCAGCACGCAAGCGTAACTCCAACCCATCCCCAATCGGAGGCGCAGCCCCGAGCTCGAGCGCGAGGACACTTCTCGAATTAACCGCCAAGGTGGAGTATGTCACGCTCAGCTGCACATGGGGCGAGGCATCGTGTCAAGGGCGGTGGTGATCTGACGCTGCTCGGCAGGCTCTTTGGACGCGCGAACATAGACGCAGACTCAAACGCACACATCAACGCGCACATCAGCGCACACTCGAACGCAGAGATGCGTATAGATGTACACACACAGAGGAGATGTACAGACGAGAGACGGCACGCCTGCTTTACTTCCAGCAGACCAAAGTCGAGGAAGACGATGGCGCCGTGTTGCCAGCGGGTGAATGCGATGCGGAGGATCCATTCATTGCCCTCGGCCTGCTCGCTCGTAATCGACGGCTCGAGCGGGCATCGCTTTCCAACTGCCGGGGCGCGGTCAGCGGCTCGGCACATGGCTTCAGAGTTGCTGGCAGGCATGGGGAGAGCAACACACCTTGTTCGGGAGCGAACCGCGTGTTGGCCCAGAGTGGTGACATGGCTGCCCCGAAGCTGACCACCGAGAATAATACGAACGCCATCGCCACCCTCGGCACAACCCAGGGCGGAATATTCCCCGGCTCCGCCCGCCACCCGCAAATTTAAGAAGCGTCACAGCTCACAGGTCATTCATTTTAATAAAAATAAGACTTGGCTAGGACCACGAACCCTAATTGTAATTAGATTGGCCAAAACCTAATGTACACACGCACTCCAGTTGGGTCGAAACTGGACGTACTCACTCCAGGCCACACTCACAGCTGTTTTGTATACTCACTTGAGATTCTTGCACGCTGGCCGGACTGGCGGTTGGCGCACGTCCAGCTTGTGCAGAGGCCAGAGCGTGAGAAGCATTCAGATTTCAGATGACCCTCCTTGCATCTTCATCGTGGAGGACGCCAGATGCTCCCCACGATCAGCAATGGAGAAAAGCGCCATCATGAGTAGGCTCACTGGGCGCGCGTGGCAAGCCGACACGCCCCCGAATCTCTCAGTGGCGCCCATGCAACAGTCGCTGCCTTTTCATGTCGCTGCAAAACTTGTGAATAAATTGCATCAAACATGCCCTCTCCCGTGCATGCCCTCGGCAGCATTTTCCACCACGTGCGAGTAGATACATGCGAATCCTGGCGTCGCCCTGTGCTTTGGGATGCGCCTCACACCCAGTCTCAGCTAGCGCAGCTGCTCGAGCAGCTGCCGAGCCCACTCCGTGTGCGAGGGCGTCTCATCCGTGAGCGTCTTGAGGAGCTCATCGAGGCGTTGCTCTGCACCAGCGGCGATGAGCGCAGCACGCACTGGGGCCTCCTCCTCCGCGATCAGAGCGAGCGATAGCTGCAATGCGCTCTCACGCACTTCCTCGTCCTCATCGCAGGAGCCCTTCAAGCAAAGCGTCGCGACAACATCAGTCGCGGCGAGCTCGCTCACCGGCAGCGCCTTCTCGTGCACGAGCACGTTGAGAAGGAAGAGTGCCCGGCGGCGCAGCTTCAGATCCTCGCTCACACCAAGCGCGAGCAAGCTCTCACGTGCCTTGGGGCAGAGCGCGGCGTCTCGTACCGACTCTGGAGCAGTGCGGACAAGCGCAGAGAAGGCGAGGAGTGCCTTTCGGCGCACTGCGACGGAGGCGGCCGCCTCCGGCTGTTTCTCTGGATTGACGAGGAGACGTACGAGCACTTGTGGTACTTCCAGCACCACCGCACTCTCCTGCAGCTTCGGGTGGTTCTGCAGCGTTGCCGCGAGCACGCCGCACGCCGCCTGTGCGACCTCCGGCATGTCGTGGTAGCGTTCCACGCAGCTGAGCATCCCTTGCAGGCCGCCAATTTTGGCAAAGTCCGTTGCGTCGTCGATGGAGTCGCAGTAGAATTCAATCTCGTCGAGAATCGCCACAGCGCGCTCCTCCGCATCCGCATCGGCGCTCTGCAGCAGCGGCTCGAGCTTTCCGAGGCATTCCCTCATCTTTGCGACAGTCGGCTGCCCAAGGATCACGTCGAGCATCTCCTGGTCCATGCGGCTGGGATGTGAGACACCTGCGGCCTTGCGACGCTCAAGCTCCTCCGGGTCGCTGTGCGCAATGCTCCACTTGAGCAGCTCGTTCAGAGAGTCGCCAGCAGCCTCCTGAGGATTGCCGGAGCTACCACCACCGTCGACGCGCTGCCCCGTTGCGCCGTCGTAGACGAGCTGTCCCGCCTTATAGACACTGGTTTTAGCGGTCGGCTGCTCGCGCACCTCCTCAGGCAGAGGCACCGAACCGCTGCCATCGCTCACGATGGTGAGAGGGCCACTCACCATACTTCGTGGAGTAGTCAGTGCCAATTCGTGTGAGGCACAGTGTCACACATATAGAGTGTACAGGCCAACGCCTAAAGGGCCACAGTGACACTCGAAGAGTGGGGTACCTAAAGAAAAAAATGTCCTCGGGTAGAGGTAGTACTAGTAGTTTTGAAAGAACTGGAGCGAGCTACAACGCAAGAGCGAACCATGGGACGTGAACCTATCAGACACTTTAGGACGATTCGAGACGGGTCAAAAGCATGGAGAGAAAAACCAAAAACCACAGGGGAAGGGGACGGACGATCGAGCATGACCATGAGGATTCGGATTGCTCGATTGCAGGAAACATTAACATATAACATCCAACATGACAGAGAATTGTGGTCACTGGCTAGTGATACCCACAATTAATCTGATGTGTATTGGTAACACTTAACACTTATACTTCATTATTTATTATACGCGTATATATACTTATACTTCTACTTGCACGTAGACGCACAGACACGGTGTGACTGTGAGTGTCAACAGTGTGGACTGACTGTGAGTGTCAGATTTCGAGTATTTGGGGCCTCTCGCGAAGCGGTTGCAATGCGCGCTACTTTAATCTACGAAAACTCTGTGCGGGGTGCGGCACAGCTCACCATCTCCATTTCGACAACGGCGGGCACTGCGGCTACCCCACCCCGACTCCCACCCCGACTCCCACCCCGACTCACACCCCGACTCCCACCCCGACTTCCATCCCGACTCAAGCCGATGCTTTCCGAGGCGGCGTAGTTCCGTCGGCCACCTGCGCGCTCTCCGTCCCGCACCTGCGCCGGCACGAGCTGCGTCGCCTTGATTCGACTCGCGAGCTTGCCCTCGACGCGTTGCATGAGCAGCTCTGCCACGGCGAGAGCGCATACGAGTGTGAGCACCACCGCGACCATCATCGAAGGGGGGCGGCAAAAAGATCCATCCCAGCGCACAAGACGCTCGTAGTCGCCGCATTCCGCAGCCACGCACCGGTTCGCCCACGGCTCGTGCACCTCTTCGCCGCGGCATCTGACAGCTGCCGCGCAGCTAGCCTCACGCAGCTGGAGGTCAGCGACGCCGAGTGGGGCGAGTTTCGGGGCGAGACCCGCCCTGTGACCGGACTCGGTGCTCTCGAAGGCGACGATGAAGCTGTCAACAAACATTGTCCCGAGGAGGATTGGCGTGCGCGGAGCTTCAGAGCTCGTCACGAGATATCGCCGCACGCAAAACTCGCGATCGCCGCTATCGCCGGTGGCGGGGAGGAGAAGCCGTTCGAGGGGCAGCGAGAAGAGATGGCCGCGCTCATGTAGGCGAAACGTGAGCACCGGAAGCTCCTCAGCCGCCGTGCCCGCCGGCAGGTAGCACCTGCGCCGCGGCGGCCCGTCGGACTCTGTCGTGTCCGCGCTCGCAAAATCGCCCCCCATCGTCTCCCCCCCAGTGCACCGCGCTGGCACCCAGCTGAAAAAGTGGTCAAAGACGTCGCTGTGCAGGCCGAGGCACGAGCTTCCCGTGTCGATCATGGCCTCCAGATGGTTCGAGGCCTCGCCGAAGACCATCGCACCACAGACCGTCGGCTCAAAGAAGCTCAAGGTGTGAAAGTCCATCTGCTCTGCAAACTCTGCAACCGCGCGCGTCTCGGCCCACTCGAGGCCGCCGGCTATGAGCGTGTCAATGTGTGGCCGACCCAGGTACATCAAGCTCTCGCCCTCATCGCGGTTCGCATCCAGTGCAAACGTCGAATCGTACGGCGCGATCAGCGCGGCGAACGCGCCGCCGTTCACTTCCGCATGCGGCGGAGAGCCGAGCGCGCCGGCGGCGTCGGCCCAGAAGAAGGAGAGGTCAGGCGGGTCGAGCTCGCCTGAGCTGGCCGGAGGTACCATTCCGATGCTCGTGACGTTTTCCCACGGAGATGCGGATTCGGTGACGAAACGGACGAGATCGCTAACGACCCTCGAGCTGCCTTGCAACGTATCCTCCTGATCAATCACGTAAGCGAAGCGGAGCGGCTGCGGGGCGTCGTCGTCGGTGGCTTGGAAGAGAAGCGTGGATGATGCTGAGCTGTTGAAGCAGTCGCCGTACGCGGCTGGCTCGCCGGAGGCGCACGCACCCAGCGCAGCGTCGCGGAGCAGCAGCAGGTGGGTGCCCGTGTCCAGCAGCAGGCTCGCGCGTTGCGCTGGCGTACCGAGCTCTAGATCGACGAGGTAGCGCCAGCCAAAGCCTCCACGCCGCGCGTGCAGCGGCAGCTTGAGGCTCAGCCCCGAGACCGCCGCCGCCAGCGTACAGAGCTGAACGAGGCGCAGCATGGATGCAGCAAAACCAAAGAGTTTAATAAGTTACCGTTTAGGTTCCTAAGTTGTTCTCTTCTGTCGGTCACTGATGATTGATATTCGAAGGATGGTACTGTAAGCTAAAGCTTCAACTTCTCGTCACATGTGGTGTGTATTATTTTCATCGCATTTCGTTAACGACTGGACAAGAAGCCATATCAGAGCATCTAGAGATATCTACCACAACCAATTGGTCTTCACACTCAGGTGTCAGTGTCACGCGTCAAGCGCACCCTGGTGTCGCCATGTATGCGCACACGCAGTTGCGTCGCTGGTTGCTCCACCCTGAGCAACTTGTACGCAAGCTCGCGTTGCGGGTTCGGCGCACTGCTCCCCGCGAGCGAGTGCTCGCGTCGGACGCGTACCTGTACGAGAGTTGGCTCGTAGAGCTCGAGCGTGACGCCTGGCTCGAGCGCTGGTCCCGTCGCGTAGACTGCCAGCGCCATGATCGCCCTGTCCTTATCGGCCACCGTATAGCAGTGGTGTCGGCGTGAGGGGTGCGAGGGCAGCGGCGCAAGCAGCTTGACTAGCACGCGCGCCTGCTCATGGAGTTGGGGGGGGGGGGGGGGGGGGGGACA
>MDSY01122384.1_pt1 | contig 13230 bp, 11 predicted proteins | sample 811131 | NCBI WGS metagenome assembly MDSY01 (sample SAMN05326643, study PRJNA326480) | marine metagenome | isolation source: seawater | place: Atlantic Ocean: South West | collected 2010
TAATCTCTTGCATGACCCCAATCACGTTTTGCATTTAAATTTCCTAAATAAAGTATTTTTTGTTTTTTAAGTTTTATTTTGCACAGACCAATAACAATTTTTCTCGTAACAAATGTTTCACCTCTTACTGGGCTTTCATGGTTAAATAATATCCCATTGCAAGCAAATATATTGTAAGCTTCTCTATAATTAATTGTGATCCAGTGTGCATAAACTTTTGCAACACCATATGGGCTTCTCGGATAAAAAGGTGTTTTTTCTGTCTGTGGAACTTCTCTCACTTTTCCATACATTTCAGATGTCCCTGCTTGATAAAATTTTGTATATTTTTCAAATCCATGAAACTTAATTGCCTCTAGAATTCTAAGCGCTCCAATTGCGTCAGCATTTGCTGTGTATTCAGGAACTTCAAATGAAACTGAAACATGGGATTGTGCTGCTAAGTTATAAATTTCACTTGGTTTAATCTTTTTAATCAAACTTGAAACAGAAATTGCATCAGTTACATCTCCGTAGTGTAAGAAAAAATTTCTTTTTTTAACAAAAGGATCTTGATAAATATGGTCGATCCTACTTGTGTTTAAAGAAGATGATCTTCTTTTCACTCCATGAACAAGATATCCTTTTTTTATTAAAAATTGAGATAAATATGAACCATCTTGTCCTGTTACTCCAAATATAAGTGCTATTTTTTTTTTCATTCTAAATTTAATTTTGCTAATTTCATTGTTAGCATAGCCATGCAATTTTACCAGAAAATTAATAGTATTAGTAAAATTTTTTAATAAGTTACAACTTACAGAATCTTTTCTCCTTTATTGTATTTAAAAAGAAAAGTTTTAAAATAAATAATCGTATAAACAGTAATATTAAATAAAATTAGGCTAATTTGTATTTCAGAATTTTTAATGTAATTAATTGCTACTAAAAAAATAATCAAATGATAAAAATTTATTATCTGAGCTGTAACTAGATTTGCCAAAAGGTTTTTCATTTTATATCTCTTTTTTATAAAGAAAAAAACTAACTGATGAAAATGATTTGTATCTGGAGTCATGGGTGACCTTTTTAAAATTTTCTTTCTAATAATAGAAAATAAATTTTCATAACAGGGATACCAAAGTAATAATACTATAAAAAAAGGAGATATATTTTGACCAGAATTATAGATGTCTATTAAAAATATAGAAAAACTAAAACCAAGTAAATATGAGCCCGAGTCACCCAAATATATTTTATTTTTTATATTCAAAATAAACCCAGATGCTAATAAACAAATCAAGTATTCAATTGATATATATTTCAAATTTATATTTTGATATGAAATTAAATAAAATAGAACTATGCTTATTAAGGAGTAATATCCTAAACTTAAGGTATTTAAACCATCAATAAAATTCGATCCATTCATTAATATTAAAATACAAAAAGCAACAAAAATATAATTTATGATATTTTCAGTTAAAAATTTATCTAATATTATAATTCTAGTCTGAGATATTTGTGTATCTGAAAAAATTACAAATGTTATTACTAAAAAAGCTTGAAACAAAAACCTTCTAAATGCAGATTTAATAATCTTTAAATCTGAAAAGAAACCCAAAATTAAGACCATAAATGAAAATGATATATATAGATAATTATCTTTGTTTAAAAAATAAAGATATCCTAAAAAAATTAATACACCTCCCGTTAATGGCACTTTAGAATAAGATGCAAATTTTTGATGGACATCACCAGTTATGCTTATAAGAAAATTTTTTCTTAATAGAAATCTATTAAATATTAAAATAAAAATTACTAAAATTAATAAATAATAGAACATAATATTTTTATTTTAAAATATAATTTATTGATAATCTTATTAAACAAAATAATGATTTTAATCTACTATACTTAAGATATATTCTATAAACTTTATACCCATCCTGTAATTTTTGAAGAGTGGAAGAAGACAGGGAGCTTTTAGTTTTTCTCCAACTGGTTAAAATATCATTTATACCTAATATTTTGACACCGTGTTTGGCTAAAATCAACCATAGCACATAATCTTCTTTTGTTTTTATTTTTGCAAATCTATGTTCACTACTATTAAAGACTGCTCGATTGACTATCACAGTTGACAATCCTATGTTACAGGAATTAATTAATTTATCAAAATTACTATCCTTTTCAGCTTTTCTATGCCCCAATATCTTTTTATTCTCATCAATAATTTCATAGGAGGTATGGCTAAAATCTAAGTCAAATTTCTTCATAAACTTTAATTGAAGCTCTAGCTTGCTAACCTTCCACAGGTCATCACAGTCACAAAAAGCAATATATTGTCCTTTAGAAATACCAATTCCTCTATTTCGCGATTCTCCTGCTCCCATATTATATTCATTTTTTATTAAATGAATTCTTGCATCGTAATTTCTAATTTCTTCTAGATAATTAAAGCTCTCTTCTGAAATTTCATCATCAATTAGTAATATTTCAAAGTTTTGATGTGTTTGTTTAAGTATTGAATTTATTGACTCTCTTAAAAAGTGCCTTTTCTTAAAATAAGGCATGATAATGCTAACTAATGGCACAACTATAACCCTCTATAATAAATTAATGAAAATAAATAAAATGAAAAAAAGTACAGATATATAAAAGTCAAATTAATTGATTCTTTTAGTACTAAATTTTTTAAATAAGTTGAATTAGCCAACCCAAAAAATAACAGATAGAATAAGGGATCTAAATATTCTTGATATAAAGTAAATAATGGCAAACATAAAATTAAGGTTATCAATAACATATAATTATCCAATCTATTATTTTTGAATAGATAATCTATTATAAATATCGAGAAAAAAGCAATTACTGTTAAAAACAGGCTAGAGTCAAAATTTAATATATTAGAGATTTTTAAAAAAACTCCTCCTCCTCTTGGAGATAAATTAATTAAATCTATTAATAAAAAATAATCTATTAAATAAATTATAGAAAAAATAATTAAAATAAAAAAAATATTTTTATATTTATTTTTATAATAATCAAAAATTAAATAGCTGTCTCTTAAAATAAAAGGAAATAAATAAAATAAAAGAATCGTTAAAATTATTAATGTATTTGTATAGTAATTAAAAGTGCCAAAAATAGATATGGGTACTAAAAAACTATGATTAATTATCGTGTAATATAAATAATAAAAAGCTGGTAAAGATAATAAAAAAGAAAATGAAATAAGTTTAAATATATCTCTTAAACCTAAATTTCTATAAAAATAAATTAAATAGTAAATTGAAAACACACAATAATAATATCTTATATAGCTGCATAAAATTAAAAAAGTAAAACATAAATAATAATTTAAAATTTTATCTTTTTGATTTTTAATTTTGTTAAAAAATAAAATAGATAATGAAAAAAAAAATAAGCTTAAATTTTCATTTAATAACCAGATTGCTGATGACCTAAAATAAGGAGATAAGAAAATTAACAATGAAAAATAAAAGATATAATCACTTTGAGTTTTATATTTTGTTTTAAGGATTAAAAAAAATATATATGGAATAAAGCAGCTTATTATAATATTAAAAATTTTAACAATTAATAAATTTTGTGTAACTTTCAGTAAAAAACCAGATATTAAATAAAATGACGGCGAATGTATTAAGCTTGAAGGTTGATTTAAAAATTCTGCAAACCCATATTCAAAATTTATACTAAAATTTTCAATAAAAGATAACAAATATGAGTGATCAATCTTTGCTCCTCCACTTGAATTTTCACCTAAAAATAACCCAACGAACAATGACAAACAAAAAACAAAGTAAACTGTTAGTCGTCTTTTATTGATCATTTGTAAAACTTATATATTGTTATCTGCATCTATTCTTAAATTTTAAATATCAAATTAAGTAAAATTTACATCAAAATTATGACTAAATATTTAAATCTGTCATAATCAACACACATAAAATTATGATTTTAATCACACATAATGCTAATAAAGACACAATAGCTTAAAAAATTTAATCAAAAAAATTAAGCTACATTCAGTAAGTTTTAGAATATTTATAATCATTACTAATCATTAATAATTATAAAAGATTTCCCTAAAAAATTAACCTCTTTATATTGTGACTGTCCATCTTGACCTTTAAGGTCAATTTTAAACGTTCTATTAATATTAAAAAGTAAATCATAATCAATTTTATATTTTGTACTGATTAAAGGATTATAATTATATTGATTATGTTCCTTTATAAGTCTAGATAAATTTCTACTTACAAAAATTGTTAATGTAATTAATATTAAAATTAAAGCTCTTTTGTTAAAAAAATTTAGACTAAAATTAAAATTACCTAGATATAAACATAATGGCACATAAAAAATTAAAGGTAATAAATGATAACCGCCATATCTTAAAGATGGGTGGTTCATAAACCACTCAATAAAGCAAAAAATTATTAAAAGATAAATTACTAAATAGCTATTATCATTTTTTTTAAAAATTTTATTTCCTTTTTTTAAAAAAAAAGTCAAATAAAATATTATAAATAAAAGTAATAAACTTAATAAAAAGTCTGAGACCTTATTAAAGAAATATATATCTACCCAATTTGAGATCCAATTTAATCCACCAATATATTCTTTTTTGTTTTCTACAAAAGAATGTGGATTAGCCCCACCTTTTGCCCATAGTTCATACCAAGTTCTTACACCTTCAACAGTTTCTTTCGATGTCGACCAATGTAAATTGTCAAAACAAGTGAAATTTAATGGGAATATGATGCAGCCGGAATTTATAAAAGTAAAAAAAAATACGAAAAATACGAATAATAAACAATAAATAAAAGTCCTAGATATTAATAATCTTAAGACAATATTTCGAGTATCTCTATTTAATAATAAAACTAAAAAAAAGGGCCCATAAATTAAATAAAATGGTTTTAGTGAAATCAACAAACACAATATAATTCCAAAAAATTTAATATTTGACTCTGTATCAAAAAAAAACTTTGAACTTGCATTGATTATTGTAAATAATAAAATAATCATACAAATTGCTAATATTAAACCAGATCTGTCTGTTCCATGTTCAGCTAGTCTATAAAAAAAAATATTAATAAAAATAAAAAAAATTAGATTTAAAAAATTAATAAATTTAAGATTTTGAAAAGTATTTTTATCAAATATATTTTTTAATAAGAATAAATTTGCAAATCCCAAAAAATAAGCTGGTGCAATATGAAATAAATAAAAACTTATTTTTGGCAGATAAAACATTGAAGACAAAAAAAATAGTGAAGATGGATGTCTAAATCCATTGTTTAATTGACCCATGCCAATTGGATGTGGATATTCTGTAATTAATTGTGAGTAAGCAAAATGATAATAAGGAAAATCATCATGTGTTTTTCCTATTAATATAAATATCGATAATACCCCAAAAATTATTATAAAATAAAGAATTTCTCTCTTTAAGTGGATTATATTTTTATTAAATATTACCAACATTAATATTCCTATTAAAATTATTATAAAATTAAAAATATAACTATGAGCAATGAGTAAAGATGAGGCATAACTTATAATTGTAAGAAAAGAGATGCCCACTAATCCTAGACAACCAAAATTATATATATTTATTTTAAGAACTTTATTTATTAATAATCCGTAACCAATAAGTGAAAAAGAGATTATGTAAAAATAAATAAATAACATTCTAATGATTAAATTTTTAAAAAATATGAAATTAAAATAGTTATATAGTAATCTATACTTGTTCTAAAAAAGGTTTTTTTCTTATACATAATATATTTAAGATAAATATAAGCTTCTTTTCTTCTAATCCACCAAACTTTTGAAAATTTTTTTATGTTTGAGGTAATTCCATTTTGATCATAAGAATAAAATGTTAATTTTTTGTTTATTATATTGTATTCATTCAAAAAAAAATAAGAAAATATAGTTATCCTTGCATCTATCTCTAAGTTTGGGAAATCACTTTTTCTTATATATTTAATAAATCTTAAAAAAGAAGGTCTTCTTAAGATCACACAACTTGTTGGAAAAATAGTAGGCCATATCGATTTGTTATTATATTTCTTTTTAAAATTAAATAAATTTTTATTTGTCTTAGGAAGATTAAAAACACAATTATAATCTTTATTTTTCTGATAAAAATCATTAATCACTTTGAGTTTATTTCTTGAAAAAAAATCATCACTATCCATTAAGCAAATAATCTTTCCCCTAGATTTTTTAAAAGCTTGTAAAATTCCTTTTATTTGATTCTGTGCACCTGTATTTTTTGTGTCTTTTTTTAAACCCTTAATTAGTCGTACTTTCTTATGTTTCTTAATAATGTTTAATGAATTATCGGTAGAACAGTCATCATATAAAATTATTTCATAATTTTTATAATCTTGATTTAAAACACTGCCTAATGATTTTTTAAGAAATTGTGATTTATTATAGTTTGTAATTAAAATTGAAATCTTATATTTTTCTTTTTTCATAAACAAAAAATAATATTAAAATATTAAATCTTTAATTTTTGTTTTTATCTTATATTTATATACTTTTTTTAATAAACTATTATCTGATATTAAGTATGATGGATTCTTGTTCTCTTTTATCGTAATTTTTTTTTTAAATTTACTACTAATTATTTTTGCAACCTCACTCAGCTTAGTTTTTTTACCTGATGCAATATTTATTATTCCATGAAATCTTTTTTTAGAAAGATCTACTATAATTCTACAAATATCATTAACAGAAATAAAATCTCTATAATGATTCAAGTTATTTAAAATAATAGGTTTTTTAGAATTCTTTATTTTTCTTTTTAAATCAGGTACAAGATAATTTTCTCTTTGATTGGAGTTTGTTGTGCTAAAGATTCTTCCTACACAAAATTTTATATCTTTATCTTTAAGTTTTTTAATTTCTTTTTCTGCTAAATATTTTGTTTTTCCATAATAAGATATAGGATTTGTTAAAAAATTTTCTTTAATTTTTTTTTTTTGAAGAAGAATAAACATGGGATGTTGAAGCAAAAAAAACCCATCGAATATTATTATCATTGTTTAGTATTGCGCTAACCAGATTTTTAGTCCCAGAAACATTTACATTGTATGCTTTTTTTTTATTTTCATTTACTATTTTAATTGGAACAATCGCTGCAAGGTGTACAATTATTTCTAATTTGTTGTTTCTTATCCAGCTATTTACAGATTTCTTATTAACTATATCTTCTTTAAAATATACAAATTTAAATTTTTTATTATTTTTGGTTAAATTTTTTCCTATTGACCCAGTGTAACCAGTTATTCCACAAATTAGTTTTTTATTCATTTTTACTTTGATAAAAATATTTTCTCAAGATTTTCTTTTTTAATTAATGTTGGTATCAATAATGCATAATTAATCCAGTAAATAGTAGCTCCATATGTTGTAAAAAAACTCCCTGATGGTATCAGGGGTATAAAGCTCACGACTATAAACATTATTGCTATTTTGACAAATATATTTTTGTTCCTATTATATTTCAACGCATTAACAATTGAATAAAACAAATTTGAGATTATTAATATATAACCAATAATTCCAAGTTCTGATAAAATTTCAAAATGTACTTGATGTGGGTGCATTCCTAATCCGTAGGCACCATTTATTGGACTATATCTTTTTTTAGTACTTTCTATTCTGAATTCTTTCATTCCTATACCAAATATTGGGTTTTGTTTAAAAATATTAATTGCTGTGTAATAATGTGAAAAGTGTAAATTTTTTACAAGCTCTTCTGGTTGTAATTTATCTATAGAAATTTTTTCATCGTAAGACGCGATAGAAAAAATGTGATTATAATACTTACTTTTAAATCCATTTGCGTTCAATATTATTACTAATGCTATCATGCACAAAGACACGGCACTTATTACCTTTTTAAAATTTGGTAGTTCAAATATAAAAATTAAAAACATTAAATATATTATAAAAACTTTAATAAAATTTGCTTTTTCTCCAATTAATAATGATAAAATAAAAAAAATAAAAAATGGTATAATAAAAAGAATTTTATTTTTATTTAAAATATAGGCTAAAACTAATGATATGAATCCAAAGTAATAGCCACCAATTTTTAACTCATCTCCTGTAAAGCTTGCCAGTCTTGCTGGATAGTCTGATTCATAACCTAAAATATTTTTTCCAAAAGTCCACTCAAATACTAAATCTGCACTCACAATTAAAAAAAGATATGTCCAATATCTTAATATTACATTTTCATAAGTTTTATCATTTATATTCAAATAATAAAAAATTGCATAAGCTAAAAGAATAAATCTAATAAAACCTAAGGCTCTTACAAAACTTTCTGATGTATCTCCCACATAAATAGAATTAAAAATCAAATATAACCATATAACTAATAAAAAAATAAAACTATTTTCTCTAAATAATGAATAATTATTTCTTTTTTTACAGTCTAATAAAAAAATAATGATAATTAATACTATATTTGTATTAAGGATCAATGACCCTACAAATAATGAAACTGGTAAAATAATTATTAAAAATATATTAATTTTAGTTAGACTTGAAAATCTAAGGTGATCAATTGGCTGCATAGTATAATATTAATTTTTTAATCTAAATATCTTTGTAATGTTAAACTATGATTAAATATACTAAATTTTTTAATATTTTTTTTAACATATTTCTTTTTTTTAAAAATATTTTTTTCATTATCTTCTATAAAAAAATTGATTTTTTTATTTAATGATTCAGGATCATTACTTGTAAATAAATAGCCACCATATTCATTTTTATCAATAATCTCTTCTGGTCCACTTGGGCAATTGCTTGATAAAATGGTTAAGTTGTTTAATGCTGCCTCAACTAAAACAAAACCAGGGTCTTCCCATAGGGAGGTTAAGATAAATAGTTTGCTATTAGCCATATATTTATAAATATTATTTTTGTGGCCTAGAAAGATAATTCTATCTTCTAAATTATAATCCTTTATTTTTTTTTTTAATCTATGTTTAAGTTCACCATCACCAAAAATAAAAACTTTAAATTTTTTTGATAAATTCTTGTTTTGCTTATATGCTTCAATCATTAAATCAAAATTTTTTTGATTTGTAAGCCTACCAGCTAGAATTATATTATTCTTTTCAAATTTCTTATCTAAAATTTGATCTCTTTTTAAGTTAATAAATTCATTAATACTAAAAACTGGATCATGAAGAACAAATATTTTTTCTGGCTTAAATATTTTTTGTTCTATTAAAGTTTTTTTTGTATCTTCTGTAGGACAAAAAACCTTATAAACAATGTCTGAAGTATTTTTCCATAAAAATTTTCTAAAGAAGTTTAATTTTGGTTTTCCAGAAATTCGTATTATTAATTTTGTTTCGAAATTATAAAATTTAAATAAAATAAGTGGCAAAGGCAAGATAAGATGTGCTAAAAAATATTCAGGTCTATATTTTTTTAATACCTTTTTTATTGAAAAAAAACTAAATAAAAAAATTATAAGATAAGATATTCTACTTTTTAAAAAACCATATTTAGGTAATATTTTAAATATATCTTTATTTGTACTAATAAAATATTTCTTATTATTTTCATTAATCTTAAAATTCCACTCACCAAGACTATCTACAATTCTAGCTTCATATTTGTCACTAAATTGATTTATGCCATCAACTGAATTATATATTGCTTTTACTGTAGCAATTTTGTTATCAATAAATGGTCCCCAATAATATATTTTTTTCATTTAACTTATAAAAATTTAATCCCTATAGTCTTTTAATTTTCATCTTTTTTATTCTCATTATTTTTATTTATAAAATAGATATTTTTTTAACTAGATTTCAGTTTCATCAATATTAAAATTTAATTACTAGATCGAAAGAAATTAATAGAGATTCTATATCTTTTTTTGTAGATATTAAAAGGGTAAGATCTGACATAAATATTATATAAATAAGTTTCTTATTTTGTTTAATATTTTAATGGGATATAAAAAAAGTAAATATATCAAATTCTGACCATTATTATATCTAATTTTCATTTCATAAAAATAAAATTTATAAAATGGAACTTTTGAAGAGATTCCTTCCATGTTAAATTTACCGACCACTTCATTTTTTTTAGTACTCATTCCTCTAAAACTTTTATTTTTAAACAATTTATAAAACAAATCATAATCTGCACAAAAATTATATTTAATATTATAAAAACCTATTTTTTTTTGTATTTTTTTTTTGATAAAAAAACTGCAGGAATGCGATGGATAAATATTAAGTCTATAATTTAATTTTTCAGGCTCAAATTTATAAAATACTTTATTTTTTTTTACTGCTCCAAATAAGTAATCTATATTAAACTTTTCAAAATAGTCATTAACTAAACTTAAGGCATTTTTAAAAAAAATATCATTTGAATTTAAAATCCCAATTATTTCCCCTGAAGATTTTTTAATTCCAAAATTTATTGCATCCCATAAATTTTTATCTTTTTGGGAAAAAAATTTTATTTTACCTTTAAATTTTTTTATTATTTTTAAAGTAGAGTCATCAGAATTACCATCCACAACAATATATTCAAATTTTTTATAAGATTGATTAAGAACACTCCTTATAGTTTTTTCAATATTTTTTTCATCATTTTTAACAGGTGTAATTATTGTTATTTTTCTTTTCAACATATCAAGAAAATAATCCTAGAAAAATTTTTTCATATTGTTTTGCACTTTTTTTTTCATAAAAATTTCTTAAATGAGATTTGGAAATTTTAGCTTTTCTATTTAATACCTTTGGAAATTTAATAAAATTTAAAATTTTTTTTTTTAAATCATTTGACTTTGTAATATCAAAAAGTTGTCCATATTTTCCATTTGCTATTATTTCATTAATTCCCCCTCCACTTCTTGATGCTATAACAGGCACAGAATTATTAAGTGATTCGACGACTACATTAGGGAATCCTTCAAACATTGATGTATTAATTAAAAGGTCAAATTTATATATTTGTTTTGATATATCATTCTTATAACCTTTCATAATTAAATTTTTCTGTAAATTGAATTTATTAATTTTATTTTTCAAATAATTCTTTAAAGGACCATTTCCATATATATAAACTTTATAACTTTTTTTATTAATTTCTTTAAATGAATTTACTAAAATATCTAAGCCTTTTTCTTTTGCCAGTCTTCCTATCCAAATAATTCTTTTTTTATCAGATGAAGGTTTTAAAAAAAAAAAATTTCTTTTTTCATCTTTGATAGATCCAGGATAAATATGAATACTTTTCTGATTTGTAAATTTTTCAATTTCTTTTGAAACTTTTTTTGAGTTCGAAATTATTAAATCTGCTTTCTTATAAAATATTTTAACTAAAATCTTAATTAGTTTTTTTTTTAAAAAATCTAAAAAGCCAAAATAAATAAACAGCTCAGTCAGAGTGGTTCTTTCAGTGAATATGAATTTTAAATTTTTTCTTTTTTTTTGAAATAAAGATATTAAAACATTTGCATAAAAAAAATTAGATATAAGTATATTTTTTTCATTGTTTATAGTTATCTTATCTAAAATTTGGCTTATTTTTTTTTGTGCAAAAATTGTTTTTTTATTTTTTAATTCATAAATTTTGGCATATTTTGAAATTTGATTTTTATACTCACATTTGCCTAAGCAAATTATGTTTATAAGAAATTTTTGTTTATCTAAATTTTTAACTAAAGAAAAAATAGAATTTCCAGCTCCACCTTTAACAAATTCAGGAATAAAAAATATTAATCTAACTTTTTCCATCTAAGAAATTAAAAAAAATGGGTCGTAGTATTTTTTTTCATTTTTAATTTTATATTTTTTAAGTTGATTAGAATATTTTGAATGATTGACTAAAATAATTATTAATCCATATTTTGATAAATTTTTAATTTTATTGTTAATTTTTTTATTTTGAGAGTTTTTTATATTAATTATTGGATCATAAGCTTCAACATTTATATTTTTTTTCAAACTAATATTTTTAAAGATCCTTAAAGCTAATGAGTTTCTCGTATCTGAAACGTTTGCTTTATACGTTAAACCACATATTAATACTTTCTTGTTCTTAATTTTTTTTATTTTTTCAAAAATTTTTTTTTCTAGAAATTTAACCAAATAATCATTAACCTTACGCCCAGCTAACATGAATTTTGCATCATGCCCTCTTTTCTTTGCCAGGGTATATAAATAATAAGGGTCTACTGGTAAACAATGGCCTCCAACTAAACCTGGTGAAAAATCTAAAAAATTCCATTTTGTTTTTGCTAACTTTAATACTTCACTAAAATTTAAGTTCAACTTTTCACAAACCATTAATATTTCATTCATAAAGGCTATGTTGACGTCTCTTTGAATATTCTCAATTACTTTTGACATTTCAGCATTTTCAATGGAGCTTGATATCACTAAATTATTTGAAATATATTTGTAAACAGATAAAATTTTTTTCCTTACTTCATTATCTTTTCCATCAAAAGAAACAATTTTATGAATTTTTTTTAATGTATTTATTTTATCTCCAGGATTTATTCTCTCAGGACTATATCCAAAAATTAATTTTTTTTTATTAAAAAATTTTTTTTTTAAAAACTTTGTTGTCCCGGGGTAAACCGTAGACTCAAAGAATACTATATCATTATTTGATGTAACTTTTTTTAATATAGAGCAGGCTAAAAATAGTGGTTTAAGGTCAGGTTCTTTATTTAAGCTAACTGGAGTTGGAACAGTTACAATAAAAAAATTACATTTTTTTAAATCTTCAATGTTATTAGTATAATATGACTCTTTATTTGTATTAAGTTTTTTTTTTACAAATTCAAAATTTTTATCATATCCTTTTTTTAAATCAGAAATACGATTTTGGTCAATATCACATCCGATTGTTTCAAAATTATTTTTTAAACTCAAAAAAATTGGTAAGCCAACATATCCCAATCCTAAAATTCCAACTTTTATTTTATTCATTTAAGTACTCTAATATAATTATCATTTTTTTTTTAAATCTTAATCATTAAATTAAATCTATATTTAGAACTTCTTTTTTTAAGTTTAAATTTTAAAATACTAGATAGAGAAAAATCATTTTTTTTACAAAATTTTTGAAAGAAAGACATTGGATAAAAAAGATGATTAAAATTTGAATATTTCTTATAAAATTCAATTTTTCCAATTGCTTTAATCA
>MDSY01065056.1_pt1 | contig 13229 bp, 9 predicted proteins | sample 811131 | NCBI WGS metagenome assembly MDSY01 (sample SAMN05326643, study PRJNA326480) | marine metagenome | isolation source: seawater | place: Atlantic Ocean: South West | collected 2010
ATGAGTGTAAATATTCTATTGGCATACTGCCTTTGGGTGGATACGTTCAAATGCTTGGCGAAAACTTAATACCTGAAGGTCAGCAAGATTCAATCTTGGCTAATAAAAAATCTTATCTTGACGCAACCTTAAATGAAAGGGCTGCTGTTACAGTAGCAGGACCCTTAGCCAATTTCATTTTAGCTACAGTTCTTTATTTTTTTATAACTTTAATAGGCACTTATGAACTAGGTTCTTTTGTTGGAGGAGTAAAGTCTGGAACTCTAGCAGAAGACGCTAATCTAGCCTATGGAGACAGGATAGTAAGTATAGACGAAACAGAATTAGATACTTTTAACGATATTCGTATACTTTTAGCAGATAGAATAGGAGATACAGGTTCAATAGATATTGGTTTTGTAAAAGAAGGATCAAATTTTACCTCATACTCCTCAGTGAATATAAGAAATTGGCTAGAAGACTCTGATCAAAGCAGACCTGCACAATCATTTGGTTTAGACCCCCTTGTGCCTCCCGTAATTGGAGGATTGTTAGAAGGAGGACCAGCAAGTAAAGTAGGTTTACAGCCTGGAGATACTATTAGGTCAGTAAATAGTCAGCCTATTATTTCTTGGTTAGAACTATCTAAATTGCTTAGCAATTCACCCAATGAAGAAATTTCAATTACTGTGCTCAGAGAGAATGATTTATTCTCTTATTCCTTAAGAACTGATAGTTATGATCAGAACGGCATTGAAAGAGGAAGGATTGGTATTTTTGCCTCTACAGATCTGAGTCAATGGCCAGAAGAAATAATCATTGAGAAAAAGGGTAATTTGTTTCAAGCTGTAATTGCTGGGTTTACAGATACCTATAAATTTACCAAATTAATCCTTTCATCTATTGGAAAATTATTCACCGGTTCAGTTTCAGTTGATAATATTGGAGGTCCTATTCAAATCTCAGTTATAGCAGGTTCAGCAGCAAAAGAAGGCTTAGTATCATTCTTATCTATGATAGCAATATTGAGCATAAATCTAGGTCTGATAAATTTATTTCCCATTCCTGTTCTAGATGGGGGACAATTACTCATGATTGCTATAGAAAAAGTTAAAGGATCTCCTGTTTCGGATAATTTTCTTGAGCATTCTATAAGAATTGGTGTTTTATTGGTTGCAAGTTTAATGATATTTGCATTTGTTAACGACATAGTAAGGCTAATTTAATGTTTAAATTAAGAATTAAATGCTCTCTAGCAATCTTTGCTTTGATTGCTTTATTTCCTTTTTCAGTTGTATCTGAAGAGGCATGGGTTGTTAATGATATAAGGATTAGCGGCTTACAAAGAGTTTCTGCAGGAAGTATATTTAACGTAATGCCAATTGCTGTAGGTGATAAGGTTGATACTTTTGCTCTTCAAGATACTGCAAAGACAATATTTAAAACTGGGCAATTCGATGATATTGAGATCGGCAGGGAAGGAAATACATTAATCATTAGTATTGTGGAGAGGCCATCCATAGCTTCTATAGAGCTAGATGGTAATAAAGCTCTTAAAACCGAAGATTTACTGAAAGGTCTTGATGATGCAGGCTTATCTGAAGGCCAAGTTTACAAAAGATCTATTGTTAATAGTTTAGCCCTAGAAATTCAAAGGCAATATGTAGCACAAGGCAGATATGGAGCAAAAGTTGATGTCTCAACTGAACCAGAACCCAGGAATAGGGTTTCTTTAGATATAGAAATTGATGAGGGAGAGGTAGCTTCGATTAAGAATATTAATATAGTAGGAAATTCTTCTTTTGAAGATGAAGAGATTTTGAAGAGCTTTGAGCTAAAGACAGGCGGATGGTTTTCTTTTTTTACCAATGATAATAGATATTCTAGAGAAAAACTAAAGGGAGATATAGAATCTCTAGAATCTTATTATAAAAATAGAGGATACGTTGAATTTAAACTGGACAGTTCCCAAGTTAGCGTTACTCCCGATAAAACATCTGTATTTATAATACTTAACATAGATGAAGGTTCCACTTATAAAGTTAATGATGTAAAGATAGTAGGCGACATTCCTGTTGATGAAGAATTATTAAACTCCCTAGTTTTAATAAAAAATGGAGATATCTTTAATCAATATCTTATAACTGAAACGGAAGAACTCTTTAAAAATATATTAGGTAATGAAGGTTATAGTTTTGCTGAGGTAAGGGGAGTGCCCGATGTAAATAAAGAAACAGGCGATGTTGATTTAACTTTTTATGTAGATCCTCAGCAAAGAACTTATGTCAGAAGAATTATATTTAAAGGAAATAAAAGAACTCATGATGTTGTCTTGAGAAGAGAAATGAGACAAATGGAAGGGGCTTGGGCTTCTAATAACTTAATAGAGAATTCTAAACTAAGACTTGAAAGGTTGGGATACTTTAAAGAAGTAGAATCTGAAACTATACCAGTTCCAGGAGTTAATGATCTTATCGATGTAGCATTTACTGTAGAGGAAGAATACTCAGGATCAATCGGCGGAAGTCTAGGTTATGGAGCATATGGATTAGTTTTAGGTCTCAACTACAATGAAAATAATGCTTTTGGAACAGGCAAAGCCATTGGAGTCGGCATAAATGATAGTACTTGGCAAAGAAGTTACTCTTTTAATTATGGTGAACCCTACTTCACTATAGATGGAGTAAGCAGAGGATATAGTGCTTATTTTAGAGAATCTGATTATGGTCAATTTAATATTGCAAGCTATACCTCTGACTCCTTTGGTGCAGGTATACAGTTTGGACTTCCGATAAGTGACATTGAAAGAATAGGTCTTAATCTGAATTATGATAATACTAGCATTGATGCAGGAGCTACACCTGCATCCCAAATACTTGCCTTTACTCAATCTGAAGGAACAAAGTTTGAAGTTCTAAAAACTCAATTTGTCTGGTCTAAAGTAACTCTTAATAGGGGTTTATTTCCTACAGCAGGGCAGTCTCAATCTTTTGCTCTTCAAGTAGCTGTACCTGGCAGTTCTTTGACTTATACGAAAGCCACCTATAGGCATAAATATTTCAAACCCATAATGGGAGGTAGATTCGTCTTAGGTTTTAGAGGTGAAATCGGTGCACTAGAAGCTTATGGAGATACAGAGGTAGCTCCATTTTTTGAGCATTTTTATTCTGGAGGCATAAGCTCTGTAAGAGGCTTTAAGCAGAATACACTAGGACCTAGAGCAATTCCTTCCCCTTACTTTATTGATAATGATGGCAATCAGATTTTGGATGAAGAAGGAAATCCTATAGCAAATCCTTACGCTTACTATAATGATGACAGGTCTATAGGTGGCGCCTACTTAGTTGAGGGAGGGTTTGATTTTATATTCAAGCTACCATTCGTTGAGGACCAAAGATCTATGAGAAGTTCATTCTTTATCGATATAGGCAATGTCTTCTCTAAAGATTGTGGCGATACTAATATTAATATTAATTGTAGTGAGTTAGATTTAGGCGAACTTAGATATTCATATGGAGTTGGTGTTACTTGGATTACACAACTAGGTCCTATGTCTTTGGCACTCTCGTCTCCAACAAATCAAGGACCTTTAGATGAGACAGAAAATTTCCAATTTGAGATAGGTACTCAGTTTTAATTACTCTTAAAGCTACTAAATATGTCTACAAAAATGTAAACTTCACAGATTGGATTTTAATTAGGAAAGATTATGAAATTTATTAAACAGACTTTATTAACTATATTGGCAATTTTATTGGCATCTCTATCTTTATCTGCTGCCGAATTAAATATAGCAACACTAGATCCGCAAGCAGCCTTATTTAGCACTAATGTTGCGAAAAAGGAGCTAGAAGAGCTTGAAAATTCTGATGAATGGAAAGAAGTGGTTGAAGAGTTACAGGCTAAAGTTACAGAGGCTAGAGATATCCAAGAAAAGGCTCAAAAAGATGGACCGACAATGTCCGATGAAGAGAAACAAGAAGCTGCCTTAAAACTACAATCTTTGCAGCAAGATATTAATTTCCTAAATGAGAAGACAAATCAATTCCGTAATCAAACTCTTCAGCTTATTTCTCAAGAACAGGCTGAAAAATTTCAAGTTATAGTCACTGAACTCATCAGAAGCAAAGGCATTACTTTGTTAATAAATAGTGGAAGTCAGCAGGGAACTTTATTGCACTCTGATCAGAGCTTTGATATCACTCAAGAAGTCATCGATGCAATGAATGAGAAGGAAGACTAACTTTGTGTCTCTTGATTCAAGAATCTCGTTAAAAGAATTAGCTAATCAAATAGGAGCTGATCTCCATGGCGACCCAGACAAAGAAGTATTAGGACTTAATACTTTAGATTTAGCCTCTGCTGAAGAGGTTGCATTTATCGCAAGAGAATCTTTTGTTGGGGCTTTATCTTCTACTGGGGCAGGAGCTTTAATTTGCTCTAGTGAGCTAGCTGATAGATTTCCAGGAAATAAATTAATTGGAGAAGACCCTTATCTTTTATATGCTAAATGTACAAAAGTTTTTAAAGATATGGTTAAACCAAGTTTTGGTAATGGTATTTCAGACTTAGCCTATGTAGGTAAAAATACCTCTATTTCAGAGAAATCTATTGTGTCTAATTTTGCTAACATCTCTGATGGCGTAACTCTTCAGAATGATGTAATAGTTGGATCAGGAGTTTCAATAGGTGAAAATTCACTTATAGGAAGTGGTACTAAGATATACCCTAATGTGGTTATTTATGATTCAGTAGAAATTGGAGCTAACTGTATTATTCATAGCGGAACTGTTATAGGATCTGATGGACTAGGATTTGCAAAAGATAAAGGAGAATGGGTAAAAATTGAACATCTAGGAAAAGTGATAATAGGAGATAATGTTGAAATAGGATCAAATACTTCCATCGATAGAGGTTCTATTGGAAATACTCATATAGAAGATAATGTGAAGATTGATAACCTTGTTCACCTAGCCCATAACGTTAAGATTGGTTCTGGAACAGCTATTGCTGCGAATAGTGCTATTGCAGGAAGTTCTATAATAGGAAAGAATTGCACTTTAGCTGGTTGCTGTGCTGTAGTCGATAATATTGAATTATCAGACGAAGTGCATATAACTGCTATGTCCTTAATTACCAAATCTATTAAAGAAAAAGGAGTTTATTCTTCTGGAACCCCGTTTATGAAAAACAAGGACTGGAAAAAGAATGCTGTTAGTTTTAAAAAATTACATACAATCATAAAAAGTAAATAAAAATGAAAGTAGACATAAAAATAGAGGAAATTCAGGAATTTCTACCCCATAGGTATCCTATGCTCCTTGTTGATAGGGTGACGGAGATGCATTTAGGGGATTACATAATTGCCTATAAAAATATTACAACGAATGAGCCATATCTCATTGGTCATTTTCCAGGTAAACAAATTATGCCGGGAGTTCTCATTGTTGAAGCTATGGCACAAGCTTCAGGTATATTAGGTTTTAAAACTATGGACAAAAAACCAGAAGATGGTTCTATATATTATTTTGTTGGTGCAGATAATTTAAGATTTAAAAGACCTGCAGTGCCTGGAGATCAACTTATTCTTTCTTCTAAAGTAATTACTAACAAGAAAGGAATATGGAAATTTGAATGTATAGCTTCTGTTGAAGGTGAGTTAGTTGCTGAAGCGACCATTCTTTGTGCGGATAGACCAAAATAATTTATGCACCATCCTACTGCCATTATTGACCCTTCAGCAAAAATAGATGAATCTGTAGAAATCGGTCCTTTTTCTTTGATTGGGCCTGATGTAACTATAGGTAAGGATACCAAAGTGGAATCTCATGCAATTTTAAAAGGACCAACCATAATTGGAGAAAGAAATCATATTTTTCAATTCTCCACTGTGGGTGATGGCAGCCCTGATAAAAAGTACAAAGATGAACCAACTTTATTGAAAATAGGGAACGATAATATAATCAGAGAGGGAGTTACTATTCATAGAGGCACTGTTCAAGACAAAGGAGAGACAATAATAGGCAATAGAAATTTAATAATGGCATATTCTCACATAGCTCATGATTGTGTTTTAGGCGATGATATAGTACTTACTAATCAAGCTGCTCTAGCAGGCTCTGTAAAGGTAGGAAATGGTGCTATTTTAGGCGGATATGCAATTGTCCACCAATTTTGTTCTATTGGCAGTCATAGTTTTTGCGCTATGGGTAGCTCAGTTAATAAAGATGTCCCGGCTTATGTAAAAGTACGAGGAAATCCTGCAAAACCTTTTGGAGTTAATACTACAGGAATAAAACGTTTGGGCTACTCTAAAGAAGTTATTGAATCTCTTCGTTCTGCTTATAGGTCTGTCTATAGAAAAAAACTTACTATAGAAGAGGCCGTGTCTGATTTATCTTCTTTGCGCAAGAAATATGATGAAGTAAATACTTTCCTGATATCCATTGAAGAATCTACGAGAGGTATTTCTCGTTGATGTCTGACTCCTTTCATTCAAAAAAAATAAAAATAGCAATAGTTGCTGGTGAAAAATCAGGAGATGAATTAGGGGGTCCCCTGATGGAATGTCTAAAGAACAATTTTGAAGAAGTTTGCTTCATAGGGATAGGAGGTGAAAAGATGAGACGTCAAGGACTTTCATCCTTATTCCCTATGGAGAATATATCTGTAATGGGGATCATTGAGCCTTTACTCAAGTTGAAAGCGCTATTATCTTTTAGAAAAGAATTAAAGGAATTTTTCTTATTAGAAAAACCAGATATTTTTATAGGAATAGACTCCCCAGATTTCAACCTACCTATATCAAAATTTTTAAAAAAAGAGTTAGAAATAAAGACTGTTCAATACGTTAGTCCTTCCGTTTGGGCTTGGCGAAAAGGAAGAATTAAAACGATAGAACAGTCAGTTGATTCTGTAATAACTTTATTTCCTTTTGAAAAAAATGCTTATAAGGATTCAAGTGTCAGAATATGTTACGCAGGTCATCCATTGGCATATAGATTCAATGTTGATCCTAATAAGCTGATCGAAGGAAAAGAAGCAAAAAGTATAGCCCTGCTTCCTGGTAGTAGAAGGTCTGAAGTTGCTCTTCTAGCAGATGAAATGGTGAAGGCAGCAAAAGAAATAAGAAAAAGAGATAAATCTTTTAAATTTTACATGCCGTTATCAGAAAAGAGCCATCTTGAGTTGATAAATGAGCCATTAGAAGATTTTATAGAGGTTTCTTATAATAATTCGCAAGAAGTTTTATCTAAATGTGAGATAGGTATTATTACATCAGGCACAGCAACATTAGAGGCTTTATTATTAAGGACTCCTTGTGTAACTCTCTATAAAACTAATTGGTTGAGTTACAAAATAATAAAACCTTTGCTTTCCATAGATCAATTTTCTTTACCTAATCTTTTAGCTGGAAATAATCTTCTACCTGAACTTCTTCAAGATCATGTAGATTCCGATAATATAATTACAGCATTAGATGAAATAGAGAAAAAAGGTTTAGATTTCTACTATAAAGAGTTTCATAGAATACACGACAATTTAAGAGCAGGGAGTTCAGAAACAGCTGCTAACGAAGTGTTTGATTTAATAGGTTGATAAAAGCAGGTGTTGATGAAGCAGGAAGGGGTCCTTTAGCCGGTCCAGTTGTATCTGCTGCAGTGATACTGAATCCTCAACATAATTTAGTAGATTTAAATGATTCTAAAAAACTTTCTGCCAGCAAGAGGAAGATCTTATCAGAACAAATTAAGATCCATTCAGTTAGCTGGTCAATTGGTATTGCAACCCCGCAAGAGATAGATGAATTAAATATCTTAAGAGCGTCATTATTATCCATGGAAAGGGCAATAAAAAACTTATCAGAAGTTCCAGAAAAAGTTATAGTTGATGGACAATATACACCTGAAATAACTATGCCTTGTGAAGCGATAATAAGAGGAGATACTAAAGAAGCTAGTATCATGGCTGCATCAATCATAGCTAAAGTTGAAAGAGATAAGATGATGTTAGAGCTAGACAAAGACTATCCAAATTATGGATTTCATAAACATAAAGGTTATCCTACGAAGCTTCATTTGCAAGCATTAAGAGCATTTGGCCCCTGTATTGAACACAGACACACATTTAATCCTGTGAAAAAATTTCTTACCTAAATTATTCAATATGGAAAAAATTGATTTCGTTCATCTTCATTTGCACTCGGAGTATTCTTTATCAGACGGAATAATAAGAATAAATGAATTAGTAGATAGAGCATCTACTTTGCAATATTCCGCAGTGGGGTTGACTGATTTGACCAATCTCTTTGGTCTTTTAGAATTTTATAGGCGTTCTAGAGAAAAAGGTATTAAACCTATAGTAGGTGCTGAAATTAATGTCATTAAAGATAAAGACTCTTTACCGGCACCTTTAGTTCTGCTGGTGAAGGATAAACAAGGATATATAAATTTAACCAAAATTGTTTCTAAGGCCTATATTGACGGCCAAGTCAACGGAGAGCCTTTATTAGAACTGTCTCTGCTAAAAAATTATTCTGAAGGATTAATAGCTTTATCGGGTGGGATGGAAGGCCATGTAGGACAATCAATATTAGCAGGAAATATTCCTTTAACCGAATCAAGAATTAAATACTTTAAAAGTATATTTAAAGAAGATTTCTTCTTAGAAGTGCACAGGTTAGGGAGGACAAATGAAGAAGAATACAACAATATTGCTATAGATTTAGCTACAAAATTGGATGTTCCTATTGTCGCTTCTAATAATGTTAGATTTCTTATGCCCCTTGACCCTGAAGTTAGCCCATCTGACTTTGAGGCTCACGAAGCAAGGGTATGTATTCAAAGAGGAGAGACTTTAGATGATCCCAGAAGGTCTAAAGATTATATTGAAACTCAGTACCTCAGAACAAAAGAAGAGATGATAGAACTATTCTCCGATTTACCCGAAGCACTTTTAAATTCTGTGAAGATTGCTGAGAAGTGTAATTTGGATCTTGAATTAGGTAAATTTTATTTACCGGATTTCGAAGTGCCAAAAGGGCAAACAAGAGAAGATCATTTGAGAACTATTTCCAAAGACGGACTTAAAAAAAGGATTAATAATATTAAAGGCTCTGTAAATTCATACGAAGTAAATAATGACTTATATTTTAAGAGACTGGATTATGAATTAGACATGATATGTAAGCTAGATTTTGCTGGTTATTTTCTTATTGTTGCAGATTTTGTGAATTGGGCACAACAGAATGATATACCAGTTGGTCCAGGTAGAGGTTCGGGGGCAGGTTCAATAACCGCTTATGCTCTAGGAATAACTGCAATAGATCCAATCAAATATGATCTGTTATTTGAAAGATTCTTAAATCCCGAAAGAGTAAGCAACCCAGACTTTGACATTGATTTTTGTATAGAAGGCAGAGATAAGGTGCTTGGTTATGTTACTAATAAATATGGTAAAGAATCTGTTGCTCAAATTAGCACAAGAGGAACGATGGCTGCTAGAGCTGTATTGAGAGATGTAGTCAGAGTTTTAGGAAAGCCATATGGTTTTGGGGATAGGTTAGCTAAAGCGATTCCTGATGTGCTAGGAATCTCACTTGAAGAAGCTTATAAGGAAAAACAGTTTAGAGAAACAATTGAAGAATCAGAAGAATCTAGAGAGGTCTATGATATGGCTTTGAAACTAGAGGGATTATCAAGAAGTGTAGGGACTCATGCAGCTGGAGTTGTAATTGCGCCTACAGCACTCACTGATTTCACTCCCTTAATATTAGATTCTGATAAAGGTACCGTTGCTTCACAATTTGATATGGGCGACGTTGAGTCTGCGGGCCTTGTAAAATTTGATTTTCTAGGTCTCAAAACACTTACAATCCTCAATCAGGCAGTGAATAGAGTCAATTCTAAATTAAAAGATCGGGATGAGTATATAGATATTGAAGACTTACCTCTCGATGATTCGAAAACTTTTGAATTGCTGCAAAGGGCAGAGACTACTGGAGTATTTCAACTAGAGTCTAGAGGTATGAGGGATTACCTGAGGCAACTGGTCCCAAGTGACTTTGAAGATATTGTAAGCATGAATGCTCTTTATAGGCCAGGAGCACTGGGAATGAATATGGTTGATTCTTATATAAATCGTAAGCACGGACGTGAAGAAGTTACTTATGGCCATGAAGCAGTTGAAAAGATACTAAGTACTACCTATGGAGTTATTGTATATCAAGAGCAAGTTATGCAGATTGCTCAAGATCTTTCTGGTTTTAGTTTAGGGCAGGCAGATATATTGAGAAGGGCAATGGGAAAGAAGAAAAAAGAAGAAATGGAAAGGTTGCGCTCAACCTTTATTGAAGGAGCTGTAAAGAAGAAGGTAAATGAAAGATATGCTGCTAACTTATTTGACCAGATAGAGCAATTTGCTGGTTATGGATTTAACAGGTCACACTCCGTTGGTTACGCATTAATTGCTTACCAAACAGCTTGGCTTAAAGCTCACTTTCCTTCTGAATTTATGGCTTCAGTTATGTCTTGTGATCTGGGTAATACTGATAGTATTCAAATTTTTGTAGATGACTGTAGAAGCATTGGGCTCAATATCTTGAAACCTGATATAAATAAAAGTTCATATAGATTTGAAGATGTAAATGAATCGACTATTTTGTATGGGCTTGGTGCCATAAAGGGGATCGGTGAATCTTTAGTGGATAAGATAGTCGAAGAAAGAGAAATAGAAGAATATAAAGATTTATTAGATTTCTGTTTAAGAGTAGGTTTTAACAGAGTTAATAAGAGAATTTTAACGGCACTAATTGGTTCTGGTGCTATGGATTGCTTAGGAAAAAGGAATTTATTATTCAATAGGATAGAAAGCTGCTTAAAGAATGCTGAACAAGTTACAGAAAGAGATAAAAGTAATATAAAGGATTTCTTTGGAGACGAAGTTAATGTCAATATTATTGAAGATGAAGCTATAGAAGATGTTGAATTTGATTATGTTGCTGCAGAATGGAGTGCTTTAGGTTTTTACTTAGAGTCTCACCCTTTAGAGTCCAAAAAGAAAGAAGTAAGGCATATGTGTGGTTATTTTATCTCTGAAATTCAAGAAGAAACACACCCTCAGCGAATAGCTGGAACTCTTGTCCATCTGAATGTTAGACAAGGAAAAAGAGGGAGATTTGCTTTTGCTACACTTGATGATAGTAGCGGAAGAATAGAGGTGTCTATTTGGGCAGAAGTTTTTGATAACTATAGGAGCCTGTTAAAAAAAGGCCAACTTTTAGTTGTTGAAGGTATTGTAGAAAAAGATGAATATGGAGATAAAAAATCCCATAAGATCATCGCTGATAAGATATTGACTTTTGAACAGGCCAGACGTGAGTATGTAAAAAACGTTAATATTCTTCTGGATAATACATTTGATCAAGATTCTGTTATTGAAATTATTAAAGAATTAGCTGTTTCAGACGAAGGAAATAAGGTTTTAATATCATATGAGGCAAAAGATGCATATGCAGAAATAGAACTACCACAAGATTATTTAATTGACCTTAAGGACGAGAATATAAAGCTCTTAAAAAATACCTTTGGCAAAGATAATATAAATCTGGTGTATCATTCAAGATCACATATAAATTAAATTAGATTATGGTTAAAAGTTATTTAGACTTTGAGCAGCCAATAGCTGATATTGAAAACAAAATATTTGAGCTAGAGAATTCTGATTTAGGTGCTGACCAAATCAAGAAAGAAATTATCGGCTTAAATGAGTCAGCAGTAAAGTTAACTGAAAAAATTTACTCTAATCTTTCTGCTTGGCAAAATGTTCAAGTAGCACGACACCCAGAAAGACCACATTTTATAGATTACATTGAAAGAATAACTGATGAATTTGATGAATTACATGGGGATCGTCATTTCTCTGATGATAGAGCTGTAATCGGAGGGATAGGGAAGATAGGAGATTATAGAGTTTTAATTATTGGTCATGAGAAAGGAAGATCAACGGAAGATAAAATAAAACATAATTTTGGAATGTCTCAACCAGAAGGATACAGGAAAGCGTGTAGATTAATGAAATTAGCTGAAAGGTTCCAGTTACCTGTTGTAACAATGATTGATACACCTGGAGCTTATCCAGGAATAGATAGTGAAGAGAGAGGGCAAAGTGAAGCAATTGCTTATAATTTACTTGTAATGTCTTCATTGAAAACTCCAATAATCGTAAATATTGTCGGTGAGGGAGGATCTGGTGGTGCTCTTGCCCTTGGAGTAGGGGATCACATCAATATGATGGAGCATGCAACTTATTCTGTTGCGTCTCCTGAAGCTTGTGCCAGTATCGTTTGGCGAGATGCAGAGAAGGCTGCTGAAGCATCGGAAGCCATGAAATTAAATGCAAAAAATATACTGGAATTACAGTTAATAGATGAAATCATTAAGGAGCCCTTAGGAGGTGCACATAGGAATTATGATCAAGCTTCCTCAAATATTAAAAATTCTATTCTTAATAACCTAGATCGATTAAATCAGATACCATTAAATGATTTGGTAGAAAGAAGATATGAACGCCTTATGGGGTATGGTGCTTTATAAATATGGGGCTTCTAGAAGAAATATCTTTTCATTATTTAATTGGCAGGTTTAAGAGGATAGGCGTAGCTTATTCTGGTGGTCTAGATTCGACAGTTTTATTACATTTACTAACTCAAAAAATAGACTGTAAAGAAAATATACATGCAATTCACATAAACCATTCTGTCAGTCCTGATTCTGATAAATGGGAGGAATTTTGTAAAAGTAATGCAAAAAAACTTGGTATCCAAGTTTCAACCTATAAATTAGATAAACCTATTAATATTTCTGAAGATAATTTGCGTAAAATTAGATATGAAAAATTTAATCAATGGTCTTTGAATAATGACATCATTTTGACTGCGCATCATGCAGATGATCAAGTGGAGACTATATTCTTTAGGTTTCTTAGAGGAACTGGTTTAAAAGGTCTAAACGGAATTCCAGTTTGGAGAAAAGAAGGGAACATCCAATTCCATAGACCTTTATTGGGTATCTCTAAGAGAGATATAAATGAATATGCTAAATTTCATAAATTAAAGTGGGTCGAAGATGAATCTAACAGAGATAATAATATATCTAGAAACTTTATCAGGAATAAACTACTGCCAAAAGTAAAAGAAAATTGGCCTAATGTTCAGAAATCAATTTTACATTTATCCTCAGAAGCGATTAGAA
>MDSY01087942.1_pt1 | contig 13229 bp, 11 predicted proteins | sample 811131 | NCBI WGS metagenome assembly MDSY01 (sample SAMN05326643, study PRJNA326480) | marine metagenome | isolation source: seawater | place: Atlantic Ocean: South West | collected 2010
CCAATACACCTGCGCACACTAAGGCACTGAACTCACCCAAGCTATGGCCTGCCATTAATCCTGGCTTAGCACCCCCAGCGGATAACCATGCTCGCCACAGTGCAATGCTAGCTGTCAATAATAACGGCTGTGTGGTTTCAGTAAGATTGAGCGCCTCTTGGGAGCCTTGCTGAGAAAGCGCCCATAAGTCATAGTGTAAGACTTTGGACGCTTGGGCAAACGTCTGCTTAATTTCAGGGAATTGTTCGGCAACGCCAGAAAGCATACCTACTTTTTGAGACCCTTGCCCAGGAAATACAAATGCAGTCTTATTGGAATTCATCACGCTCCTTTTATTCAGTACAACGGGGTTATTTCAGTTGCCGAATCATCTTTTCTGTTAACTCGCCTTGCTCAAGCATGATGGCTTTTTCAATCGCCGCCTGAAATCCTATCGCATCGCTGCCACCATGACTTTTTACCACTGTCCGCTTTAACCCCAATAATACGGCACCATTAAACGCTGATGCTTGCATAACTTGAAGTAAACGGTCTGATCGTTGCTCACTTTCACTTAACGGCAATTGATCTTTAGAAGACGATTGGTGAATAAAACGACGGATATATTCGGCAGTGCCTTCACAGGCTTTTAACGCGATATTGCCAGAGAAACCGTCACAAATGACCACATCACAATCATCCATCAGTAATTGATTGGCTTCAATTAGGCCAACAAAATTCATCGAGTGGTCGGCACTGCACAATGCCACTGCCTCGGTTACAGTTTGATTACCTTTACCTGACTCAATACCAATACTTAAGGCCCGCACTCTCGGCTTTAGCTCACTTCGCGTAGACTGAAAATGATTACTCTTCACTAAAGCGCAGCCCATGCGAGCAAACTGGTGCAATTGATCAGCGGTACAATCAACATTTGCTCCGACATCAAGCAAATACGTGGGGTGGTCAAGGTTAGGAAGTTGGGCACAAATTGCAACGGACCTTACCCCGTCAAGAACTCCGCAACTGTGTCGCGCTAAGGCCACTAAGGCACCGGTATTGCCACTACTGACGCAAGCGTCAACCTCTTCAACGGCTAGCGCCCTTAATGCCAGTAACATTGAGGATTCACGCCGCTCTCGCAATACAGATGATGGTTTGTCAGCCATATTGATCTGTGCTTCGGCATGGCGAACGCATAATCTTTCCCTCAAGGAAGGATCTGCAAGCATCAGATCGGCGGTATCGAGCGCATTATTGATGGCCTCTTCAGGCCCGAATAGCTGAATTTGAGCAATACGTGGATGGGCCTTCAAAATCGACAATGAGGCCGGGATCGTCGCAGCTAAACCGCAATCTCCCCCCATGGCATCAATGGCTATTTTCATCGGCTTTAGCAATGACAGTAATGAATAAAAAAGTTTCGCTTAAACCAACTCAACTGGCAGATAGGCTGCAAAACGTCGACAAGGCAAATGATGATAAACGAAAAACAAGCGCAACTGATTTAATCATCGAGCCCTGTTTCAACGACTTTTTTACCTCGATAGAACCCTTCGTTAGTCACGTGATGACGACGATGTTTCTCACCACTGGTTTCGTCAACTGATAAAACGCCCTTTACAAGACTGTCGTGAGAGCGACGCTGTCCTCGTCGAGAACGGGTTACTTTACTCTTTTGAACTGCCATTTCGCTTACTCCTGACCGTCTTCGGTCGTTAATGTTTTTAACACAGCAAAGGGATTGTTTAACCCAACTGCCGCGCGTCGTTCAATACCTTGCTGATCCGCTGAACTGGTTTTATCAGTCAATTGCGAAACGTCATCGATCTGTTTATCTCTCGCCACCTTCGGATGCAATGCAACCGCAGGCAAGCTTAATAAAATTTCTTCTTCAAGCATACCGTCGATATGCAGTAGACCTTCGTCTAACACAATAGGTTCATGCGAACGAATACAATTACGCGCCTCTTCATCGTGCGCGACCACTGTGAGTGTTGTCGCTATGTTAAGCGGCACTGTTACAGATTCCAAGCAACGTTGGCATGCTAAAGCAACAGCCCCTTCAATACTGACCCCAATAATCATTTTATTGGACTCGTCCATACCGAAATGCAAGTCGGCTGTGATACCCTGAGCAATTTGCTGCACAGCCTCAGTCACTCTCGGCAAGCGAACATCTGACACAAACCCACTCAGATGAGCCCCACTTTCGACGAGTTTTCTCACGGTGACTTGCTGTGGGAGCTGTTGATTAGGCATAATCGGCGCATTCTATAGGCTTTACAGGCCGTCCGTCAATTTGATTTTACTGGATTATTGGCATAAAAACAGCAGACATGGGCTAAATCGTACCGAATTAGCCCACAAAGACCTCATCAATAAGAAAATAGCCGTTTTAGGGAGACATAATGCGCGTTATATTGGCTTCAAGCTCACCGTATCGAGCAGAACTGTTAAAACGAATCATCACAAACTTTAGTTGCGATTCACCCGCTATCGATGAAACAGCGCTTGCGAATGAGAGCGGGCGTCAACTCGTCATGAGACTGGCAATTGAAAAAACCAATACGGTCGCCAACCGCTCACCAAACTCACTGGTGATTGGTTGTGACCAGGTCGCCTGCTTAGCCGTTGACAGCTCGGCGGAGGTTCAGCTCGGCAAACCAGGCTCACTAGCGATCGCGGAGCAACATTTGGCGCAATGCAGCGGGAAAACCGTCAACTACATCACCGCGTGCTGCCTCATAAACACTAAAACAGGAGACAAACAGACGTTTAGTGATGAATACTTACTTCATTTCCGCTCACTCAACCCGCGCCAAATTACTCGTTATCTTAGCTTAGAAAAGCCGTTTGACTGCGCTGGTGCTATTAAATCGGAAGGATTGGGCGTGACCTTGATCAATCGACATGAAGGCAATGACCCGACCAGCCTAGTGGGCCTGCCCCTAATTAAGCTCAGTCAAGCACTTGAAAAGGCAGGCTATGACCTACTAGAAAACTATACTCTACTCTAAAGCCTTCTTTACCTATCTTTACACGGTTAAGCACCACATTAACGTTGAAACCCTGATAATTAACTCATACGGTTTTTTATGACTCCAGCATAAATAAACCTTTTGAGCAGTCCCTTTCAATCGTGCATTAAATGTTCGTTCATCCAGGTAAAAACTCCACACAGACTTAGACTCGCCTCGGCGGGTTTTTTTTTGATGCGCGTTTCATCAACTTAACTACAACGATGATCCTCAGGCAAGCTATAATAAAAACGTTATCGAGTAACGAGCAAGAGTTATTGACCTTTAATTGACGAACCCATAGGAAAAATCATGACTCACAACATCCTTATTATTGATGACGACATTGAACTTTGTGAATTATTAAGTGAATACTTAAGCCACGAAAATCTCAATATCACTGTGATTCATGACGGTTTAGAAGCTATTAAGCTTCTGCAGAACCAACACCAAGAGGAAAAAGCGTTTGACGCTATCGTATTAGACTTTATGTTACCAGGCCTACAGGGCTTGGATATATTGCAACGTTTAAGGCATTTTTCATCAACCCCAGTTCTCATGTTAACGGCACGAGGAGATGACATTGACCGTATTGTCGGGCTTGAATCCGGCGCCGATGATTATTTGCCCAAGCCCTGCAACCCAAGAGAACTGCTCGCTAGACTTAGGGCCATTTTACGACGAACCGAAACCACCATGACGAAAAAAAAGGCAGTCTTGGTTTTTGAGCTTCATGACATACGGCTCGACAGCGGCAATCGTCAGGTAAGCGTCGGCAATAACCTCTTAACACTGACCAGTGCCGAGTTTAATACCTTGCATGCACTTATGGAGCGCGCGGGGCAAGTGGTCACTAAAGAGCAACTAACTGAAATTGCATTGAATAGAAAGCACACTCGCTATGATCGTAGTATTGATGTTCATATCAGTAGCATTCGGAAAAAAATCAGTGCCTACCGAGAGAATCTAGAATTGATTAAAACGGTCCGTGGTTCCGGCTATATTTTTATCAATGACAAGAGCGTATAGACCGATGACAGAACGATTAAAACTCGCCCCTCACTCGCTTCATTTTTTTCTCCAAAAAGCAATCAATGTGGACGTGGGAACCAATTAATATGATTAGTTTGTATTGGAAAATATTTATCGGCTTTTGGTTTTCTAGTTTAATTCTAGGTGTCGGGGGTGTTTATTTAAGCCATCGTCTGAGCCTCCAAAGCCCCAGCGACCTGCAAGGCTTAACGCCCATTAAAATCATTGATCGCTCGGTGTTCATTGCTCGTCGACTGCCAGATGAGATTGACGCTTGGCAACGTCAATTGGCTGAAAACGACATCAATTTATTTGTCGTTTATACCGGGAAAAGCCCCTTGAGCAGGCCCCTTTTCAGCACCGAAATACAGGCATTATTTACCGCATTAACCAATACCCACTACAGCAGCAAATCGAGTTTTAGCCGATTAAGAATTGGTCGCAAGGAACGCTCTATTAATGGCCAAGAAATCCAATTCGTACTCGATATGCCAAGCCCCAATCTCTTTAAAGCGCGTGAATTAATTAGCAGTGTTGGCACTCAATTGGTGCTCGGATTATTAGCCAGCGCTTTGATTTGTTATGTTCTGGCTCGCTATTTAACCCGAAATATCGAACGGTTGAGCGTGGCCGCAAGAGCACTTGCAAAAGGAGATTTAACTGCCCGAGCCCATCTTACTCATTTAAGTAAAAATGATGAATTATCAAACCTAGGGCATGATTTTAATCAGATGGCTTCGACACTTGAAGCCAGCAAGAAAAGTCAAAATCGATTGGTGAGAGACATTTCGCATGAATTACGCTCACCGTTAGCACGCTTGCAAATTGCTTTAGAAATCGCCCGTCAAAAAGTCAACAGTGTCCAGTTAGATCGAATTGAGCGGGAGTCGCAACGACTTAACGAATTAATAAGTCAGCTATTAACCATGCCCGATGACGGTGCCCCGTTAAATGACACGGTCGACCTTGTTGAACTGATAGACTCAATCATTGAAGACGGCACTATTGAAGCGGAAGTAAAAGGCGTAACGTTGTTGCTTAAATCTGATTACAAAGAAGCCCTAGTGACTGCAGCCGTAGAGCAACTGCACAGTGCATTTGAAAATATTATTCGTAATGCTATTCACTATACTCGCAATAACACCAAGGTAACTATCAGCATTACCCCTCATCTGAAAAATAACTCGGCCGTAGATGTTCGCATTATTGATCAGGGAGACGGTGTGCCAGAAAACGAAATAGACCACATTTTCGAACCGTTTTATCGGGTTGATCGTGCGCGCAATCGAGACACGGGCGGCTACGGCATTGGACTCGCGATTGTTCAACGGGTAATGGCTAGGCACTCAGGAAAAGTGAATGCCAGCAATACCCGTGAAGGACTTTGCATTGGCGTAGTATTACCCCTGTCAAAAGACCATTAACTAACGAAGTTGCGGCGCCACGATGGCACTAATGCCTAAGGCAAAATTTGCGCCAATACGCTTGGCAAATTGCTCAAAAGGGTTCGGCTCAACAGTGTAATCTATTACATCCTCAACCCCTATCACCTCACGAGCCACAAACCCGGCACTGCCAAGACCATCAATTAGGCCCTTTTCTAAAGCGCCCTCGCCGGTCCATATTAACCCAGAGAAAATCGCCGGATCATCTATCAAGCGCCCACCTCTGCCTCGTTTTACCACTTCAATAAACTGTGCATGAGTATCCGCTAAAACTGACTGCCAAAACGTCACGTCTTGCTCTTTTTGAGCACTAAATGCATCTAAAAAGGCCTTGCTTTCGCCCGCGCTGTAAAGGCGTCGTTCAATGCCAATTTTCTCGATGAGCTTGTCGAAACCAAAACCCGCACTAATCACACCGATAGAGCCAACGAGACTGGCCTTATCGGCATAAATTTCGTCAGCTGCAGCCGCCACATAATAACCGCCAGAAGCACCAAGATCGGCAATCACTGCATACAATTTTTTATCGGGATGAAGCGCTTTTAAGCGATAAATCTCATCATTGATATAGCCTGATTGGACTGGGCTGCCACCGGGTGAGTTAATCGATAAAATAACCGCTTTTGAGTTCGTATCGGCAAACGCATCGCGCAAACCAGCGACGACCGTATTAGCATTAGCAGGCGAATCAGCAGCAATGATGCCATTAAGCGAGACCAATGCGACATGTTCGTCATAAACGGGGCCTAAACTGCCTTCAGTGGGCAAAAGAGACGCTATAATCACGAACAAGTAAAGGAAGGTTAATAATTTAAAGAAAATACCCCAGCGGCGAGCTTTACGCTGCTCAGTTACCGAAGCGGTCGCAACTTTTTCTAAAATTTGCCACTCTTGTTTAGTGGGCGACGCTGAATTACTTTCACGGTCATTGGATGACGTAGTTTCAAACACCTGGAATATCTCCTTGTAAACACTACTATAAATACGAGCAATCGACGATTAAGGTTCAACAACCGTGATTAGCTATTCTTATGCTCTGCCTCCCACGACAGTAACTGATCAAAACCACTGAGTATGTTAACGGGCGCATACGCTGACAAACATTCAATACTGTGCATACCCCAATCAACACCTATACTGATCATGCCCATACGCTGAGCCATTTCAAGATCGTAACTAGTATCGCCAATCATCACCGCCTCAGCAAGCGGCGTATGAGTTTCACTTAAAAGTTGCTGCAGCATCATTGGATTCGGTTTAGACGCCGTTTTATCTGCAGTTCGTGAAGCATCAAACATCATTTTAAGGCCGTCAGCCACCAGTAGTCGGTCAAGACCTTTACGACTCTTACCTGTGGCAACGGCCAATAAGTGGCCTCTTGACTTTAACTCAGATAAGGTTTCAAGGGCCGATGGGAAAAAACGTGTTGCACCGTGCTTGTCTTTTAATCGAGCATAATGGGCTGAATAATGCTCTGCAAATCGCTGATAATCGACAAATGTTCGAGCGGGGTATAAAGCTTGCGCAGTTTGTTGTAATCCGAGACCAATCATGTCGGCACACTGTCGATCAGTTCTTGCAGGCCAATGTAAACTATCAATGGCAGCCTGCATCGACTCAACAATCTGCTCGCGACTATCGGCTAATGTCCCATCCCAATCAAAAATAAATAACACGGTTATTTTCTCATGATCACCATGAGCCTCTAAAAAGCAAAAACGACCCTACAATCTGGACAATAACCTCTGCCATTGATCAGGGAGATCGCATTCTACCTGCAATTGTCCGTCACCGTAAGCAATATCAATAGCCATCGCATGTAAAAACAAACCTTTAAAGCTTTGTTGCGCCAAGGCTTGGTTAGTTTCTTGCAGGCCATATTTCTTGTCGCCACAAAGAGGATGGCCAGCAACTTTGGCATGAACACGAATCTGGTGGGTCCGACCCGTGATTGGCATCGCTTTGACTAAACTGTAGTTGTCAAAATGCTCAATTAATTGAAACCGGGTCTCAGAAGGTTTGCCGTCTGCTGCCGCAACAACGATGCGCTCACCTGATTGGAGAACATTTTTTCTTAAAGGCGCATTGATCACATCCAAGCCTGCGGGCCAACGGCCGTTAGCTAAAGCCATATAAGTCTTCTTAGCCTGCTTGTCACGTAATGAAGCGTGACAAGCCAATAAAGCTGATCGTTTTTTGGCTACCACCAGACAGCCAGACGTATCTCGGTCCAGTCGATGCACTAATTCTAAAAATTTACATTCTGAACGGATCTGGCGTAAAGCTTCTATCAGGCCAAGTGCCAGCCCACTGCCACCGTGCACTGCCAGACCGGGCGGTTTATTAATGACCAATAATTGCTCATCTTCGAACAGCACTGAGTCGTTCAATAAACGCTCAAACTGCGGCGAAACGCCGGGAATAATGGGTTTTGGTGTGATTTTAACGGGAGGAATTCTTACGACATCTCCTTCGATTAGCCGATAACTTTGCTTAACTCTCCCTTTATTTACGCGAACCTCGCCCTTCCTAAGTATGCGATAAAGACGGGAACGCGGTAGATTACGCAACCGAGCCATCAAAAAGTTATCTAGCCTTTGCCCTGCATGATCGGCATCAACGGTTACCATTTCAACGCTTTTTTTCAGTATTTCGATCAAGAAACATACCCCTCGAATAAAATGAATCGGCTCAAAAAGCAATTCGACAATAAAATAATAGGTAATTGAGGTACTTAAAGGATAATGTTAACATAGAACTTGATACGGTAAGCGAGTCTGATATTAATCCATTGTACTTACCCATTCATAAAGCCTTTTGGTCGAATGTAACTCCGTGCAAAGACGTGCCGTATAGCATGACAAAAAACAGAGGCTGCCGTGTTATGATGCCGGCATAATTTTCTGGTTAGGCTATAATTCCTTTTAGCTACGATTGGCTAAGTTGAGCATTTGGATTTGGCCAACGGCACTGAAGGAACCATGAAGAGAGAAACGTGCATCGATGCACTGTTGTAATACAACTCTTTCGTGGTCAGTGATAATAATTCGAAAACTGCCATCTTGGGGTATAAACCACTTAGCGGCATTTTCAAAGGTGTTGCTTGGTGCGTGTTCATTCGACACCAGCGAGACCACGGTTCCACTACTGGCAGAAGCCAACACGAACCAAAAAAGACCTCTCGATTCATGGCACGACTCATTGATACCTTCACTTAAGTGTGAGAATTCATTTGTCAACGGGAGCAGAAAACATACCTTACTTGTTAGTTTTCAACAGGTTTAGGATTTAAACGCAACATTAACAAATTTAGTAGTACACAGTGAAAACCTTTTAGACGTGAACTCAAGAACAGATTCCTGTCTAAGCACATCGATAGCAATAAGCTACCGACGTTAGCCAACCAGCCAACATGCTGGTTGCCAAAAAAAACGGAGAGTGCGAATCACGCCAACGTTTATAACGACGTGCCGAAGTTGACACTGAGTAATTGAAGATCATCAGTTATCGGTTTAAGCAACGCCCATTAAAGTAGCGCTGTTTGATGTTTAGTAAGACATGAATATTTTTTTCATGCAACAGTAACCGTTAACCGCAATGCACTGCATTGCTAACAGAACAACAGGTTTGCCAGCTGAAGATTCCTCTTTCACCTGGCAACTAATGATGGCAAGCCGAGCTAAATCGGGGCAGCACAAACACCCGATGACTGGCTTAATGGGACATAAATACCCTATAACCTTGCCAAAAGCCGTCTTTGATGGCCGCGTTCAGGTAAGAGTCACATGATTTCTATGTGATTCCTTCCTCTGCATTAGTCTCTTGCTTGTCGTCTGCTATGGATTCCTCTTCTATTTCTCATTGTCAACACCGTCATTAGTTGGCTTCCACTCTCTTACGATGCTCACAATACTGTGATAAGCATCTTTGGCATGGCTAGATATCACTGGCGAATAGTCGCACGTGCTGCCTATATGAATAAGAGAGACAATTATGAAACGCATGCTTATCAACGCGACGCAACCCGAAGAACTTCGTGTCGCCATGGTCGATGGACAAAAACTTTATGACCTCGACATTGAAAATAGAACCCGGGTGCAAAAGAAAGCCAGTATTTATAAAGGTAAAATCACTCGAGTAGAGCCAAGCTTAGAAGCTGCTTTTGTTGACTTCGGTGCTGAACGTCATGGCTTCTTACCCTTAAAGGAAATTGCACGCGAGTATTTTTATCGCTCCCCCCCGAACGCTCAAGGCCGCATGAAAATTAAAGATGTGGTTAAAGAAGGGACAGAAGTCATTGTTCAAGTGGAAAAAGAAGAGCGAGGCGGCAAAGGAGCTGCCTTGAGCACTTTTATTAGTTTGGCAGGTCGCTACATGGTGCTCATGCCGAATAACCCTAAAGCCGGCGGTATTTCTCGCCGTATTGAAGGCGAAGAACGCAGCCAACTTAAAGATGCAATGAGTGATCTCGATATTCCTCAAGGCATGGGCGTCATCGTTCGTACCGCCGGAATCGGTAAAAGCTCAGAAGAGCTGCAATGGGATTTAAGCTACCTATTAACCATATGGGAAGCGGTACAAGGTGCTTCCGAACAGAAACCTGCTCCCTTTTTACTCTTTCAAGAGAGCAATGTCATTGTTCGAGCAATTCGAGACTACGTCCGTAAAGATATTGGTGAAGTACTCATTGATGGTGCAGATGCCTATTACGAGGCTTCGCAGTTTGTCAGCATGGTGATGCCGCATTACGCTAAAAAGATCAAACAGTACACTGACGAGATACCTCTATTTAACCGCTACCAAGTAGAAAGCCAAATAGAAACTGCCTTTCAGCGAGAGGTCCAATTACCTTCGGGCGGCTCGATTGTGATCGATCCGACCGAAGCGATGGTCTCAATCGATATTAACTCGGCGAGAGCGACCCGCGGCAGCGATATCGAAGAAACGGCGCTACAAACTAACTTAGAAGCAGCGGATGAAATCGCGCGTCAATTACGTTTGCGCGATATGGGCGGTCTTATTGTTATCGATTTTATCGATATGTCATCGAACCGTAACCAACGCGCTGTCGAAAACCGCATGCGAGATGCTTTAGAAGCTGATCGAGCAAGAGTGCAAGTAGGCCGTATATCACGCTTTGGCCTTCTGGAAATGTCACGCCAACGGCTTCGCCCATCATTGGGCGAAACGATTGCAACGGTCTGCCCTCGCTGCGATGGACAAGGCACCATCAGAGATACTAAATCGTTAGCGTTAGTGATTTTACGCTTACTTCAAGATGAAGCGCAAAAAGACCGTAGCGCAGAGATTCGAGCCATGGTGCCGGTTGACGTTGCCACCTACCTGTTAAACGAAAAACGTTCAGCCATTCGTTCGATCGAAAAAACCAACCAAATACGTGTGCTGGTAATACCCAGCCCGTCATTAGTCACACCCCACTATGAAGTGGTCAGACTTCGTGATGATGACAATGACGCCGGTGAACTCGTTAGCTTTGAACTTACGCCAGAAGATGAAAACGAAGAATCGATTTTAGACGTTCGAGAAACGGTAATTGAACAACCTGTCGCTGCAGTCCAGCCGATTAAACTGGGGCAAGGCGCACCAATACGAGAAGTGAAACCAACCGCCGCAGCGCCTGCCAGTAATAAGCCAGAAACACCCAGTTTATGGCGACGCATCATCACGGCACTATTCTCATCGCCAGCAGTGGCAGACGCACAAAAAGAAAATGTCAATGCTAGTGCACGAACAACACAAGCCGGTAGAGATGGCGATAAAGCATCGGCTAGGGGTGGCCAAAATAATCAGCGAAACCGAAACAATCACCCACGGAATGCCAGCAGAAATAATCGGGGTAATCAACGCAGTGAATCACGCCAAAATCGCGATGATAAACCAAAAAACGACCGCAACGGGGGCCGTGATAATACCGAAGATACTCGCAGCGACAACAATAACAAGCCTGCAAACGGACAAGAGCAAAACAGTCGAGGAAACAGTCGACGACGAGGCGGACGCAATCGAAATACAGACGCCGAGGTCAGCGCTAATAAAGCTGGAAATACCGCAGCGAGCACTGAAGCCAATTCTGTCGCGAATCAAGAAGGGCCCAAAAAACGCCCAGAAAACCAGCGCAACCGTGCCAATCGGGGACCTAGAAGGCGCGGCGGCAAACGCAGTGAAAGCATCGATGCGGCTAATGCAGCAGCCAATGATGCCGCAGCCGTGCTCGACACCTCAAACGAGGCAATACAAGCCGTGAATGACAGCGTCGAAAAGAGCAACATGATCGAACCATCGGTCGATAACAACAACCCTGCTCTCACAGAAACAGCGCCAAATTCAACCCCCATGCCTACGGAAGCCACGCCCACGCCTTTATCCGTTGACGCCACGGCAACCACAGTGGAAACAGTAGAGGAAACAAAGATCGAAGAAGCAGCAGTGAAAACTATGGCTCAAGCACCGGTAAGTGAGGCCTCAGTCAGCACCGCATCAATTGATACGGTTAGCTCAGAAGTAATAGACCGTAATGAACAAATCAGCTTGGAAGCATCGTCTACAGGAACCGCTGCAGCAGAACCGACAACCGCAAGCCCCACCGATGGTCAACGGGCCAGTAATGACCCAAGGTCTAAGGAACGTCGAGCGACCACCGCAGAAATCGCAACCAGCACTATGGAGATCCATATGAGTCAACCATTAGTCGCTGATGCTGCCTCACTGCCAGAGAAAGCCGTGAGCCGCGCCACTAACGACCCTAGAGCTAAACAGCCTACTAAAAAGGAAGATTCACAAGAGGAAAAGCTTTAGGTAATCAAAACATACAGATAAAGGCAAAATACCTTGCCAGATTGAATCAGCAAGGTATACTTGCCGCTGTTTTTTCGGAGAGGTGGCTGAGTGGTCGAAAGCACTGGTCTTGAAAACCAGCGACGGTTTATCCCGTCCCAGGGTTCAAATCCCTGCCTCTCCGCCATTTTATCTTTTATGCTCTCCAATAACTTCCAATAGCAATTACAAGTCCCTGATATATATAACATCCCATTCTGAAGCGATATAATGCTATCTCATAGGTTCTTGACCCAATTGATGGGTCAATTGATGGGACAGATTTATGCCTTCACTCAGTGTCAATAGAATTAAATCTATAGAGAAAGCTGGCCTCTATGCTGATGGTCATAACCTGTATTTAAAGGTTAAATCAAAGCAGTCAAAGTCGTGGGTCTTTCGTTATATGTTTAACCAACGACGACATGATATGGGACTGGGGTCGGCAGAATTACTCCCACTTGCAGATGCGCGTATTATCGCTAGCGAACAAAGACGCCTATTACTCAATAAGATTGACCCCATCGAATACCGCAAAGAATTGTCAGATAAACAAAGAGAGCAAGCCCTTCAAAAGAAACGCAAAGGGATAACCTTCGAATCTTGTGCGAATGAGTATATTCAATCCAAGTGTAAAGAATGGTCAAACAGTAAAAACAAACAACAATGGGAAAATACGCTCAAAAAGTACGCGTACCCCCATATTGGCAAGCATCGGCTTAATGATATTGACCAAGACACCCTTGTCGAGTGTTTAAAGCCCATCTGGAATCAGAAAACTGAAACAGCCACACGCGTAAGGCAGCGCATTGAGTCGATAATCAACTTCGGTAAGACAAAAGGTTATTGCTCAGGCGATAACCCTGCAAGCTGGCGCGGTGGATTAGAGTTTCTTCTACCGAATCCAACAAAAATTAAG
>MDSY01086536.1_pt1 | contig 13224 bp, 4 predicted proteins | sample 811131 | NCBI WGS metagenome assembly MDSY01 (sample SAMN05326643, study PRJNA326480) | marine metagenome | isolation source: seawater | place: Atlantic Ocean: South West | collected 2010
CTCTCTCTCTCTCTCTCTCTCTCTCTCTCTCTCTCTCTCTCTCTCGGTCTCTCCATCTCTCCATCGCTGATCGTCCGTCCGTGCGTTGACCCGCAGTCCTTCCGCGCGCGGCCGCACACACGCTCTATCTAGTCTGTCGGTGGGCACCTCTCGCTGCCGGCTGCCGCTGCCACTGCCATTGCCCACGCAGCCGCTTCCTGCTTCCCGACCCGCATTCGCTGCCACGCTCTGCTGGCCGGTTGGTGGCTGCCGCTGCGTGCTGCCCGCTGGTGGATCATGGCCGTTCCTTCATATCAATCTCTGGATGGGCTGTTTCACAAGCCGTAGTGGCCGCTGCCACTGGTACAACGTATTCATGCGACGGTCAGGCAGCAGGCACCTCACACGTGCCCTAACCGAGCCCCCCGGGCCGCGGGCCCTGGCCTCAATCGAACTAGGTCAATGAGTAGAGTAGTAACGTATAGTGCCCGCCCCGTTCGGGCATTTTGCTGCCCGCCTCCTTGTCAACTGGAGTCCCTCGAAACCGCAATTCTGGCGCACTTCTCACCCGTCAATGCCCGCAGAGTACGATTCCGCAGGGGCGCTCTGGGGAGATACCTTGAGCGATGTGGAAGGTGCGCCAGCAGCATGCCCTCGTGACGCCCACGTCACCTTGCCCATGCAAATCTTGTCACCGTAGAATATTGTTCACAACCAGGGCAACTAACTAGTGCCAAACCTGTGTAACCATTGCCCTCCGTTTCATGGGTCGCTCTCCCCGGCTGTTGATTCAGGCTGGGGCAAACGAGGGGCCTCTACGCGAGCGGCCGCCGCTGCCCGTGCGAGAGAGTCGGCATATGCAGGAGAGATCGAGCTGAGAGACCAACTGAGAACCGTACTGACATGCAAAAGTACCGAAATGGGAGCCACGAGAATCATGGATGGAATGAGTGACAAAACGTGAGTATGGATATGGAATGGAAATACCGCCTAGCTACTAACTTAGTAACTATTCAAAAGTGGCACAGCTGCCGGCATCTGCATGCATATGCCCCCTCCAAGGCAGCCCCCCAAATGTTGACTGTGCACAGCACGTCGCGGCTACTTTTGTTCATGCCAAGTTTCGCATCGATGGCTTGCCGCCCTTTTTGGTTCATTGCATGATGTCACTGCACATGCTCTTAGGCAGCAGTAGCGACATTCATTTCGAAGAAGCAGCGACATTCATGTCGAGGGATCCCGTTGCGAACTTGTGACTTGGCATCGCTTCTATTCTGTCTTTCTCACTAGGGGATGCATTCATGCATCGAGCCAATCATCGTTATGAGAGCATCAACGCGTTTTGGGGCGAGTTCTGCTGCTGGACACCGACCGATTGTTGCAGAACACTTCTGGCATGCCGCGCAGTTCTGAATTGCGCGATATCTGCTTGCTCACAGATGCGCCGGTCACAATGGCAGCTCGGTCGAGTTCCCTCAGCGGACGAAAAGAAACCGCTGTACGCCGAGGTAGTCGCAGCACCTTCATAATTCGCTCGAGCCTACTTGTGACGCTCAAAACATCAGAAGCTGGACGAGTTGTGGCTTAGAATGTTACTCGGCACAAAGGCAGTTTCGTCTCCTACCGACTGATGTCCGCATACCGTTGCATAAGAACATAGATTAATTAATCTCACCACGCCCGATCCTTGCACGAGAGATACGATACACTGTACACTCGGCTCCGCCCTCCGACACAGGGCAGTGTGACCTCAGTCACTTTCAGAACCAGCGTGAGTTCTTCTCTGCACGCTGCCGAATTTGCCTGGCCATGGCTGCGAAGTCCTCTGCATCTTTACCAAGATCGCCAACTTTCCTGCCGAGTTCTTGGAGCTTCTCCCCCCTGACATGTAGCGCTGCCATGGCCTCGCCCGCTCCGGCCGCCGCGCTAGCAGCAGTCTTCTGTGTTTGGGTATCGCTGCCGGATGCACGTTGTTTTCCTCCCGGCTTTGAAGCTCCTCCTCCTGGGGAGAGCATGCCAAGGAGGCTCTTGCGCGCCTCGTTGGTCGATGTCTCGCTGCTCCGCTGCGCCTTCTCCTTCTCCTCCGCGGCCGATGCCCTCGCCTGTGCATGCTGTACGCTCAAATAGTGCGAGAGCATGTTGAATGCCACATCACTCACTCGCTGCTGGCCTCCTCCGCCGTTGGTTGCCGAGATCGGCAAGCATGCGCGCCGGCCACTGCATGCATCGCAAACGACTATGCCCAAGAGTCGACAATGGTGTCGTCGGGTGAAGTCAGTGAAACGAACCGAGCACGTCTGGCAGGAGGGTGTCGATGCATCCTCAGTCCAACGTCCTTCTTGGGAGAGTTGCAGCAAGTGGGCATAGAGCGGCGCACTGCTCGGCGGCGGCGCCTCGAGCGCCTTGCGCGCTTTGAATGTTGCGCACCCCTGCTTTGCGATGAGCCTGACTGCCGTATGCTGTTGCCTCTCCTCGAAAACCTGGGCGCCGGCCTCTGTCCGCGCGCCGGCCAAAGTGAGCACTTCCACGGCGCTGCACACCGCCGCCAAAGTGAGTGCATCTTTCTCTGTGGTTGGCGAGGCCGGCGCCGGCATCAGTAGATCGAGCGGCCTTCTCCCGGTCGCATCGGGTGTATTCGGGGAGATTCCGTGCGCGAGAAGCAGAGAGATTACCTCCACGTTCGGGACGGGCGCCGCGCACGACATGTGGAGTGCGTTTCTTCCCCCCGAGACTTCATTGATGACAGCGGAGGGGTCGGCGCGACGCAAGGCGGCGGAGAGGACCGCACCGAGCAGCGCCGTGTGCCCCTTGTCTGCGCCCTTGTGAAAGCCCTCTACGACGACAAAGTGGAGCAGCGGCAGCGGCGGGTTGGTGCCCCCGCACCTTTGGCACGGATCCGCCCCCGCTTCGAGAAGCGCCACCGCCGCCGCCTCTCGCTGCACGCCGACGCACATGAGCAACGGCGGGTCGAGCTCCGCGGCGGCGCATCCCGCCTCCGGGTTCACATTGGCTTGGAGGAGCCTCTCGAGGACGCGCTGCCTGAGCTCGCCGTCCGGATCGGGAGGCGGCGCCGCGCGGCAGCAAGCTATCGCCGCCACGAGTAGCGGCCGGATTCGGTTGTGGTCCGCTTGCTCGAGAAGCGAGGGCACCTCGGCCACGAGCATCTCAACCGTCTCGAGCTGCCCGAGCGCAACGGCCAGATGGAGCGCGTTCGCCCCGTCCGCACCCGTCTCCATGAGCGCTTCCGGCCGCCTCTTCAACAGCAGCCGCAGCGCGGCCACGTTTCCAGCCACGACTGCGGCGTGCGCGCCGCCAAGGACCACCTCGGCTTGGCGGCGGTAGGCGTCGCAGATGACCACGAGCTCCTCTCTCGCGCCGCCGTCGATGGCTGCGTAGCAGAGCCGTCGCGGCAGCATGGCGGTTGCCGGCGGGAATCTGCTCTCGAGCAGCACCTGCCGCAGCTGCGAGATCCACACCGAGCGTTCCTCTACCGATGCTGCCCAAAGCTTACTCGTCGTCTCCGCGAGCGGCAGGTGCAGCTCGAAGCTATCATCCTTGCCCTCCATCGGAAGGATGAGGTGCCCGCCGCTAGGGTCGAGGGCCTTGCACTTGCGCAGCTGCAGCGCCTCCGCCTCGTGCTGAGCCTCTGCTGGTCCGCTCAGACCGCCCGTGTGCGAGGAGATCCACGAGGTGGCCCTCGAACCTTTGAGCGCTTCGGCGGTGAGCAAGAGGTCGTTGAACAGAAAGTAGTGCCGGACGAGCTTGCCCAGCTTATTCGCCTTGAGAAGCACTCCCTCGTGGCGCAGCTCACGGCCGGGAACCGAGAGGATCTCATCCGCATCGCCCGGCTTGAAGCGAGCGACAACGGAGCGGAGCGTGCGACGCCGCCTGAGCTCGGCGGCCTCGGCCTCCATGCGCGCCTGGAGCTCTCCAAGCTTTGACTGCGCGCTAAGCAACGCCTTTGACTGCACCCGCGCGCGCCCGGTGCCAGCCTCGAGCTGGAGGTCGAGAGCCGCCGCCTCGTACTCGGCGACGCGAGTGAGAGGGCGCTCGAGGAGACGGCGTAGCTCGAGGAGGCCGTTGCCTGGCGTGCCGGCCTTGACCATCAGCTCGTCGAGCAGCTCGGCCGCCTCTTTCGATCCGGCCAGCGCGTCGAGCGCAGCCTCGCCATCCATGGCCCAACGGTGCGCGTAGCTCACGTAGACCTCCATACCCTCGGCAGCTTGGCGAAGGAGGAGGGGCAGCGAAGGGCGCGCCGTCGACTTGTAGTAGGCTGCGAGCGCGCCGCCCCACGCGCCGGCTCCGGACTGCTCGGGCGCCCCCCCTGCATGCTGTGTGGGCATGCCGGTTGAGGAGTCTGCAGCGACCGTCTTTGACGGGCAGGCGGCAACTTCGGCGACTTCGGCTGCGGGGTCGCTCTGGCTCACCACTCGTGTGATGACCGCGGGACCGACGCTCAGACCATGGGCGGCGGCCGTGACTGCAGCGGCTGCAGCGGCAGAGTTGGGGCTCGGCACGCTCGACGGTTGCGTTTCCGGTCGTGCGGCAGAGGGGGGCTGACTCGGGGTTTCGCCGAGCAGGCTGCTCCGGTTGCTTCCGAAGGCGGCGGCGGCGGCGGCGGCCGCATCCGCTGCGCGCTGCTCGATGACGCCGCTCATGCGTGACTGGACGGGGCGCGCTTGTGGCGAGGGTTCGTTTGACGGTGGTGGCGGTGGCGGTGGCGGTGGCGGTGGCGGTGGCGGTGGCGGAGGCGGTGGCGGAGGCGGTGGCGGTGGCGGTGGCGGTGGCGGTGTTGGCGGTGGCGGCGGTGGTGGTGGCGGTGATCCAGCCTCAAGGCTGGTCCTATGACTTCCAAACGCTGCTGCGGCAGCTGCCGCCGTATCGGCCGCCTGCTGCTCGATCACGCCACTCACCCGTGAATTCGCCGGGCGATACGGTGGGGAGGGCTCCGGCGGCGGCGGAGGCGGCGGGTCCGAAGCAGGCAGCTCGGTGCCCATCGGGATAGTTCCGTCATGCTCGATTCTGCTGGGCGCATCGCCGCCGCCACGCGCGCCCTGCGTCGAGCTGCTAGCTCCGTCGGAGCTCAGAGCGGGGTCTCCTCGGGCCGGCGATGACGGTGGCGATGACGATGGCGATGACGGCGGGCTCGGCGGCAGCGACGGCGGCGGAGCCCCAGTTGTCACCCGAACGCCGATATGCTCCGCCAGTCGAAGCATCTGTTCGTAGAGCGTCCGATGGAGATGCATGAGCTGCCATGTGTCTTTGAAGAGGAGAGCGTGTGTCTCCTCCGAGTGTACCTCCGGCGGCGCGTCCCCCAGCGGCTGCTGGAACGTCTCGCTCAGACGTCTCAGGTCGTCGAGGTAGCTCTGCTCAGAATCGATCAGTTCGGAGAGAACTTGCGCCTCTGCGCGTCTCCAGGCTCGGACGGCGCGTCGGGCGGCGCGGCCTCGGGCGACAGCCTGCACACGCACCGCCGCCGCGCACACGGCCGGCGAGAGACTCGTCGGCGGCTCGACGTAGAGCTCGGACATGATGTCGTCGACGGCGCCGACAACGTGGCCGACGCCCCGCTTGAGGAGGGAGATGGCGGCGCGGCCACCGGCTGCGGCGGCATCGGCAGCGGCCCGACCCTCCGTGCTCACCCGGCCCTTGCCCAGAGGGTTGAACTTCATACGCCCAACTCGGCGCGACACGCCGGAGGGCTATGAACTCAACACGGCCGAAAAGTCGAAAGGCGGCCGCGAAAAATTAAAGCAAACATAGATTTCTTTATGCTGCCCAACTTCTCGCCCGATCGTCGCTCGAAACCTGCCTCACGTTTCGCCGCCGATGCTCTCGCGGCCGCTCCTCAAGCTCTACCGCGACATTTTGGCGGCGCACCGGCGTTTACCGACGGCGCATCGCGATCTCGGCGATGCCTACGTCAAGGCCGAGTTCCGCCAACACCGCGCGCCATCGACCGGCACTTCGCACCTGCAGCAATTCGAGCGGCAGTGGCGCGACTACTTGACGACACTGCGCGTCTCGTTCGGGGGTGGCAGCGGTGCGGAGCCGGTGCAGCCGCTCGGGCGCGCCCTCACGGGCGAGGAGATCCAAGCGCTCTCAGAGGACCAGCGCGCAAAGCTGCTCGAGAGTTTGAGCAAGCAGTAGGAGTAGAACGCGGCGTGGATGAGATCTGCCATTGAGCAACACGCCTCGGAGCAGGGAGGCGGCGCGAGCCTGAGTGGTGTAGTACTTGTCAAGTAAGTTCGAGTCTACACGAGTGCGGTGTGCACGCGCGCACACGCCCGTGTCATAGTATATGTCGCGTTTATTCATTTATGCATTATTATTAAACATAGGCTACTGGTACTGTATTCGAATTGAAATTCATATACAAGTACCGGTAGGTTCAAGTTGAACAATTTGTACCTATTCAAAATTTAGAATCGTGAAAAGGAAGATCGATCTCTATGGACTCAACTCGAAGAGTGGCTCTCGACAAAGCTGCGGATGTTCTCCAAGAGCTCCGCCTTGACATCATCCGGTACAGAAGCTGCGGGCGGGAGCCAGGCGCAAATAATGGCTTCACTCAGTGGTGCGCGTTTCGCGAGGGGAGGAGAGTGCTCGTGCTTGCGCGATTGGCAGACCCACACACCTGCCCGAAGAGCCTAGTCACATACCCCAGCTAAAACGGGCCCCTTACATTTACGCGGTGCGCACACACCTCTTCCCTGCGGCGTGATGTCTGCGGTGAGCTGCTCGACTGTGAGTTGAGCCTCTCCCTTGGACTGTACCAGCTCCGTGGCATACGTCTTGAGCTCGTCGCGCCAGCCGCTCTCGATGAGGCGACGACGAAGTAGCTCCTTCAGCTCATCGTACTTGCCTGCGGAAGACAAGAGCCCAACGTCAACGTGCGGCAGACACCAGGCCACCAAACAGAAGCATGCGGCAAGTACACTCGTGCATCACAGCGCAGCACTCGCTGGAGACGCGCATCCTTCAAGTGCGCGGTCAAGGCGTCGCAGGCGGCCGCACCCGACTCCACCAGCTTCTGCTGGATCGAGTTCTTCATCCCCTGCTCCGCCATCGCCCCCCGCTCACGCCGTTGATGGCGTCGGCCAAGGAAAAGGGATAAAAACTTTGATACCTACTCCGTACATAGGTAGGAACATACCTTGGTTCCCACCCGCATCGCGCCCTGTGGGAAATGGGCCAGGACGAATCCTCGTCCGATGCTCCTGCGGCGGCGGACCGCCAGTCGGACTCACTCACGGGTCTGCCTTCGCAAGGCGGGCTGTTGATCCGCAAGGATCGCCCTCGCCACACCTACGACGGCGAGACCGCCGGCTCGCGCCTTGGCCTCGACCGACTCGCAGCCGAGAAGGCGAGCGAGCGCGCCGCAATGGCACCGCCGTCTGGTATGGGATTGGAGAGCAAGCGGCCTCGCTTGAGCCATCTGCACGAGCAGGATGGTGAGGACCCCGACGACTCCCGCCGCCGCGCCGACGACCGTCATTACCGTCGTCCGAAGCCACCGACGCCGTCGCACGGCGGCGGCGTCAACAAGGAGGTGGCTGAGAAGATCGCCTCGCGCATCAAGGAGCGTCTGAAGGGAGAGGGCCAGGTGTTCACGACGCGTTCCGAGACTGGGGCCCTCCTCCGCGTCCACGGCGGCGCGCAGGAGCCCCCATCGCCCTCGCCGTCCACGATGAGCGGTACCGACTGGGAGACGTTTTCAGAGGTGGCGCCGTCGCCGCTTCACCCGTCCATCGACGGCGGCGGCCGCGCGTTCAACTCTGAAGCTCGCGTGGTGGTTGGGAGCGCAACGCCGGCCTCGATCGGTGGCGATCTCGCGAGCGCTGCCGCCACCCCACGCTTCGATGCCGCCGCGCCCACGCCGCTTCACCCGGGCAAGGAAGGGATTGGCGAAGAGCCAGCGCTGCCAGAAGATGACCCGTCGCAGGATGCGGCGGCAGACCGGGATCTGGAGCTGAGCTGGTACGAGAGTGAGGAGGGTGGGCATTCGGTCGATGAGACGCACAACCCCTTCATGGGCGACCAGGCGCTCTTCGATAAGAAGGAGGAGCAGCTGCGGAAGAAGGTGAACCACAGGAAGGTTTCGCGGATGCGCGATGCCGACCGGTGGGAGGAGGACAGGCTGCGCGCCTCGGGGATGGTGCGGATGAAGGAGGGGATGGATGACGACGACGATCAGGAGCTTCGCACTCACATCGTCGTCCACGACCTCAAACCGCCATTCTTAGATGGGCGCACCGTCTTCTCAAAGCAAGCGGAACCGGTGATGCCTCTAAAAGACCCAACGTCGGATATGGCCGTCATCTCCAAGAAGGGTTCGATGCTGATGCGTAACGTGAGGGAGCGGCGGGAGCGGGAGCGGGCGGTCAAGGACCAGTTCAAGTCGGGGCATACCGTCCTCGGCAAGATTATGGGAGTCAAGGATGAGGTGGAGCCTGATCCGCAGGGCGCCGGCGACGTCCAGCAGGACCGGTTTACCGCCGCGCAGCAAGCGCCAGCCGGTGGTGCAGGGGAGGGTGTCGAGACGAATGAGGGTGAGGGTGGTGGGGCTGACGATCGCGCTGCGGGTGCGCCGCCGCCGCCGCCGCCGCCGCCGGGTGCGCCGCCGCCGCCTCCGCCGCTGCCGCCGCCGGGCGGTGACGGCTCCTTCTCCTTTGATACCAAAAAGTACAAGGGTGCGGACGAGCCTGCGGCTGGCGAGGAGGCCTCGGACGACTACAAGAAGGACTCCATGTACGGTGACCACATGTCCAAGAAGAACGAGGCCGTCTCCGAGTTTGCGATGACCAAGACGATCGCCGAGCAGCGCGCCTTTTTGCCAATCTACGGCGTCCGCCAGGCGCTGCTCAACGTGATCCGTGACAACTCTGTGGTGATTCTGGTGGGCGAGACGGGCTCGGGCAAGACGACGCAGATCGCCCAGTACCTGCACGAGGACGGCTACACCACCTTTGGGCTCGTCGGCTGCACGCAGCCCCGGCGCGTCGCCGCCATGTCAGTCGCGAAGCGCGTCTCCGAAGAGGTCGGTTGCGATCTCGGCCAGGAGGTCGGTTACGCGATCCGTTTCGAAGACGTCACCTCGCCCTCGACGCTCATCAAGTTCATGACGGACGGCGTCCTCCTCCGCGAGTCCCTCACCGAGCCCGACCTCGATCGGTACTCGGCGGTGATCATGGACGAGGCGCACGAGCGCTCGCTCAATACAGACGTGCTCTTCGGCACGCTCAAGAAGGTCGTCTCGCGTCGGCGCGACATGAAGCTGATCGTCACGTCGGCGACGATGGACGCGGGCAAGTTCTCCGAGTTCTTCGGCAACGTGCCCGTCTTCCGCATCCCCGGGCGCACCTTCCCAGTCGACGTCATGTACGCCAAGACGGCGCAGGAGGATTACGTCGAGGCCGCAGTCAAGCAGTGCATGCAGATCCACCTCTCGCACCCGCCGGGTGACGTGCTCATCTTCATGACCGGGCAGGAGGACATCCTCACCGTCTGCGAGGTCATCTCCGATCGCCTCGAGGAGCTGCGCGTCGGAGCACGCCCCGGCGCCATCCCGCCGATCTCGCTGCTGCCCGTCTACTCGCTGCTGCCGTCGGAGCTCCAGGCCAAGATCTTCGACAAGGCCGAGGGCGGCGCGCGCAAGGTGATCGTGGCGACCAACATTGCGGAGACCTCGCTCACCGTCGACGGCATTCTTTACGTGATCGACTGCGGGTTCTGCAAGCTCAAGGTGTACAACTCGAGGATGGGCATGGACTCGCTCTCAGTCTTCCCCGTCTCTCAGGCGGGCGCCAACCAGCGCTCTGGGCGTGCGGGGCGCACTGGGCCGGGGCGCTGCTACCGGCTGTACACGGAGTACGCCTACAAGCACGAGCTCCTCGTGATGACCGTCCCCGAGATCCAGCGCACCAACCTCGGAAATGTTGTCCTGCTGCTCAAGTCGCTCGGAATCGACGACCTGCTCACGTTCGACTTCATGGACCCGCCGCCGCAGGACAACCTGCTCAACTCAATGTACCAGCTGTGGTTCCTCGGGGCGCTCGACAACAACGGCGACCTCACCCCGCTCGGACGCAAGATGGTCGAGTTCCCCCTCGACCCCACCCTCGCCAAGATGCTCATCTTTTCAGAGGAGCTCGGCTGCGTCGACGACGTTGCCACGGTCGTCTCGGCGCTCTCGATGCCGAGCATCTTCTACCGCCCAAAGGAGCGCGAGGAGGAGAGCGACGCGAGCCGCGAGAAGTTCTTCGCACCCGAGTCCGACCACCTCACCCTCCTCAATGTCTACCTCCAGTGGCGGCGCAACGGCTACCGCTCAGAGTGGTGCACCCGGCACTTTATCCACGCCAAGGCCATGCGCAAGGTCAAGGAGGTGCGCTCGCAGATCCTCGACATCTGCAAGGGGCTCAAGATGAAGGTGCTCTCGTGCGGCACTGATTGGGACCAGGTGCGTAAGGCCATCTGCTCCGCCTACTTCCAGAACGCCGCCAAGATGAAAACGGTCGGCGAGTACGTCAACATGCGCAACGGCATGCCTTGCTTCCTCCACCCCTCCTCGGCCCTCTTCGGAATGGGCGTGCAGCCAGAGTACATTGTCTACCACGAGCTCGTCATGACCTCCAAGGAGTACATGCAGTGCGTCACCGCCGTCGACCCGGAGTGGCTCGCCGAGCTCGGCGGCATGTTCTTCTCCATCAAGGAATCGGGAGAGACGCGCGCAGAAAAGAGGATCAAGGAGAAGGCCAAGAAGGACGCCATCGAGGCAGAGGCCAAGGAGGCGGCGACGCGCAAGGCCAAGGCGGCGGCAGAAGAGAGCAGCCTCTTGGAGAGCCGGCTGAGCGGTGCCACCGGTAGCCAGCGCCATCAGATTGCCACGCCGGGCGGCTCGGCGTCGGCGTTTCGTAGGGGACGCGTGCGGAGCGGCGCTAGCAGGGGACACACTGGCGCCACGGGCACCACCGCGACGCCGACGGGGGCTGAGGGAGAGCATACGATGGCGACGCCAAACGTCTCGAGGGGGCCCACGCCAAGAGCGAGGAAACGGTTCGGTGTCTAGGGGCGACATGGGGCCAACGTATATACGGTATTTGCAGTCGCATGGTGATCGAGTCATGAGGCGTGTGACGAGGACAACCATGCAAAGAGAGTAAAGAGTGTGCATAGACATGTCAGTCACGTATCTCAGTCGTTTGCAGTTTGAGTTTTGACATTTTTTGTATTATTAATTATATATTGATATTCATATTCAATATTGTAAATATATCGACGATACACATATTAAATAACGCAAAAACATTACGATTTATTATCATTATGAATCAATCAGAACAATTTGAACTTGAATTTGAGTCGAGAAAATCATGACATAGACTCTCCCACGTGCTCCAGGTACGGAGCTTGAGGGGCTCCCTGTATTTATACAGCAATTCGACCCTCCGGAAAGTTCCACCTTCATATAAACCCCGTTTTAAAAAATGTGCAATCAGATCAAATTGAAACAATTAAAAGAATGCATGCAACACATCAAACTCTAAAAAAAGTTGGGGGTGCAAAGCACTTTGGTTACGTGGCGCCGCCTAGCAGGGGAGGCACTCCTCCCCAGCACCATGCTCCAGCGCTCATTGAGCGCCGCTCCAACCGCCGGCAAGGGCGCCACCGCCGTCACAGAGACGCCCCCCCCCCGCAGACGACTCATTGCTCACAGTATCCGTTCTCTCTTGTACCACGAAGCAAATACCACTGACCACCGAACTGAGAGGGGCCATCTCCGAGCTTGAGAAGATCACCCGCGCCCGCCGCGCTCGTGAAGCGAACTCCTCCACCAGGCGAGCCGCGGCGATCAGCGCCCGCGAAACTGAATGTTCCCATCTGACGTTGCCTACAAGCGCATTGCCTACGGACGCATTGCCCACGGGCTTCTACCCTCTCAGTTCAGTCTCAGCATCACCAGTCGCTGCTTTCCCCCGAGCCACTGGCAACGAGGCGGACGAGACGAGCGTGATTGGCATCAATCTCTCTCTCGGGGACTTCGCCATCGAGCATCGCGTGCCGACCCAGTCTCAGCCGACCCAGTCTCAGCCCCCTCAGTCTCAGGGAGGTGTCAGCACACAGAACTTTTTCGCAGAGGATAGCTCACAACTGCTCCAAGTCGTCAATGAGCGCGTCGCCATCGAGCATGAGCACCAGCGCGCGAGCCTGCTTCTCGAGCACGAGCAGGACCGAGTGCTACGCCACAATCCCCTCCAAGGCTCGCTCGCCCCTCCGCAACAGGAGGCTGTGCTACGCGACCGTCAAGGCGCAGGCGGCGCGTTAGCCCCCCCGACACCGCGCCTGGCGCACCACTTGACAATCTACTACCTGCCCTCGACGATCCGGCGGCGTCTCTCGACGATGCCCTTGAGCCAGCGCCTACTCGTCGCCACGGTGGGCGCGCTCACACTTTCCTTTGCGCTCTACGCCAGCTTGAGATTCGCCGCCGCCGCTAGCAACTGTGGTGCCACGAGGGCAATGGCCACCGATGCATGTCCGCGCACATGCCAACGGTGCGATCTGGCGGCCGACGATTGTTACGATGTGAACCCGATTGGAGCGGTCGCCGACTACTACTGCGCGAACGCCAGCCGCGTCACCGCCGCCTGTGCGCTCTCAGCATGCATCCAACTCGAGATGCGAGGTGGTGCGCCGCCGCGCTGGAGCGGCCGACCCGTGACGCGAGCCCTCGTAGACCCCCCCCCCTTGCCGTGGCACGGGCATTTTGCCAACGGCTCGTCGCTGCCATGGGGCTGGCGTGGCGAGTCACTGCCATACGGCTCGCGTCGCGGCGCACTTGTCTCCGCGGACATTTTGACCCCCCCTGGCTGGGGCCCCTCTATCATCGAATCGGCGGCTGTCGCCTGGCAAGCCTTCGAAACGGTCCACGCTTTCGACATGATATGGTCGGCGCGCATTCGTGCGGCGGAGAGCCTCGCTCCCCCGTGCTTACCCGCCTCGTCCGCCCCACGCGCTCAACTGCTCAGCTGCCAGCTGATTGCCGACGGCGACCTCTGCAGCTGCCACCACCCCGGGGTCATCTGGCTACAGGCAACACCCATATTTCCAATATGCCACACCCCGTTCACACCCCGTTCACACTCCGTTCACACTCCGTTCACACCCCGTTCACACCCCGTTCACACCCCGTTCACACCCCGTTCACACCCCGTTCACACCCCGTTCACACCCCGTTCACAC
>MDSY01055172.1_pt1 | contig 13223 bp, 14 predicted proteins | sample 811131 | NCBI WGS metagenome assembly MDSY01 (sample SAMN05326643, study PRJNA326480) | marine metagenome | isolation source: seawater | place: Atlantic Ocean: South West | collected 2010
AATAGAATCTAGCTATCCAATTAGATTAGATCAGAATTCTAAATACTATTTTGCTTTCAAAAGTGAGTTTGTCAAAAAATGTCTCTTAATTGAAAATTCTGGAGAAATTAATTTATATGAATGTAGAAAATAAATTTTTAAAAAATCAGATTTATCTTCAGTTTTTTTTAATATTTAATTATATATTATATCTATCAAATTTTCCTAAGCAGATTATTCTCGTTAACTCTTTAGTAATTATAATCATTTTTTTTAATGCCCTTATTGATAATTCTAAAAAAAGACTTTTATTTATTAAGCTAACTATAATACTTTACGGAATAATATCCTTAGGATCTCCTTTAATTGAATGGGATGCTAGAACGATTTGGCTTTTTCATGCAAAAAGAATTTTTTTTGATAGCAGTGTATATAGTCAATTTGATAATTACTTTTCCATATCACATAATGATTATCCTCTTTTAGTTGCATCTTTATCTTCTTCAATTGCACATTTAATGAATGGATGGAACGAAATATTACCAAAATTTGCAAATGTTTTTTTTATGACATCTCCATTTTTGTTTCTTTCGTTTATTCTAAAAAATAAAATTAAAGAAATTATATTTGTATTAACAATACTTCTTATAATGGAAAAAAGAATAATAGTTGGAGAAATCGACATGCTTCAAAGTATATATTTTGTTCTAACTGTTGTGTGTTTTGGTCTATTACTGTTTAATTCAACTAATTTAAATAAATATATTTTAATTTATACTATCTTAAATTTAATTATATATTCTCATCTAAGGCCAGAGTCTTTATATTTTTCTATTTTGATTTTCTTTTCAGCTTTATTTATAAATTTTTTTAAAAAAAAAAAAATTAAACCGATAGTTTTTATTTATTTGTCGCTTTCTTTTATTCCAATTTTTTATTGGAAATATCTCGTTTTTTATTCTGGAGTAACTTTAATTACCCAACATGTTTTTGATCTTAATTTAATATGGGAAAGATTATTTGAGTTCTATACACATTTCAAAATTTTTGAACTTCTTTTTTATAGTAAAAATTCAATAATCAGTATTATATTTTTATCATATTTTATCTTTATTTTTTTAAAACTTGATCAAAAAAATAAATCACTTTTTTATAATAAAAATTTGATTGCTAATAACCCAATAGCTTTTTATACCTTATGTCTTGCATTAATCTATTTTGGCATAGTTTATTTTTCAGTGCTTGGAAGCAATGGTCTTGATGATATGTTGCTTGAGATAGGAAGGTTTAGATATAATTTGCCTGTAAGTATATCAATTTGTTATGCAACAATTCTCTTTAATTACCAAAGAAGTAATTAGCTTAATAATAAATGATTAATAAAATTTTTTTAAATAAAAAAAATTATTTAACTATTTTATTTGTGTGAAAAATGTAATAAATAATGTTGAAACTTAGATAAGATAGCAAATTTTAGAATAATCTTTAGTAAAATGATAAATAGAAAAAAAATACTAATTGTCGGTGGAACCGGAGAATTAGGACAATATTTATCAAATATATTTTCGAAACAGAACAATGAAGTATGTGTAGCTGGAAGAAAATTTTCATCTGAAAAACTTTCTCCAGATGTTAAATTTTTTAAAACTGATATTTTAAAACCAAAAAGTTTAAATAATTTTATTAAAAAAATTAAAAATATAGACTTTGATATTGTTATTCATAATATTGGAGGCTCATTAGGTTTGCGCGACCCTCTCAATAAACTTGAAGAATTTAAAAAAGTTTGGGATTTTAATTTTGGTTATATAATACCCATTAATAATATTCTAATACCCAAGATGTTAAAAAAAAAGTGGGGTAGAATTGTACATGTATCATCTGGGACAGCACAAAATTTATCTGGTGGTGCGGCTTATAGTTCTGTTAAGTCTGCTTTAAATACTTACAGTCAAAGTTTAGCGAAAGATTATGGACAGTTTAATGTTATAATTTCTGCAATTAACCCTGGTCCAATTAGAGTAAAGGGAAAATTTTTAACAAAACAAGAGAAAAAAAATACAAAAATGTGGAAAAATTTTGTACAAGCAAATCTTCCAATTAAACGTACTGCTGAGATCAAAGAAATAGGTGATGTTATCGAATTTCTTTGCTCAGAAAAATCCTCCTACTGCTCTGGTGCAGTTTGGAATATAGATGCTATGCAAAAATAGTTTGAACAATATGAAATATTTATTATCAAAAGACGGTTTTGAAAAATTTAAAATTAACCCTAAAAATAAAATTATATTAAATAAATTTAAAAAAGAAGTTATAAAAATACTTAACTTAGAGATAAATCAAAAAATAAAATTAGAAAAAATGCACAAATATATGCCTAAGGATGTCAATTTTAATGATTTAAAACTTAGCATAACTAACAAAATTAATGCCACTTCAAAAAATAATCAAATTATTTTTAATATTTTAAAAAATAATTTATTAGATTTACTTGGCCCAGATATAGCTGGTCAAAAAAATATAAATTTAGTGATACAAAAACCATTTGATAAGAGTTATGTTCCTTTACATAAAGACGCTCCACCAAACTCATTTCATGAAATAGTAATTTGGCTCCCTTTAGTGAATTGTAACAAAACAATGACATTGAGATTTTTAAATATTAAACATTCAAAAAAAATAACCATGATGTTTAAAAATAATGTTTCAGAAAAAAAAATATTAGATTATGCAGATAAAAATTCTATATCATTAGATGCAAAATATGGAGAGTTCATAATGTTCTGGACAGGCATTTACCACTATGCGGTAATGAACGTAGAGAGTAAAACTAGATGGTCAATAAATTTAAGGTATAAAAATTTATTTTCACCGTATGGTATGAAGGGGTTTATGGATTTTTTTGAACCTAAAAATTACTCAAAATTAAGCAAACTAACTATAGCAAATATATAAAATGAATAAATCTGATAATTTTATTGCACAAATTGACGTATCTATAATTGAAATTATTCCGCAAAGGACACAAATTGACATTTTAAGGTCCTCATTAAATAAAAACCAATCAATTATAGATTACAGTGTTGAGAACCCTGAAACCAAAAATAAATTTTTAAGCTTAAAAAAAATCTTAAAAAGCTCTTCTAAAATAAATGGTATTATTTTTTTTAGTTTAATCCAATTTTGCTATAACAATGGGGAGTTAATGGATATTGAATTAATTAAGAATCTAGCAAAAAAATATAAATTGATTTTTTTTAAGGAAAAAATCAATATTGAAAACATCAAGAAATTTAATGAATACGAAAGCAGTTTAAAATTTTTTAAAAATAATAACTTAAGAATAATAAATAAATTTATATAAAATTTATATCTATTCTTAATTTAAATGAGTATAAAGAATAGAAATTACTTATGAAATTAGATCCATTTTTAGATTTTAATTACCTTAAGAAAAACTACAATAAATTATCAAAACCAAGTGGTAAATTAGCTATAATTACCGGGGGTTCAGGTAGAATTGGGAGTGTTTTTTCAAGCCTATTTTTAATGAATGGTGTGAATGTTTTGGTCATTTCTAGAAGTAAAGAAAAATTTGAATTATTTAAAAAAAGCCTGCCTAAGAGAATACAAAAAAAAATTCATTGGGGTTATGTAGATTTGAGTAAACCTGAAACTGTAGATCATTTTTGGAAAAATTTAAAAAATAAAAAAGTTGATTACCTTGTCAATAATGCAGCTTTTCACATGAGAGGTAAGTTTATAAAATATAACAAAAAAGAACTAACAGATGAGTTTTTTGGAATTATAGGAAGTGCAATACTGTTAACAGAAAAAGTTCTACCTTTTATGAGAAAAAATAAAAAAGGAAAAATAATTAATGTAGGATCTATTTGGGGAGTTAATGCACCCAAATTTTCTACTTACTTAGAGATGGATATTAGCCCAAGCCTAATGACTTCTGTTTGTAAATCTGGGATTATGCATATGTCAAAATATTTAGCTGCAAGAGAGTCAGTGTACGGCATTACAATTAACAATCTTTCACCAGGATGGTTTCCGCGAAAAGGGAAAAAAAGTAGACATGATTACATGGCAATGATAAACAAAGATATTCCTTTAAAAAGAATTGGTAAATTAGAAGACCTTGTGAGTGTGGTAAATTTTTTAATTTCATCTGGTTCAAATTATTTCACTGGACAAACAATTAAGGTAGACGGTGGGCATTCAATTTGGTAGATGAAGGAATGAAACTTAATTCTTTACAAAAAAAATTATACTATAACTTTCTCTTATCAAGAACAACTCAGCTTGAAATTATCTCAAGATATCACCCAGAGGATAAAATGAAATGCCCTATGCATTTTTGCACTGGACAGGAATTAATGCCTGCTGTTTTGGGGGTATATTTAAAAAAAAATGATTCAATATATAGTCATCATAGATCTCACGCTTATTTTCTCTCAAAAAGTGGTTCATTAAAAAAAATGATTGCAGAATTTCATGGAAAATCCTCTGGTACAAATGGAGGACTGGCAGGATCACAGGAATTATCTGATCCTACTATAAACTTTTATAGTGGAACAATTTTATCAGGTGCATTAGCAATGGGTGTAGGTGATGCTTTTGCTAAAAAATATAAAAATCAAAAACTAATTAATGTTTCTGTAATAGGAGATGGGGCAATGGAAGAAGGTATAGTTTTTGAATCTATAAATTTAGCTGCGCTAGAAAAACTTCCAGCATTATTTATTTGTGAAAATAATAAATATTCAACTCACACACATATAAAAGATAGGGTTGCCAGTACAAATATATCCATGAAAATAAAACCATTTGGAGTAAAATGTCATCAGCTACATACAAATGACCCTTTGGGCTTATTAAAAAAAATGAAATTAATTATTGATGATACAAGAAATGGTAATCCAAATTTTGTGGAAGTTTTTACATATAGATTTGGTAGCCATGTAGGTCCTGAAGAAGACGATCATTACAATTACAGATCAAAATTAGAAAGAAGAACTTGGGAAAAAAATGATCCATTAAAAAAATTAAAAAAACAATTAAGTAAAAATAATGATTTTAAAAGCTTTAACCAAAATACAGAAAAAAAAGTTATGAAGCTAATAAATGAAGCTTTCAATTTTGCAGAAAAATCAAGCTTTCCTAGAGAGTACAAAAAATTTAATATTTCAAATAAATATATTAAAATAAAAAAATTTTTTAATAATCAAATAGAGTTTGGAAGTAATCAAGAAGGCCATAAACCAAAACCTTATTAAAATATGAATAACCGAAATCTTACTTTTGCAGAAGCAATTAATGAAGCTCAAATCCAAGCTTTAAAAATAAGCAAAGATGTATTTATATTTGGTCAGGGTGTAGATAAAACTGCCCTAGTCTTTAAAACGTCTAAAAACATTAAAGAAAAATTTGGATCAAAAAGAATTTTTGATACACCTAATTCTGAACAGGGTGAAACAGCACTAGCAGCTGGTGCAGCAAATGCAGGCTTAAGACCAATATTAATTCATCATAGAGCTGATTTTTTAGCATACACATTTGATCAAATAATTAATTGGATATCTTTATGGTCGTTTAAAAGTGCTGGAAAAAAAACATTGCCATTAGTAATTCGTGCAATGATAGGTAAAGGTTGGGGGCAAGGTCCACAACACGCAAAAACATTACATGCAATGCTAGCGCATGTGCCTGGTCTTAAAGTAGTTATGCCTTCATCACCATCTGAGGCAAAAGGGTTACTTTTATCAAGTATAATGTCTGAAGATCCTGTGATTTTTTTAGAATATAGATCCCTTTACAACACAAAAGAATATGTTCCGGAGAAACCATACTACATAGACTTATCTGAACCAAGGATAAGAACAAAAGGTACAGACTTAACTATAGTGTCAATGGGCAGCAGTGTACTTCAGAGTATTCAAGCAATAAAAAAGGTTAAAGAAAATAAAAAGAATTTTAGTTGTGATCTAATAGATTTAAGAGAGATATCAAGTTTTAATTTTTTACCAATCATCAAATCTTTAAAAAAAACCAGAAAAATTTTAGTAGTTGAAGATGGATGGAAAAATTTTGGTATAGCATCTGAAATTATAACTAGAGTAGTAGAGGATGGGATAAAATTAAAAGCACCACCAATTAGAGTTTGTTGGCCAAAAAGTCATGTTCCTATGTCAGCTCCATTAGAAAAAGAATACTACCCAAATGTTCAAGCTATAGAAAAAGCAATAAAAAAATTATCGAATACCTAAATAAATTTATTGCTTAATTATTAACAATACCTAAATTGTTGAATAATACATGAAACTTATATCTATTATAGTGCCTACTTTTAATGAGGAAAAAAATGTAATTAATACATTTGAGTCAATTAAAAATTCTATGGTAGATATTCCTAATCAATTTGAGATAATATTTGTTGACGATTGTAGTACCGATAAATCAAATAGTATTGTAGCAGAACTTAAAAAAAAATATATATTTGTAAAACTGGTAACTAATAAAAATAATTTAGGATATGGGGGTGCTTTTTTAGAAGGTGTAAAAAATGCAGATGGAAAATATATACAATTAATTCCTGGAGATAATTGTTTTGAGTCACATGAGCTCAAAAAAATAATCGATGAACTGACTTATGATTATGACTGGGTATTGGCTGACACAAAAGATCTAAACAATTCTAGAACTTTTATTCGTGAACTGTTTTCAAGATTATTTGTATGGACTGTAAATATTTTATTTTTGAAAAACTTTAGGTATTATAATGGAATACATGCAGTCAAAAGAGAGATTTTTAATGAATTTACCATAAACTCCAGAGGTCCGTTACTTAGTTGTGAGATTCTTTTAAAGATATTAAAAAAAACACAAAACTATAAAGTTGTCAGAGCATATTTTGTTGAAAGAACAGAGGGTAATTCAAAAATTTTTAATATTAAAACTATTTTAAAAACTATTTATGAGTTAATTAATTTAAGAATTGAACTTTGGTTTAAATAATATAACAATTAATCACTGATAGAGTTATGAAAAAAAAAGTATTTATCACAGGTGGAGCTGGATATATCGGGTCAAGATTAGTTCCTATTTTATTAAAAAAAAATTATTATGTTACTGTTTATGATACTTTTTATTTTGGGAATACTTTAGAAAAGAATAAAAATCTTAAAATTATCAAAGGTGATATAAGAAATACGAAACTACTAACAAAAAAATGTAAAAATCATGACATTTTTCTGCATTTAGCATGTATTTCAAATGATACAAGTTTTGAATTAAATAATAAACTTTCAAAATCTATTAATTTTGATTGTTTTAAACCAATGGTTATGGGCGCCAAGGCTTCTCACATAAAAAGATTTATTTATGCATCATCAAGTTCTGTGTATGGGTTGTCTAAAAAACGTAATGTAAAAGAAGATCATCCTCTGCTGCCACTTACACTTTATAATAAATATAAAGGGATGTGCGAACCTATACTTTTAAAACACACAGACGAAAATTTTGAGGGTGTTATATTTAGGCCTGCTACAGTCTGTGGTTATGCACCTAGAATGCGACTAGATCTTTCAGTAAATATTTTAACCAATTTTGCATACCATAAAAAAATTATAAATGTATTTGGTGGTAGTCAATTAAGGCCAAACTTACATATCCTTGATTATTGTGATGCAGTTTTAAAATTAATGAAAGCTCCCTCACATAAAATTAAAAACCAAATATTTAATGTTGGACATCAAAACATGTCGATTAATAAGCTTGCTTTAAGGGTAAAAAAAATAATCTCAAAAAAAACTTCTACAAATATTAAAGTAATTAAAACAAAAAGTAATGATAAGAGATCTTACCATATAAATTCTGATAAAATATTTAAAATGTTGGGTTTCAAGGCAAAAAGAAAAGTTGATAATGCTATCACTGAAATTTATAATGCATTTAGAAAAAATAAAATACCCAAAAGTTTTGAAGATTTAAATTATTTTAACGTTAAAAAAATGCTAAAATTAAAAATTAAATAGATTAATGAAATTATTAAACAACTACTTTGATTTAGTAATTGGAACAATTAGTAATTTAGACAAAAAAAAGATAAATCAATTAATAGTAGAAATAAAAAAGATAAAATCTAAAAAGGGTAGAATTTTTTTTTTAGGTGTTGGTGGAAGCGCAGGAAATGCTAGTCATGCTGTAAATGATTTTAGAAAAATATGTAATATAGAGTGTTATACTCCAGTGGATAACGTGAGTGAACTTACAGCGAGAACTAATGATGAGGGTTTCAAAACTATTTTTTCAAGTTATTTAATCAATTCAAATTTATCAAATAAAGATGCAATTTTTATTTTTTCTGTAGGTGGTGGTAATTTAAAATATAATATAAGTACAAACTTAATAGAAGCCATTAAGGTTGCAAAAAAAAAGAGATCAAAAATATTTAGCATTGTTGGTAGAGATGATGGATATGCTTATAAAAAAAGTGATGTGTCTATTATAACAAGGGTAAAAGATAGCAAATTTTTAACACCCATCTCAGAGGGATTGCAAGCTGTAATCTGGCATTGCTTAGTAAGTGACAAAAGACTCCAAGACAACAAAACAAAATGGTAAATGCTAAAAAATCAAATATATTATTTTTGGGGCTAACGCACATTGGCCAAGTTTATTCTACTTCATGGCTCACGAAAATTGGACCATGTGCTGTTCACGATTTTAATAATCAAAATCTAAAAGATTTTAAAAAAAATATTTTTACAAAAGAAGAACCATTACTTAAAAAATTTAAGTTAATAAAAAAATTTCAGTATCTTAATAATAACAAAGATATAACTAAATTTGATGTGATTTTTTTTACATACGATACTCCAATAAATAAAATAGATGGAAAACCCAATTTATTGATTATTAAAAAATATTTAAAAAATTTAATAACTATGAAGTTTAAAAAAAATTGCTCTATCTTTATTACGTCACAAGTTTATCCCGGTTTCACAGAAGAGATTATTAAAGAATTTAAAGTTAATAAAAAAATAAATATATTCTATATGGTTGATACTCTTAAAATGGGCCAAGCCTCAAAAAATTTCTTATATCCTGAGCAATTAATTTTTGGTGGAGATATAAAAAATAGAAATATTATTAAGAAGATATTTAATAAATTTAAATGTAAGAAATATCTTTTCAGTATCAAAGAAGCTGAAATAATTAAAATTTCTATAAATTTATATTTATTTTTTTCTGTCTCGTTTGCAAATATCATGGATAATTTTGCAAAAAATAATGGAATTGAATTTTCTAAAACTTTAAATACTTTAAAAAATGATAAAAGAATTGGAAAGTTTTCATATATCCAGCCTTCATTAGGAATGGCGGGTGGTCATTTGGAGAGAGATTTTTTTTATTTTAATAAATTAAATAAAAATAATCTATCATCACAAATTTTATCTAAGATGTTTGCTTACAATCAAGCAAGAAAGGATATCTTAGAACATGAAATTAAAAATTTAAAAATAAAAAAACCAAAAATTTTAATAGTTGGTATTTCTTATAAAAAACAATCTTATTCAACTACCAATAGTTTCTTTTCAGGATTATTAAAAAATAAAGATTTAAATATTAAAATTTTTGACGATCAATATAAAAAACCAATTTTAAGTAATGAAAAATTTATCAAAGATATTAACGATGCAAAATCTTTTAATATATTCATCTATAATTATTCAAGTGCATTCCATGCTAGAAAGTTAAAAAGTTTATTAAGTCGTTCAAAAAATAAATATCTAATTAATGTGTCTTTCTATAATAAAGGATTTTTTAAAGGAAAAAATATAAAAAATTTATTTGCTGAAGAGGATAAAAATATTAATTAATGAGAAATTTTAAGATTGGTATTATTGGTTTTGGAAATATTGGTAAAAAAAGATTTGAAGCAATTAAAAAAATAAAAAGACCTAAAATAGAAATAGTTTATATATCAGATATTGATATTCATAAAAAAACTCCGAAAGGGATTCCATTTATTTCTGACTGGAAAAAAGTAAAATTAGTAGATGTTGATCTTATAATAATTTCAACACCTACTAATTTGACTGAGATAATAGCAAATGAGTTATCTAAGTATTTTAATCTACTAATTGAAAAACCTATAACAACGAAATTAAAGCTATTAAATAAGATAACTAACAAGTCTGATAAAAATAAAAAAATTCTGAAGACAGGATACAATTTAAGATTTGATGAAGGGTTAATGATTGTAAAAAAAATTATAGACACTAATAAACTTGGCAAAATATATTATTGCAAAATCACCTATGCTAATGGTGTGGCCAAATCTAATACAAATAATGTTGGTAGCCTGATAGATATGGGTGTCCACTCTCTAAATCTTATTCAATGGTTTTTTGATAAATCTTCAATTAAAGTAATGTCTAAGTTTTCACAAAATAATGAATTTTCAAATCATAAAAAACCAGATAATGGTTTTGTTATTTTTAAAATAGATAAAGCAATTGGTTTTTTGCATCATGGCTTTTGCACTTGGAAAAATCAGTTTAATTTAGAAATTTCTGGTTCAAAAGGTTATGCAAGAGTTTCTTCACTGCCAAAATGGGGGGATCAAATCGTTTCTATTGGTTTAAGAAAATATCCAAGTGGTTATCCAAATATAAAAGTGTGGAAATTTAATAAAGATGATAGCTGGAGAAGAGAATTAATTTATGTTATTGATTTAATTTCTAGCAAAAAAAATAATTACAAAAATATTAACCAAGAAGGAAAAAAAACACTAGAGCTGCTTAATAAGTGTAAGAACTAATGTATAAATTTAAAACAAAAAAAATTATTAAATTTAGTGATGTAGATAAAAATTTTACAAAATTAAAAAAAAGTAAAAAAATTATTCACTGTCATGGGGTTTTTGATTTAGTGCACCCTGGTCATCTAAGACACTTTTCATTCTGTAAATCAAAGGCAGACTTATTAGTAGTTTCACTTACAGCAGATAAATTTATAACAAAGGGAAATTATAGACCTTTTGTTCCACAACAATTAAGGGCTGAGAATCTTGCAGCTTTAGAAATAGTAGATTATGTAATAATAGACTCTTATAAACATCCTTATAATTTAATCAAAAAATTAAGACCAAATTTTTTTGCCAAAGGTCTAGAGTATGCTAAAGAAAAAAACCCTCTAACAGCTGATGAAAAAGCAACTGTTGAAAAAAGTGGTGGAAAAATGCTTTTTTCACCTGGTGACATTATTTACTCCTCATCAAAAATAATAGACCAAACGCCACCTCATATTACTCTTGAAAAACTGAAGCTTTATTTAAACCATACAAAGCAATCACTAGCTAGTTTAAAAACTATTTTACCATCAATGAATAATATTAAAATACATGTTATTGGCGACCTTATTGTTGATACTACCACGGTATGTAATGCCATTGGTGGTTTTCATAAAACACCCACAATAAGTGCCAAAATTAATAAAAATACAAATTATATAGGTGGAGCCGGAATTGTTGCAAAACATTTCAGTTCATTTTCAAAAAATGTAACTTTAACAACTATGCTTTCTAATGATCCTTTGGGTAAATATGCTTTGAGAGAACTAAAAAAATCAAAGATTAAAGTTAATGCTTTATTTGAAAAAAATAGGCCTACTACAAACAAAAATTCTTTTTGGGTAGATAACTACAAACTTTTAAAAGTAGATAAGGTAAATAATGAAAATATAGAATCCCCTACAATAAATAAAATATCTGAAATTCTTAAAAATGATAATAATGATATAATAATTTTTTCTGATTTTAGACATGGTATTTTTAATCAACGCACTATTCCTATCTTTATAAAAAAATTAAATAAAAAAAAATTTAAAGTAGCAGATAGTCAAGTCGCTAGTAGATGGGGTAATATTGTTGATTTTAAAGATTTTGATCTTATTACTCCTACAGAAAAAGAGGCCAGACTATCACTGCATGAACAAGATTTACCAGTCAGAACTTTATGTGATTTACTTCTTAAAAAAACTAAAGCAAAAAATGTGATATTAAAAATTGGACAAAAGGGATTAATTGGTCTCGATACTAATAGAAAGGACTATATTAGCCTTGATCCGATTGTGGATAATGTTGTTGATACAAGTGGAGCTGGAGATGCACTTCTAGCCTACTCTTCTGCAACACTATTTTACACTAAATCATTGATAATCTCATCAATAATGGGTATTTTAGCTGCTTCATGTAAATGTGAAACTGAAGGAAATATTCCAGTTACAATTAAACAAATAAACAAGAAAATTGATTCAATAATGAAAGAAATAGATAATTCATGAAAATTTATTTAGATGGTGGGTCTTTAAAAGATATAAAAGAATATGCAAAAAAAAAACTTGTGCATGGTTTTACAACCAATCCAAGTTTAATGAAAAAATCTAAAATAAAAAACTATAAAGATTTTGTTTTTAGATGTAAAAATATAACAAGATCTAAGCCTATTTCTTTCGAGGTAACTGCTGATAATTATTTAAGAATTATAGAACAAGCCAGTTGGTTATTAAAGAATGCAAAAAATTGTCACATAAAAGTTCCAATTGTAAATTCTCGGGGAAATGCAAATTTAAAAATCATTAAAAAACTTCAATCTATAAAATGTAAATTAAATATAACTGCTGTTTTCACAGAAAAACATGTAAACGATATTTTTAAAACAATAAAACCAAATCAAGAATGTATTATATCAATATTTTCTGGAAGAATTGCCGATACTGGAAAAGATCCAAATAAACTTATCAAGTTTGCTTTAAAGAAAAAAGGTAAAAAAAATAAAATTAAAATTTTATGGGCAAGCACTAGAGAAATTTATAACTATTACGAAGCCAAGAATATTGGGTGTGATATCATAACAATGGATAAAAATTTAATTGAAAAACTCAAACTTAAAAATAAGAACCTACAAAAATATTCTCAAGAAACCTCAAAGCAGTTTTTTATAGATGGTAAAAAAATTAAATTTATCTAAATATAAAAAAAGATATTGTTTTGATTTAGACGGAGTGATCTGTAGAACTAAAAAAAATTATTATATAAAGTCAAGACCTATTAAATCAGCAATAAATACAATAAATAAACTTTATCAAGAGGGTAATTATATTTTTATATATACTTCTAGGTTTATGGGTCGATCCAAAGAAAATACAAAATTAGCTAATAAAAAAGGTTA
>MDSY01072530.1_pt1 | contig 13219 bp, 10 predicted proteins | sample 811131 | NCBI WGS metagenome assembly MDSY01 (sample SAMN05326643, study PRJNA326480) | marine metagenome | isolation source: seawater | place: Atlantic Ocean: South West | collected 2010
ATTTGTTAGATTCTAGTTTGAGCTATAATTTAGGTTTAGATATTGACTATGACTTATCTAAACGATTTGTTTTTAATGCGGCTGTAATGTTAAAAAAACATTTCAATACATATTCAAACTATAACAATAAAACAGGACCTTTTGTAAGAGGAATACATGCTGGTGTTGGTTACAAGTTTTAATCATAAAAAAATGACTTAAAAGAATTGGCTACTTAATGTTAAACATTGATGTAGCCGATTCTATCTTTACAGTATATGCTCCTTTTGGCAAATAATAAATTCCATTTTTAGCTGCTTTTAAAAAAGCTTCTTTATGCGTACTCATATATAATTTTCTTCCTTTTTTAGAAAAAGAAAGGTCAAATGATGCTTCGTTGAACCCTTTGTCTGCTTCCTTTGTAAAGGAAGCTACTTTAAGTTTCTCTAGATAAACATCTACAGTTATTTTTTTGGGACTATTTAAAAAATATGGAATTAAAATTTCTGGTGTGTATGGTGATGACCACCTACCCCAAGAACCTCCCCAATTTCTTCTTTTCCGAATATCTGAAATTGAAAAAATATGCGCTTCTTTTTCTGTTATTTCTTTAGTTATTGATTGTAAAGGAGCAATACTTGCTTTGTATAAGCTTCTGCCGTGCGTTCCTAAAATTATATGTTTTGCTTTTGGTTGAATGACCAAATCATGAACCGCTACATTAGGTAAACCGGTGCTAAAAGGAAACCATTGTTTTCCTTGATCAAATGATGCATAAGCACCATTGTCTGTTCCAACATACAATAAATCTTGATTTTCAAAATCTTCGCGAATTACGTTCACTGGTGATGTAGGTATCGTGCTAGAAATATTTTTCCATGTTTTTCCATAATCATCAGAAACGTAGATATAGACCCTAAAATCATCTGAACGATATCCATTTAACGTTACATAAACGCGTTCTTTTTTATGTTGTGATGCAACTACACGACTTACCCACAACTCTTTTGGAAAAGAATTAGAAATACGTTCCCAAGAACCACCTCCGTTTTTAGAAACATGAACATAGCCATCATCAGAGCCTACATATAGGAGGCCAAATTGAAAGGGTGACTCTGAAATTGTTGTTAATGTTCCATAAGCAACATTTCCTTTTTTCCCACCAGTTGTGAGATCTTCTGAGATTGTTTCCCAAGTATCACCTTGATTTAAACTTCTATGTAATTTATTACCTCCTAAATATAAAATATCTTGATTGTGTTTTGACAAATGAATTGGTGTTTGCCAATTAAATCGATATGGAGCTTCTCCCAAAGCATGTTTAGGCTGAATATATGTTCTTTCTCCTGAAGCTCTATCAATTCTATAATAATTCCCAAATTGAGACCCAGTATAGACAATAGATGAATTTCTATCATCAACTTGTACCTGCATACCATCTCCTCCCATAATAGATGTATAAGGATTTTGACCTGTTTGATGCCATCGGTTGTTTATCTTAGCATCGTGGGATCCTGTCCAAACACCATTATCTTGCAAGCCTCCATACACATTATACGGTGTTTGATTGTCTGCATAAATTGCATAAAACTGCCCTACTGATGGTGAATTTAACTTTGTCCAATGGTCTCCATCATCATAGGAAATATTAAGACCTCCATCATTCCCTTCAACAAGATGTCCTTTTCTTTTTGGATTTACCCATAGCGCTTGATGATCTGAATGCACATTTTCTTTACCTATAGAGGTAAATGTTTTTCCTCCATCTTTAGATTTTAAAATAGGTACTCCCAACACATAAATAGCGTTTTTATCTTGAGGATCTACGCGAATTTCTCCAAAGTAATATCCGTAAGAAAAATACAATCCGTCTATTTGGTTTTTATGTGTTTTAGTCCAGTTTTTCCCTCCATTTGTCGTGATAAAAACCTCAGCTCCTTCAACAGGTGTGTCAAACAACAAGGAATTTGCATTCTCAACGTATTTTGCTAAATCTATAGGTTGTACATCACCAGACCGAACCATTTTTTTTACAGATGCTGCCCTGTATTTTTCTTGGAAACGATTTGATTTTAAGTAATTATTTAGTTTTTTATCTGTTAATTTTAAGAATTCATCTTTGGACATTTTCTTAAAATCTTCTTTTGTTAAAACGTTTGAATCTTGTTTTTTCTTCTTCTCAGAAGCGCTTCTAAACTGACTATCATGTAAAGCATATACCGTATTTTCATCATAAATGCTTAATCCAATTCTTCCAACTCCATCACCATTTCTAAATCCATTATTACTAGAAATATTTTTCCAGGTATCTCCTCCGTCTACACTTTTATAGATTGCAGAATTATTTCCGTCACCATCAAAATTCCAGGCTTTGCGTTCTCGCTCCCAGGAAGCGGCATACAATACATTAGGGTTTTCTGGCGCGGCTACCACATCTATAATTCCCGTATCATTATTTATGAATAATGTTTTTTTCCACGTTTTTCCTCCGTCAACTGTTTTAAAAACTCCGCGTTCTTCATTAGGTGAATACAAATGACCAATAACACCAACCACCACTTCTTCTGGGTTGTTTGAATTAATAACAATTCTACTTACATGATGAGAATCTGACAAACCAACGTGTTCCCAAGTTTTTCCTTGATTGTTAGATTTTAACATTCCTATTCCTGCATATGAAGAGCGTGAAGAGTTTTTCTCACCTGTTCCAACCCAGATAGTACCGTTTCCCCAATCTACAGCAATGTCACCAACATTTTGGGTAGGGCTATTGTCTAAAAGAGGGGTAAAAGAAGCTCCATTATTAGTAGTGTGCCACAAACCTCCAGAAGCATACCCTACGTAAAACTCTGTTGGATCGTCTGGGTTCACAGCCATATCTGCTACACGTCCACTCATTATAGTTGGACCAATATTGGTAAAAGAAACGTTTTTAATGATGGATGTTTTTGTGAGCATCTCCTTTTCTTGAAGTGCTTTTATTACAGTTTCTGAGTCTGATACATATTGTTGAGCTGAAATACCTAAACTAATGAATATAAATAAAGTCTTAAAAATAGTTTTCATGATGGTTGTTTTTTTATTGTATTTGTAATATACAGTCACTCAAAAATAGCGAATAATTTATTATGTTGATTGTACTCATTTTTTTCTTTTTTGATTAAACTTATTCCTGATCGAAATAAAAAATGAACTCTTTGGCTTACAATTAATCGGTGTACATTTGCGGTACTATTCAGAAAAAGCACTATAGTTGTTTTTTCATAAACAATATAGATGTCATTTAAAGATTTAGGCCTAACAGACGCTTTATTAAAAGCGGTTACAGAAAAAGGATATACAACTCCTTCTCCAATTCAAGAAAAAGCAATTCCACATATTTTAGCAGGAAAAGACGTACTCGCTTCTGCACAAACAGGAACTGGAAAAACAGCTGGTTTTACACTCCCTGTTCTTCAATATTTATCAGAAACCAAACACCCTAAGTACAGGCCATTAAGAGCCCTAGTTTTAACGCCAACAAGAGAACTTGCTGCTCAGGTGTATGATAATGTAAGAGAATATAGCTCTTATTTAAATATTCATTCTGCTGTTGTTTTTGGTGGAGTAAAAGCTGCTTCTCAAATTGCTACCCTAAAAAGAGGAGTCGATATTCTGGTGGCAACCCCAGGAAGATTATTAGACTTACACGATCAAAAAGCTGTCTCATTCAAACGCATAGATGTTTTAATTTTAGATGAAGCAGACAGAATGTTAGATATGGGATTTGTAAGAGATATCAACAAAATTATTAGTTTTATGCCTGCAAAAAGGCAAAACCTACTATTTTCAGCTACCTTTTCTAAAGAGATTAAACAACTAGCCCAAGGTATTTTAAGAAACCCTGTCATGGTTGAAGCTGAGCCAGAAAATTCAACAGCTGAAATGGTAAGCCAAAAAGCTTATCGTGTCAATAAAAAAGATAAAACAAGTATTGTTACCAACCTCATAAAAGACGGAAACTGGAATCAAGTGTTAATTTTTATGAGAACCAAACACGGAGCTAATAAATTAACCAAACAACTGCTTCAGGCCGGAATTTCAGCTGCTGCCATTCATGGAAATAAAAGCCAAGGAGCAAGAACCAAGGCTTTATCAAATTTTAAAACCAATGATATTCGTGTATTGGTTGCTACAGATATTGCTGCTCGTGGTTTAGATATCCCTCTATTGCCGCATGTTGTTAATTTTGAATTACCTAATATTCCTGAAGACTATGTTCACAGAATAGGAAGAACAGGAAGAGCTGGAGCAAGTGGTGAAGCTATTTCTTTAGTGTGTAGTGAAGAAACAGAATATCAAAGAGAAATAGAAAAATTACTTGGTAAAAAATTAGCTACTGAAATTATAGAAGGCTACGAGCCGACCGACAATGCACCACCAAAAAGAGCTGCTACTCAAAGCAAGGGTTCTTTTAATAAATCTTCGTCAAAAAAACCTCGTCAAAAAAACCATACACCAAGAGGATCTAAATCTTCAAATTTTAGTAGCAAAAAAAACTGGAATTCAAAAAAAAATAGATTCAGTTGAGAAATTGGATTAAAGTTGTCTTAATATTATATAATTTTTATTTGAAGATGTGTCCTAATACTAACAGAAAATATTTTTACTGCATTTTCAATTTACTTATGAAAAAATAATCTATACTTATTTCTAGATTATATTCTATAATGGATATTACTAAAACAGGAATGAGTTACTCACAATAATTGTATTTAATCATCATAATCAAAATCATCATCTGATTCATGTCCAAAATCATCCCCTACATCCAGTATATCACTAAATGCTTGTGCTTTTTTGGGGTTTAAAAGCATGTAGGTACTAACGGCTGTTAAAGCAGCGTATTTCCCATAATTTCCAATCTTTTTAAGTGCATCACTACGTGAAATTACTTTATTTGTGTTTTTGTACTTGTTCATTTGATTAGAATTATTTTTGTTGAATTTTTAAATTATTTCAAATATAAGGTTAAAAAATACTCTGTAGTTTACTATTAGCTGATTCACCTTTTACTAAAGCTAAATTGATTGTTTTAATCGACGAGTTGTTTTATTTAAATTTATATTAATAGTGCGTGATTGTCTAACACACAAAAGTGAGGAGTAGATCTCAAAAAGTAGAAAGTTTTTTTAACAAAGTATACAGAGAGTTATAATAAAAACAAACCGCTAAAGAAAAGAATTCCTATTTTTGTAATCTAACCCATTATATGTATGAAATACCAACCTATAGATTCAGCGCTTTTTATCAAAAATAGACAACACTTTGTGGCGAAGATGAAGCCTGCTAGTTTGGCTGTTTTTAACTCTAATGATATCTATCCGGTAAGTGCAGATAGCACCATGCCGTTTGACCAACATAGAGATATTTTTTATTTAAGTGGCGTAGATCAAGAAGAAAGTGTATTGGTGTTATTTCCTGACTGCCCAAAAGAAAACCATCGTGAAATCTTATTCTTAAAAGAAACTAGCGAACATATAGCTGTATGGGAAGGTGAAAAACTAACCAAAGAAGCGGCTTTTAAAACAGCTGGTATACAAACTGTTTATTGGCTTCAAGACTTGGAGAAAATCCTATTTGAGCTCTCTACTCAATGCGACACATTTTACATCAACACCAACGAACATTATAGAGCAAACGTAGAAACAGAAACCAGAGAGGATCGTTTTACGAAATGGCTCTTAGCCAAATATCCTGCACATTCGGTTGCAAAAAGCAACCCTATTTTACAAGAATTAAGGGCTATAAAAGATCCTATTGAATTAAATCTAATGCAACAAGCTTGTGATATTACCGAAAAAGGATTCCGTAGAATTTTAAATTTTATAAAACCTAACGTATGGGAATATGAAATTGAAGCTGAATTAATTCATGAATTTATCAAAAATCGATCTAAAGGATTTGCATATACTCCAATTATAGCAGCTGGAAATAATGCCAATGTACTACATTATATAGAAAACAACCAACAATGTAAAGCGGGTGATTTAATCTTATTAGATGTAGCTGCAGAATATGCCAATTATAAAAGTGATTTAACTAGAACAGTTCCTGTTTCTGGGCGATTTACAGACCGCCAAAAAGCGGTTTATAATGCCGTAAATACTGTAAAAAAAGAAGCAACAAAATTATTAGTCCCTGGTACTTATTGGGAAGAATACCATGTAGAAGTTGGGAAGCTGATGACTTCAGAATTACTTGGTTTAGGTCTACTAGATAAAGCCGATATACAAAATGAAAATAAAGATTGGCCTGCTTATAAAAAATATTTCATGCACGGTACTTCTCATCATATAGGCTTAGACACGCATGATTATGGCCTACTACACTTACCAATACAAGAAAACATGGTGTTTACCGTAGAACCTGGTGTTTATCTTCCTAAGGAAGGTTTTGGGGTACGCCTAGAAGATGATGTAGTAGTGCAAAAATCTGGAGAACCTTTTAATTTAATGGGAAATATTCCTATTGAAGCTGATGAAATTGAAGCCTTGATGAACAAGGAGTAGGCTTTATTTATAGTCAAGTTTTTAGAAAATAAGAAAGGTTTTATTGTACACTTAGCCCTTTTAGAAAACCAATTGTTTTTGTATTAAAGTCTTCTGGTTGCTCTACATTTACCACATGTCCACAATTTTCAACAACGTATAAAGAAGATTGTAGGTGGTCTTTTACCACTCTTTTAATAGATGGTAAAAATAAATAATCTTGGGCACCCATCACGTACAAAGTAGGTATTTGAATGTCTTTTGCTCTAAAAAAACGAAGTAATGGATTTATCTCTGCCGTTAATTTAAACCATCTGATAAACTCTTTCTGATATAATTTTTTAGCCTCGTTCACAAAAAGAATTCTTGATTCTTTATGGTTTTTTTTTGGCATAATAATAAACGCAAACAATTTATACAACATCATATAGGGAACTACAGACTTAAAAATGATTCCTACACGCATTAGAATTTGTGAACGGAAATTTAATTTTATAATAGCCCCTCCAAGCACCATACTTTCAACTAAATCTGGTTTTTTTTCTGCTAAATTTCTAATAAGAATTGTTCCTAAAGAGATGCCTATGAAATGAGATTTTTTAATTTTTAAGTAATCTAAAACCTCTAAAATATCTTCTGTTATAGCGTTAAACGTATACTCATCATTAAAGGTGTCTTTAAAAGTGGGGGTCGTATTGCCATGACCTCTGAGGTCTAAAACCAACACATTGAATTCTTTTTTAAAAGCTCTTATTTGCCTAAACCATATAGAGCTACTTCCTCCAGCACCGTGAACGAAACTAGCCCATTTAGTGGTGTTTTCATTTAAATAAGTATAATGATTTAGCATAGTTACATACTACAAATATACTCTTATTTTCTAGGATAATGAGGCTTCTCTAGATCCCCTTTTTTGTTGTTGGTTATAAATATTTAAGCCAATAAACATTAGTAACGCAGGAAGCACCCACCCTAAGCTTTTAGAAGAGAGCGGAATCCAAGAGGTAATTGGTTTTAAAAAATCTCCTAAATGTAACGCCCCAAGAAAATCTGGGATACTAAAAATAAGAGTTACAAACACAACTCCTTTAAAAACTAAGGGGGATGCAAATTTATTAGAAACAACATTCAACAAAATTAATACAATGGTAATTGGATAGATAAACATCAATGTTGGAATTGCCGCTTTAATAATAAAATCGACTTCAAAATGACCAATGAGAACCCCTAAAACCGAACTTAAAAAAGCGGTTAAGACATACGCTTTTTGAGATCCTTTAAAAACTCCTTTTACATAATCTGAAGTTCCTGTTACAATACCAACGGCCGTTGTAAAACATGCTAAGGCAACTAAAACACTTAAAAAAGACGTTCCTATTGTGCCTAATGTTTGCGAACTTAAACTTGTTAAAATGTCTGTTCTGGATGCGTTTTCAGCAAAAGAAGCATTTAATATAGCACCACTAAATAGCAAGCCGCCATAAATTAATAGTAAACCAGCCGCGGCAAAAAAACCAGCTTTAGTTATAAGCACTTTAGTCTCTTTATAAGGTGTGTGGCCTTTTACTTTCAATGAAACAATAATAACTGCACCAATTAAAACGCCTCCAATCGCATCAAAGGTCTGGTAGCCCTCTAAAATGCCGTTTATAAAAGGAGTTTCATAGGTGTTTGGGTTCATTTCATGCCCTAATTTTGAAGAAGCCGATACGATAACTGCTAGTAAAATAAGAACAATAATTGGTGTTAGAAACTTACCTATGAGACTTATAACCTTAGAGCGATTAATTGCAAAAATAAAAATCAATAGAAAATAAAGACTACTTGTTAGTAATGGACTTGTTCCAAAAAAAGGCTGTATGGCCATTTCATGTGCTACAGATGCTGTTCTAGGAGCTGGTATGGTAATAGCAATTAGGTACATAAAAACACAGTACAATGAACCAAACCAAGGAGCTACTTTTTTTGCTAAATCATACATGGTACCTTGCACTTTTGCATGTGCCAAAATACCTAGTATTGGAATAAAAACTGCTGTCATAATAAAACCCAAGAAGACCAACCACCATTGCTCGCCAGCATTGGCTCCTAAAAAAGGAGGCAAAATAAGATTCCCAGCACCAAAAAAGAGCGAAAAGAGGGCAAAACCAGTAATTAAGATTTCTTTTTTTTTTGTCATTTTAGGGGATTTTTAATCAAAAAGAGGCTAAAATTGATGAAAATATACAATAAAACAACCAAAATTACACAAAACTTAACTATTGCAAAATAGAAGGAAATAGAAACCCAAAACTGCTCCATATTTCCTAAAACTAAATTTATTAATCCAATATTTTCTATATAATCAAAGATCCCGGCAAGAAATATGGCCCAAATTAACCCGTTTCCAACCCTAAAAAAGGGTCTTTTAACCCAAAGAATTACGTTTAATTTATGAATTAAAATCGCCATAAATGAGGCATAAACAATTGGAAATAAGAAGTCAAACCCTAAACCCAAAGACACCGCTATTTTTCCTTTTTCACCCCAAGAATTTAAATATGATCCTGCGGTTTCTAGATCTCCTGCCAATTCAAAAGAAATAATTCCTCCAGAACAGGTGTCATTTATTAAAAACTGATCTAAATATTTCAATACAGCAATGCACAAAACCACTAAAATCAAGAGAACTCTTGTCAATCTTGTTTCTTGGTTTTTAGTTAGAGATGAAAAAGGCGATGAAAACATGAATTAAATTCTCCGTTAGCTACGAAAGATACATATTTTTGTAGGATGGAAAAATCGCTTTCATTTAAAAAAACTCAAGTATCATATACAGATTCCGGTAAAGGGGCTGTAGTGGTCTTATTGCATGGGTTTTTAGAAAACAGTACAATGTGGGATAAGGTCATTCCTGAAATTTGCAACACCAATAGGGTGCTTGCAATAGACTTATTAGGTCACGGACAAACAGCTTGTTTAGGCTATGTTCATTCTATGGAACTCATGGCAGAGGCAGTTTTTGCTGTACTAAAATCTTTGAGAATACGAAAAATTACGCTTATTGGGCATTCTATGGGTGGCTATGTTTCGTTGGCCTTGGCAGAAAAACACCCTGAAATGATTAGAGGACTGTGTTTGTTAAATTCTACAGCAAACTCAGATAGTACATCACGAAAAAAACTACGCGCGAGAGCTAGTAAAATGGTACAAGACAATTTTAACAATATGGTAAGAATGTCTTTTGTTAATTTATTTGAAGAAGAACGCAAATCATTGTTTAAGTCTGAGATTGAAAACGCACTTAACAAAGCATTAAAAACCCCTTTGCAGGGCTATATTGCCTGTCAAGAAGGCATGAAGATTCGGCCAGACAGAACCAATGTTTTAAAAAATAATACTTTTAAAAAGCTGATGATTCTCGGCAAAAAAGATCCTGTTTTAAATAGTAGTGATTCTCTAAAAGAAGCCAAGCAAACAAATTCTGAAATTGTGGTGCTTTCTGGCGGACATATGAGTTATATTGAAAACCAAATCGATCTAATAACAGCCTTAAAGAAATTTATAAAATAGTGCCTGCAATAACAGAAGTATTAATAATTACTCTTCTATGAGCGCATTCCACCCTTGTGCTTTCAATTCTAATTCTTGACCAGCTCTTGTTACTAAATTTAGCCCAGCTGCCTTGTCTGTAATATGACCAATAATAGACAAATGTGGGTTGCCTTTTACCTTTTCAAAATCTGCAATAGGAACCGTAAATAACAACTCATAGTCTTCCCCTCCACTCAAAGCTACCATGGTGCTATCTAAATCAAACTCTTCACAAGCAGAAATTACTTGTGGATCTAGTGGTATTTTATCTTCGTAAATTTTACATCCTACCTCACTTTGTGAACAGATATGCATAATTTCAGAAGATAATCCGTCAGAAATGTCTATCATAGCTGTTGGCTGTACATCCATTTCTTTTAAAAGTGTAGAAATGTCTTTTCTTGCTTCTGGTTTTAATTGACGTTCAATTAAATAGGTGTAATTATCTAAATCTGGCTGATTTTTTGGGTTTACCTTAAACACCTGTTTTTCTCTTTCCAATACTTGTAACCCTAGGTATGCAGCACCCAAATCTCCAGAAACTACAATTAAATCTGTTTCTTTGGCTCCATTTCTATAGACAATCTCTTCTTTTGATGCTTTACCAACAGCTGTTACAGAAATTAATATTCCTTTTGTAGAGGAGGTGGTATCTCCGCCAATTAAATCTATAGTATACGTTTCACAGGCTAACTGAATTCCGGCATACAGTTCTTCAATTGCTTCTAATGGAAAACGATTTGAAACCGCAATAGATACCGTAATTTGCTCTGCTACTCCGTTCATTGCAAAAACATCAGAAAGGTTAACCACTACAGCCTTATAACCAAGATGTTTAAGAGGCATATAGCTTAAATCAAAATGCACCCCTTCAATTAACAAATCTGTGGTAATTAGTGTTTGCTTTTCTGAACTCTCTAGCACCGCAGCATCATCACCAACAGCTTTTACGGTTGTTTTATGAGAAACCTTAAAATGTTTTGTGATGTGATTAATTAAGCCAAACTCTCCTAGTTCAGCCAATGACGTTCTTGATTGATTTTTATCTTCTAACATTTTGCAAAGATATACACATCTAGAAAATAAACCCTCCATCTTTTCTGCTATTATATTTTCTGCTATTTTGATGGCTGAATCTATTACCTTTGATAAATGATCCCCAAACTTACATGAAACAAAAGTTCGTTTTTTTTAGTATCTTTTTAATGGGGTTTTATAGCTACGGGCAAACCCCTTGTGTTGGTGGCTATGCAGAAGAATATCCTTGTAGTAATTATGATTTACTTTCTCATATTCCGGTAAATACTTTGGCAAATACCTCAGGAAACCCAGAAGGGAGTGATCTATGGGGATGGACAGACCCTAGCACAGGAAAAGAATATGCCATTGCTGCCATGACAAATAGCACCGCTTTTGTAGATGTTTCTAATCCAATCAATCCAATTTATCTAGGGAGAATGGATAGCCAAAATGGAAATACTAGCTATTGGAGAGATGTAAAAATTTATGAAAATTACGCCTTTATTGTAGCAGATAATGTAGGTGATCACGGAATGCAAATTTTTGATTTAACAAGGCTAAGAGACATTACAAGCCCCGAAACACTAAGTCCAAATGTTGTTTACAATGACATAACTAGTTGTCATAATATTGTGATTAATGAAGCTACTGCAGTAGCCTATCTTGTAGGGTGTAATAATTATAGTGGAGGACCTCATTTTGTTGATATTTCTAACCCTTTAAACCCAACGAATTTGGGGGGATATCCTTTAGATGGATACACGCATGATGCGCAAGTAATTACCTATAATGGCCCAGATACTGCGTATACTGGAAAAGAAATCCTGGTAGGAAGTAATGCAAATAAAGTGGTAATTTTAGATGTTACAGACAAAAGCACTATTGTAAAAATTGCCGAATTTGACTATCCTCAGATTGGCTATACACACCAAGGTTGGTTCACAGATGACCAACGCTATTTTTTATTAGGAGATGAAGAAGATGAACTAGACTTTGGCATCAATACAAGAACGCTTGTATTTGATTTTCTAGATCTAGACAACCCAACACAAATAGATACGTATTACGGAGTATCTAACGCAGTAGATCACAACGGTTATGTAAAAGGAAATGAGTTTTTTATGGCTAGCTATAGAGCAGGAATGCGAGTCTTAGACATCACCAATATTGGAGGCACAGACAATCAATTAACTGAAATAGGGTACTTTGATACCTACCCACAAAACAATGGAACTAATTTTAATGGTGCCTGGAGTGTTTATCCGTATTTTACTAGTGGAAATATTATTATTAATGATATAGAAAGAGGACTTTTTGTAATACGGAAATCTGAAACTTTAAATACAATTGAGTACCTCTACAAAAACAAATTTTCTATTTCTCCAAACCCAACAAATAACAATCCCATTATTAAAGGAACTCAAGACTATCAAATCAAATCTGTGAGTGTTTTTAATATTTTAGGAAGAAGAATCTTCTTTAAACAAAATATTAATGATACTAAGTTCGTTCTTCCTATAGAAAAAAACTCAAAAGGGGTGTATATTGTAAAAATAAATGATGCCATCTCTAAAAAACTAATTTTATATTAATTATGAAAAAAAATATTCTCGTCGTAAGTATGTTATTTTTGCTTTTTTCCTGTAATAAATCAGAAATATATCAAAATATAACTCCTCCATTTGTGCTAGAGCCTTGTAAAAACGGATTTGCGGGAGAATATCCTTGTAATAATTACGATTTAGTTGCCCATATTGATCTTGAAACTTTAGGGGGTACAGGTGCATCAGGAAATGACTGTTGGGGTTGGACAGACCAATCAACAGGAAAAGAATATGCCCTTGTGGGTGTTAGCACAGGAACTTCTTTTATTGATATTTCTAATCTAGAAACACCTAAAATTATTGGCTTTTTACCAACACACACCTTTAGTAGTTCTTGGCGAGATATAAAGACCTACGGCAATTATGCTTTTATAGTAAGCGAAGCTTCTGGCCATGGAATGCAAGTTTTTGATTTAATGAAATTAGGCAGTACTTCTTCAGATTTGTCTCCAATAACTTTTACTGAAGATGCACACTATGATGGTTTTGGAAAAGCACATAATATCATAATAA
>MDSY01124073.1_pt1 | contig 13219 bp, 10 predicted proteins | sample 811131 | NCBI WGS metagenome assembly MDSY01 (sample SAMN05326643, study PRJNA326480) | marine metagenome | isolation source: seawater | place: Atlantic Ocean: South West | collected 2010
ACATGCCAAACAAAACAATTATTAAAACTACAGTTGATGATCTTCCATTAAGAGTTTCTGCTTTACGGACATTAGGTGCATACGCTAATGTATTTGCTATTGAGTCATTTATGGATGAATTAGCCTGCTTTTCAAATCAAGATCCCATAGCATTCAGATTAAAACATCTTGATAACAAAAGAGCTAGATCGGTAATTGAAAAAGCTGCTGAAATATCAAATTGGAATTATAAAACTGACTATAATGGAAGTGGCAAAGGTATTGGATTTGCTCAATATAAAAATATTAAGTGCTTTGCAGCAGTTATTGTAGATTTAGAAGTTAATGACTTTGGGAATATTAAATTAAAAGAAGCTACAATTGTTGCAGATGCTGGAAAAATTATTGATCCAAAAGGATTAATAAGTCAATTGGAAGGAGGGTTTATTCAATCAGCTAGCTGGACAATGTTAGAAGAAGTTAAATTTGATGAGAATGAAATCTACAGTACTGATTGGGATAAATATCCTATTTTGAGTTTTAAAGATATTCCTAAGATTGAAACATTTCTAATTGACAGGCCGTATGAACTGTCGTTAGGAAGTGGAGAGGCAACGCAGGGTCCAACTGCAGGAGCTATTGGAAATGCTATATTTAATGCAATTGGCGTAAGAGCAAAAAAAATACCTTTTACTATTGAGAACATTAGAGAGGCAGTAGCAGACAATTAACGTTTATAGATAAATATCACCTAAAAAAATGCTCTCTTTTAAATTAATCTCTAAACTTTTTTTGCTTGCTTTATATTTAATATCAATTTTGTATTTTCCACTATTAGGATCTAATTTATCAATTTTAAAGTCACCAAAATCATCTGTTTTCACTTCAGCTATTATATTATTATCTTTAGATAACTTTACTTCAGCGCCTGAAACACAATCATCAATTTTATTTTTAGTTACAGCAACGCTTCCACCTATAAAACATTTATTAATTCTATATAAATTTTTATAGTATACTCTTGGTTTAGTATTATATTCTGGATTCAGAGTTTCTAGATTTTCCTTCTTAACCATTTCTTTCATTTTATTATCTTCAATTTTCAATGCACGCATTGCGTTGGTTGCACAAACAGAAACACCCCTTGGAGCTTTCCACCCTTTATCAAGAAGATGGGCATCAAAAAACCAAATTTGAGGAATTTCTAATTCTTCATTCCAAGAAATAGATCCATGCGGACAACTATCTACTAGTTGCTTCTGTCCTTTAGACTTTTCAGGGTCAATTATTATTATGCCGTCATCTCTTTTTATAACAGCATCATTTTTAGCAGCTTTAAGACAAGGTGCATCATCACAGTGTTGACACATAGTTGGTATGTAACCAATATCTATCATTGGGGTTTGACCACGCTCTTTCTTTTTCATATCAATCCAATTTGCTCCCCTTTTGGGCATTTCGGCAGAGTAACCAGGAAAATTATTACCTACGTATTCATCTTTCGTAGCTAATGTGCACATATGACAGTTATTACAGTTATCAACATCTATTATTAAATTCCATTTTTTCATATTTAATACCTTAAAAAACTTTATTCTGCAGCTTCAAGCAATTTTTTATTACTTATTTTACGTGACCTAAGTTCTTTTTTATCCCAGATCTCAATTTGAACTAATGCTGTACTATTACCCATAGAATGCGCTTTTTTAATTTGACTTTTCTTTGGAGTTAGTAAGTTAAGCATCCCACCTCTATCTACAGACTCTCCAGGCTTTCCTAATGGATCATATTTGGCACAAGATTCATAACCATGTGCTGAGCCTTGCATAATCCTATCTGTTACTTGAGCTGCACAAATGACCGCACCCTGATCATTAAAAACCTTTACAAGATCATTTGACTTAATTTTTCTATTTAATGCATCTTTACTATTTATCCTAATTACCCAGTAATCATAACCATCTACTGTTACTCTATGATCTGAAATATCATTTATAAAAGTATCTTTAGCATCACCTTGAGTATGAAAGGAATATCTAGGATGTGGTGTTAGCATCATTATAGGAAATTTAGATTTATTATTAACTTTAAATGCTGGATCGTATTTCACTATTGGCGGTCTTTCTGGATCTTCAGAATCAAATCTTTTTAAGCTTGAAGCCTCAAACTCAATCTTACCTGATTGAGTTTGAATACCTTTTAAATATTCATCCTTATAATCTGATGGAAGTGGCATTGGTTCTGGGACATCCTTTTTTCTATTTTCATAGTACCAATTCCAAGAAAGAGGGTCTCTATGCTCTTTTTTGTTTGGTGGTATTACAGCATATCCCTTTTTCACAAACTCTTCCCAAGATATAATTTTTGGTAAGTCTGATGAGTCAAAAATCCTTCTAGCCCAATCAATTTCAGAAATACCTTCTGTAAAATATGCACTTAGACCAAGTCTCTCACAGATCATTGAGAAAATTTTGTAATCAGATTTTGATTCACCTAAAGGCTCAATAGCTTTATGCTGAAATACAGCAACTCTATTATTTAATTGAGTTTGCCCATGATGAGCATACCCTCCTAAAGCAGCCCATTCACTAATGTCCTCTCTTTCAAAATTAGTACATGCAGGTAAAATCAAATCTGAATGTTTTGTCTCACCTTCCATCCAAATAGACTGGTTAACAACAAACTCTAAATTTTCTGATTGATACATTTTAATATGCCTATTTGAATCAGGCATAGTGCCAAACATTGAACCGCCGTATTTATATAGCATTTTTACTGGTGAGTAACCTGGCTTTGGATATGATACTTTATTAAATTGAGCTTCTATTGATTTTCCATCCCATACATATCCTTCTGCTTTACCATTCATTATTGCTTCAGGTAACCAGAGACGTGGTATTGATTGCTCTACTGTATTCAAACTCTGTAGTTGAGGCATCCTTTGATATAATTCAACAGACATAGCTGTATGATGCAAATCACCAGAAATCCCTCCTTCAGCATATCCAGGAAAATAAAAATTATTATCAACTGGTGTTCCCCATTGCAGATTACCCATATTAACGCCAGGCTTTCCAATACCTTGCATAGCAATTAAACAAACTAATGATCGTGCCCATTGAATTCCAGTTTGATTTCTGCAGGCTCCACCATGGCCATTACCCCATCCACCAGCTGCAAGATAAACTTTTTTATTACCCCATTTCCTTGCAAGAGCTCTAATATCTTTTGCAGCTAAACCAGTTTCATTAGCAGCCCACTCTGGTGTTTTTTCAATTTTGTCTTCTTTACCTAAAATATAATCTTTCCATTTGTCGAAACCAGTTGTTCTATTTTTGACAAATTCTTTGTCGTAAAGATTTTCTTTAATCCAAACATAAGCAATTGCCATAGCAAGAGCTGGAGAAGATGTAGGTTTAGTTGGCAACCATTTACCACCTAAAAATTGACAACTATCATTATAGAAAGGGTCGACATGTACTATATCAATATCTAATTCTTTCAACCACTTTCTTCTGATAGTTCCTTCAAATGATCCGTATGCACCACTAGTTCCTTCAGGATTACTAGCCCAAAAAACAACCATTTCAGCCTCTTTTAAAAGATCTTCAACAGTTCCATATGTTTCAGATTGACCAACTCTTAAAGATCCACCCCAATGATGTGCTGCCCCCCAATACCATCCTTCCCAACTGTCAGGATTATGGTGAACTCTTGTCATTCCAACTGCGTTTATAAATTTAAAATTAGCACTCAAATAGTATCCAACGTTTCCCCAAGTGTGATGAGAACCGTGACTATTAACTATAGCGCCGGGGCCATGCTCTTTTTTTACTCGCTTAATCTCATTTGATACTATGTCTAAAGCTTCTTCCCATGAAATCCTCTCATAGCCTGAAATTCCTCTATTTTTTTGATTTCTTTTACCGTTAGGGTCAAAATCAACTCTTTTCATTGGGTATAAAATTCTATCTGGTGAGTAAACCATAGATTTCCAATTCATGCCATGTGGAGCCAAACTTGTTCTTCTAGGAGGTTTAAAAGTTTTACCTCTAGCATTAATTGACCATGTATCAGGATCTGTATCATCAAATTCAATTGGAGTTATTCTAATAATCTTATCATTTTTGACATATATAAAAACAGGTCCACCATTTGTCATATTAGTATATCTTTTAACACCATCTCCAACTTCAACACCTAATTTTAGACCAACAGTCTGGGTTTTCATAAGTGTTTGCGTAAACCAAAGGGTAAGTTCATCAGGACCATCTAATGTTAGATTGAAATCTTTAAGAGCGTTAATTTGATCTAACTGATTGATTGATTTTTTTAGTAAAAAAGCCATAACCAATGGCATAAGCAATTCAACAGCAACTTTAGAATTTTTAAATGTAAGCTTTACTTCGGGTTTTGCATGAATTCCAGTGGAAGAAACTATATTCCCATTTTTAAATTTAAACCATCTCCCTATTGATTTATCTTTAATTTGAATTTGCGCTGTGAATTGTTTTTGGGATAAATGATCTTTAAAATCTTTATAAATTTTTGATTGCCACCATAAAAGCATTCTCAAACCAAATAAAATTAATGAAAATTTAAGTGAAGCCATCTGTTATCTCTTTTTAATTTATATAAGTTTTAATATAATCTAAATTTCTTTTTCGACCACATTAGTCAATGTACCCAATTTAGAAATTTCAATTTCAATTACATCATTTTCTTTCATGTATACTGGAGGTTCTCTTCTATCACCAACCCCCCCAGGTGTTCCAGTTACAATTACATCACCTGGATGAAGTTCTATAAAAGATGAACAATAGTTTATTAACTTTTCAAGAGGAAAAATTAAATCACTTAATGATGCATCTTGCATCACTTCGCCATTTAATCTTGTTTGCAATTTTAAATCTTTATAGTTTGAAACTTCGTCAGTTGTAAGCATATAAGGACCAAAGGCACCTGTTTTATTAAAGTTTTTCCCAGGAATAAATTGAGAAGTATGTTTTTGCCAATCTCTTACTGTAGCATCATTGTAACAAGCATAACCAGCTATATGCTGCATTGCACTATTTTCTTCAATATATCTTCCAGGTTTACCTATAATTATAGCCATTTCACCTTCATAATCCAACCTATCTGAAACTTTAGGGCAAATTATTTTAGTATTATGACCTGTTTGAGAATCAGGAAATCTTGTAAATATTGTGGGATGTGAACTTACTGGTCTTTTAGTTTCAGCTCTATGATTCTCATAGTTAAGTCCAACACAGAATATTTTTCCTGGGTTTGGTATCACAGGCATTAACTCAACCTCATCAAGCATAACTTCTGGAAGTTCTCTCAAATCTAGATCATTTAATTCGTTAATCTTACCATGCTCTAAAGCAGATTTTAAACTTGGGATCCATTCCATACCCTCTCTGTAACGTTCATAATGAGATGTTAAGTCAACAATTCTATCATCTAATAAAATTCCAAAACACTTTTTACCTTTATTTAAAAAACTTACATACTTCATATTTTCTCCTTACTTTATGATCTCATTATTGAATGTGGGCCCCATAAATTTAGGGTCTTAGGTTCATGTTTCCAAACTCTGACTTCTCTATCATGAATGATTTCTAATTCTGCAGATATTTCTATCCAGTTAGTGTCTGGATCTTCAATAAAAATAAATAAATTGTTTCCAGGTCCATGTCTACCTGGTCCCCATTTTAACTGAATACCTTTTTTCTCAAGACTATCACACCAATCCTTTATTCTATTCCACTCACCAGTTTCATAACTGTGATGATCAATCTCCACTATATCAGCTTTAAAGCATGCTATTGTGTGATGTTCATGATTAGAAGTCAAAAAACTAGTAGCAAAATCACCATTATCTTTCATCACTCGATCAGAAACAAAAAAACCTAATTTTTCCTCATAAAATTTTTCAAACCTTTCTACATTTTTTGACTTAAAAGTTAGATGCTGAAGAGGACCATAAATACTATCTTTATAAGTAGAAGAGTAAGCTATACCCTCTTTATTATTTGATAGACCAAAAACTAAAACATTTCCGTCAGGGTCTTTGACAGAAAATGATCCTTTTTCAAAAAAAGGAGTTTCAAAGTCTTCAATTTCAACACTATTTGATAGTACTATTTCTTTAAAATCATTTAAATTATTAGTATCCTTCAAAGAAAATGCAGCAAAGTCTAATTTCTTTTTTTCTCCCAAAGAAAAAATAATTCTTCTATCATTCCCAAAACACATCCATTTTGATTTTTTTTGGTGGGTAATAGCTTTTTGCTCCATCCCTATGGTATAAGAATAAAATTTCGATAAGCCTTCAGGATTAGGACTTTGTATAGACAAGTGATGAAGAAGAGCATTATTTAAAAAGTTTTTTTTAGTCATCAGGTTTTCCAATGATTTAGATATTTATTATTTTTTTAGATTTGAGTTCCACCAAGGACATTCACCAACACCTAAATTATAATTTCCTGGCATAACATTAACTGGGATTCTTACATTATTTTTAGCAGCCTGTGATCTTACGTCCTGAGCTTGCTTAAGCTGATCATCAGGCATCCACAATCTATCATGACCCCACAAACTAGGACCATATATTACTTCTTCTGGCTCCCAATTTTCAACATCTATAGTTCTCCCACCCCAGCCATATTCAAAAAGAAAATCTGACGGGGAGTAACTATAAAATGAAGTCATATTGTCATTGATGTGACGCCCAAATGTAGTTCCTATTCTATTTTCTTTTGATAAAGCAATATCATAGCATTGGCCCACATCATCTAAGCTATACAATTCTATCATTAAGTGATGAATTTTATTTATTCCAGTTTCTATCAGAGCAATACTATGATGACGCTGATTTGTATGAAAAAAATAAGCTTTAAAAGGTCTTAACATATAGTCACTCAGTCTAAATCCAAGAACATCTTGAAAAAACCACTGAGTATTGTCTAATTTTTCGACATTCAAAACAATATGACCCAAACCTAAAGTTCCAGTCCTAAAACCTGAGATTGGCCGCCCAGGTTTGAACTTTTCATTACTTAATTCTGGCCCATAAAAAGCTTCATGCTTATTACCAGAAGGATCAGTAAAGCTTATTACTTCAGAAACAAATCTTTGTTCAGCGATCTTTGTTGGCTCTTTTTTAATCTTTATTTCAGCTTTTTCCAGCCTAGCTGCCAAGGTATTAAGACTAATTTTATCTTCTACTTCCCATCCAAAAATATTTGAAGCATTAGTTTCATTGGTAATAACAAACCTTTGTTTTCTCTCATCCATTCTTAAGATTGCTGATGAACGAGTTTTATCAACCAGCTGCATTCCTAAATAATCACTGCTAAATTCCGTCCAATCTTCTAATTTATCAGACTTGACTGTTATATATCCCAATCCTAAGATTATCATCTTTTTCCAGTAGAAAATTTTTTAATATAGATCAAAATAAATCAAATTTTAATATTATACTATTTTCTGTTAGAAATTGTATCGCCAAACGATACACATATAAATATATTTTTAAAATTAATTTATTTTTATTATTTATTAAAGGTTAACAACTTTATGGAATTTAAATATGGAAAATTTAGATATTGAATTTCCTAATAAACCAAGTCAATTTTCTCAAAATGAATGGGAAGCAAGAGTTAATTTAACTGCTTGTTACAGACTTGCTCATTATTATGGATGGACAAGCACAGTTTACAATCATATCACCCTTAGAGTGCCTGATACAGATACTTTTTTAATAAACGGATTTGGTTTGAGTTATAATGAAATTTGTGCTTCAAATTTAGTTCTTATTGATTTAGATGGCAATAAATTGAGCAATGATAATTTACCAGTAAATAAGGCTGGTTTTTTAATTCATTCAGCAATTCATCAGGCTAGATCTAGTGATCTACACTGTGTTATGCATTCGCATGAAATTAATAGTCAAACTTTGGCTGCTTCAAAAAGCAATTTCATTCCTCTTACTCAAGAAGGTTGCCAATTATATGAAAGAGTAGGTTATCACGATTTTGATGGAATTGTTTTAAAAAACGATGAACAAGCAAAGATAATTGAAGCACTTGGCAATTCAAATCATACATTACTAATGAGAAATCATGGATTAATTACGGCAGGCCCAACTGCTGCTTGGGCTTTTATACGTCATCAACATTTTGTAAGAAACACTGAGGTTCAATTAAAATTAATGGCTTCAAATGCTGAAATTAGCACTATACCAAAGGAAGTTCTAATTAATACTAGAGAACAATTTGAAGGTGGTAGCGCACAAGCTGGGGCAAAGGTTAGACACCCTGAATGGCCAGCTTTTTGGAGAATATTGGATAAAATTGATGAGACTTGGAAAAAGTAATTATTGATTTCTTATTAATATTAAAATTAAATACTAGATTTTTTATTTTAAATTAATAAAGTATAGAATTATTAATTTAACGTTACTCTATTAACTAATTTAAAAATCGCGGGAGAGAAAAATGAAAAAATTTTTAGCTGGTATTAGTGTATCAGTAATTTCTACACTATTATCTTTTAGTGCTTTTGCTGATGGGCATAAAGTATTAACAGTTGCCTCATGGGCGGCACCTTTTCACACTCAAAATGAAAATGTTTTTCCATGGATGAATGATGAATTAAATAGCTGTTCTGGTGGAACACTTGGTCTTAAAGTTGAATATGGTCTTGCTCCTCCACCAGCATTATATGATTCAATAAGAGATGGTGTTGCTGATATGACTTGGATTGTCTATGGTTATACACCTGGCAAATTTGTGACAACAATGATTGCTGAATTACCTCTTATACCTGGCAATGCACAAGAAAAGTCAGTTGCTTTCCAAAAAACTTATGAAAAGTATTTAGAAGCGGCTGGTGAAGCAAAAGGTGTTCAAATTTTAGCTAATTTTACACATGGTCCTGGTATGGCAAACACTACTAAAAAAATCACCTCATATAAAGAACTTGAAGGTGTTAAGATGAGAGTTGGTGGTGGTGTTGCTAACGCAATTGGAACTGCTCTTGGAATTGCAGGCGTCAATGCACCGGCTCCAAAAGTTTATGAAATAATTTCAGGTGGTGTTGCTGATGGAGTTATGTTTCCATTTGAAACAATGCATGCATTTAAGATTGCTGAATTAGCAAAATATTCATTATCTAATCCTGATGGAATGTATACTACTGCATTTGCTGTAATTATGAATAATGATACTTACAATGATTTATCAGCATCTCATAAGAAGTGTATTGATGATATGAGAGGTGTTTCATTATCTAGAAAAATTGGTAACTATTGGGATCAGGCTGATGAAGTAGGTAAAGCTTCAGCTGCTGAATATAACCATGAGCTTACTATAGCTAATAATGACGAAAGACAGTACTTTAAAGCAAAAATGGGACCTGTTATCGATGATGTTTTAGCTAAAATTAATGCAGTTGGTGTAGATGCCAGTGGAGCATTATCTTATTTTAAAGAGGAAGTTAAAGTAGAAAACTTACTTTCAGGTAACTAAAATTTAGGTTCATCATTACATGAATGAAATACTAGATTATATAGAACGGCTAGCCCTTAAGGTTAGCCGTTCTATTGCATTATTGGCAGGATTTGTCTTATTTTGGATTGTTGTTGTAACTTGTATAGATGTTGTTGGAAGGTATTTTTTTAATTCGCCACTTTACGCTGGCGCAGAAATAATCCAAGTAAGTATGGCAGGAGTGATATTTTTCTCTTTGCCTTATATGTTTTTTAAAAATGAGCATATTATAGTTGATTTGTTTCCAATTTTCAAAAGAGGATATTTAGGATGGGCATTGGGTTTACTATTCCTAGCTATTGGAGGCTATTCTTTATGGGTTATAGGAGATAAAACTTTTAGTTTAGCAATGCGTTCTTTAGAAGATGGCGATACATATGAATATATTATTGCACCTTCATTTCTCGCTAGAAAAAATAGTGAGTTTTTACCAAAAGTTTATTTAGACACTTTTATTGCTGTATCTATATACTTTACAGTTTTTATGATTTACTTAAAATTTGTTTTAGTTTTATTGAAACCTGGTTCTAATGCTGAACCAAAAGATGAGTATGAGGAAACTAATTGATGGGGCCTTTAACAATATCATTTATAGGATTTTCGGCGATACTAATATTGGCCTTTTTAAGATTTCCTTTGGCTCTTTCTATGGGTTTAGTTGGAGTAATTGGATTTGGTGAACTAACTAATTACAGAGCAGCTATTTCGAACATTGGACGCCTAGTAATGGATCTGGGTCAAAGTTATTCCTTATCAGTATTACCTCTTTTTATTTTGATGGGATTATTAGTTGAAAAGGGTGGAATGGCAAAACAGCTTTATAGAGCAGCATATGCTTTCTTAGGAGATAAAAAGGGTGGTTTAGCTATGTCAACAGTTGTTGCTTGTGGAATGTTTTCTGCTATATCAGGCTCTTCGATAGCAACCGCTGCAACAATGTCTAAAGTTGCAATGCCAGAAATGCGAAGATATAAATATGCAGATTCACTTGCTACAGCATCTATAGCTGCTGGTGGAACTTTAGGAATACTTATACCACCAAGTGTTATTTTAGTGATTTATGGCTTGTTAACAGAACAATCTATAGGAAAATTATTTATGGCTGGTTTTCTCCCTGGCATGTTGGGTATTTTATTTTATACGTTAGCAGTTTTTTTTGTTGTTTCCAGAAACCCATCTTTAGGTCCTGCAGGAGAGAGCACTAGTTGGTCTGATAGGTTATTAGCCTTAAAAGATGTATGGACTACTCTAGCACTTTTTGTATTTGTAATTGGAGGTATCTATATAGGCCTTTTTTCTGCTACAGAAGCCGCAGGAATGGGAGCTGCTGGTGCTCTTGTAATCGCAATTTCAAGTGGCAATCTAAAAATATCGGAGTATTTTAATGTTTTTAGAGATGCATCAGTTTTGGCTGCAAAACTTTTTGCATTATTATTTGGTGCTACCATGTTCTCTAATTTTCTTAACAGAGCAGGATTGCCAGATGCCTTATTAGGAATAATCAATTCTTTTGATCTTTCAGCGATGGCTGTTATTGGAATAATTTTACTAATTTATATACTTCTTGGTTGTGTTTTTGAATCAATGTCAATGATACTTCTTACTGTTCCTATTTTTGTTCCATTGGTAAAAAGCCTTGCACCTGAACTTGGCTTGGGTGCTGATTTAGTTTTAATTTGGTTTGGAATTTTGGTTGTTGTTGTTACTGAGATTAGTTTAATTACACCACCTATAGGACTTAATGTTTTTGTTTTAAAAGGTGTTGTAAAGAATGTTTCAGTAGGTACAATATTTTATGGAGTAACACCATTTTGGGTTGTAGATATTATTAGACTTGCTATCATAGTTTTATTTCCCGCAATTGCTTTATTTCTTCCTTCAATGATGTTTTGATTAGACAAAATTAGAAAACATCCCATATTAATTATATGGAAACTAAATACGTAAAATTATCAAAAAAAATAGATAAAAAAAGCCCTTTATTATCAGAATGTATAGAACTCTTTGATTCCGTTGAAGCTTATGATTATGAGAGATTTAGATCTAATATAAATGATACATGGGGTACTGTTGATTTTGACCCTTTCAATGGAAAAACTGTTGTTATGGACAATGTTGAAGATTGGGAAAGATTTTATAGCAATGCTATAAAACAAGCCTCTAGTTCAGGGCTCTCAGTTTGGCTTAATATAGATCGTTATAATGCTGAAAAATCAAAAGATGATACACTTGCATGGTCAGAAGTTCGTGGCACACAACATATGGTTGAGAAGAACGGAAACCCACTCCATATTTGGACATTTGCATGCACAATTGTATGGTATTTTGATATAGAGATGAACCGTTGGATAGAAAGAAGATACCATGCATCACTCCAAGGCGATTTTGGCGTTCCTGTTACTTTCAAATTTAGATCAAAGATACCAATTATTTTAAAAGTAATCCAAAATAAATTATTTAATAAATAAACTTTAATTTACTAAAATTTTTACATCATCAACTATTATTTTACCAAGTGCATTCTTAGGTATTTCACTTACAAAAATTACTTCTTTAGGTATCTTATATTTTGCAACTTTGCCTTCAAAGAATAAAAGTATATTTTCTGGTTTTAAGTTTTCTTTTTTACTAACTGCAACAATTACTGGCACTTCCCCCCAAATGGGGTCGTTTTTACCAATAACTAAAAATTCTTTTAAATCTTTATGGCCAGAAAGGATTATTTCTAATTCTGCAGGATAGATATTTTCACCACCTGAAATTATAACATTTTTTATCCTATCAACAAACCAATAGTTTCCAAAATTATCAACTTTAGCCATGTCGCCTGTCAAAAACCATCCATCAATTATACTTTTCTTAGTTGCAATATTATCATTCCAATACCCATCTAGTATATTATCTCCTTTTACTAATATTTGACCAGCACAACCAATCTCAACTTCTTCTAAATCTTTATTAACTAATTTTATTTTGCAAAGGTTACCAGCTTTTCCAATTGACCCTTCAGTTTCAAAAGCATCTTTGGCTTTCTGATAAATGGCAATAGGACCAGTTTCTGTTGCACCATAGATTTGAATAATTGGAATTTTGAATGCATGAAGTTTTTTAATTAACTTTAAAGGAACTCTTGTAGATCCAATTGATATTACTTTAATTGAATTTCGGTTAATTTTATCCCATAAGTTATGGGTTATCATTTGGTCTAAAATTGTGGGAACAGTTAAAATTTGAGTAATTCTATATTTATCAATGTTATTTATAGATTCTGCTGAATCAAATTTTTCTTGAAGTACTGTCGTTGCTCCAATAAATAATGCTGGAAGAAATAAAATATTTATACCACCGACATGGAATAGAGGTAAGAATATTAACGCTTTATCTGAAGGGTTTAAAGAGTGTGCATCATGACTCATTTTAGCATTACAAATTATTGACTTCTGACTGATTAATGCTCCCTTAGGTTTTCCTGTTGTACCAGATGTATAAACGAGTAATAACGGCAAATTATTATTATCTAGGCTTTTAACTTGTGATTTATTCTTTCTCTCATCAGAAAGGTTGTTTTTTGTTTTAATAGTTTTTTTGATTGAAATTTTTTTAATAAGTTTATTTATATTTAAGTTTTCTAAGTTATTTTCAAATCGTGGGTCATAGAAAATTAGTTTTGGTTTTGAGTTTTC
>MDSY01032553.1_pt1 | contig 13216 bp, 10 predicted proteins | sample 811131 | NCBI WGS metagenome assembly MDSY01 (sample SAMN05326643, study PRJNA326480) | marine metagenome | isolation source: seawater | place: Atlantic Ocean: South West | collected 2010
CATGTGGTGGGACATCAGATGCCTTCACTTGTGAAGCTCATCAGAATTGAGTAATACCTCCGGGTCATATAGGTCAATATCGTAACTACCGGTCCCACCAAGCTGATTTACCTTCATCGTTTTAATGCCTGATTGTTTTATCTGAAATATTTTAGAAGTGTCAAAAAAGCTGGAGCACTCTGATCCCGTATGACGAGATCTTAGATTGTGGCCTATGTTGCAATGTCGTCAGCTAAGTAGCGCCGCCATTGTTCATTAATAAACGCAATATCTCCACAGGCGAAGACCACCCGATCCGGCCGCGCCAGTATGCAGGAGGCGTCTCCCAGCAGTAATTTCATATATCCTTGCTCATCATTGAGCTGCAATCGCGGTTCCCACTCCGCAGTGTCGTCTATCCATTCATCCTGTGCCAGAGTACACAGACGGGTTCCCGGCAGCGCCTGCAATAATGCCGCGAGATCAGCCCGTGCTCCGTCGTCCAGCTGACCGGCCGAAGCTATCACCACGATCGCATTGTACCCAGCCAACGTATCTAGCCTTGCTGCACCCCCCTCGGTAACAACATATGACTCCGGGAGTATCGCGCCACCCCCGTGACTTTTGAGAACACCGGCACCGACGTTTACGACGCCATTAACCAGTGCGGTGCGCGCCTCAATCGGTTGGACGAGTATTTCTTTGTCTCTTTGCAGCGCCTGCTGGGGATCTATAGTGCAAACCAATTTACCCAGGTCCATGGCCATTGCTGTGATTTGGCGGATCTGAGGTTCCCTTTCCTGTTGCAGCGTACCGAGTATATTCGGGTTGGCCTGAGCATGCAGCACCGCAGCCAGCTTCCAAGCTATATTAGCCGCATCGCGTGCGCCGGAGCATAGGCCTTGGCCCATGAATGGCGGCATCTGATGTGCAGCATCCCCCGCTAGAAAAACACCTCCGTGAGCCCAACGCTCTGCGAACGTGGCGTGAAAATGATACACCGCGATGCGCTCTATCACGATCATCTCGGGGTCAATCCATGCCGACAGTAATTCCCTGACGGAGGTTTTACTGCTGATCTGTGTCTCATTTTCTCCGGGCAACAACATAAATTCCCAGCGATGACGGCCAGGCCCTGCTGGCATGGAGGTGGTAGGTCGTGCCGGATCACACAATTGCAGGCCCTTGTCGGCAAGATTTTTTGTGCCCTCCGGCAGCAGGGTATCTACCACCAGCCAGGGTTCATCGAAGCCGAGGTCATCAACAGGGATGCCCAACAATTGCCGCACGGTGCTGCGTCCGCCATCGCAGCCGACCAGATAACGGCTGTGAATTGCCTTCTGCTTGTCGGCGCACTGAATGTGCGCAACGACACCATCTGCGTTCTGCTTAAGCTGTTGTAGCTGCGCACCTTCGAGCTTTGTCACAGTTGCACAATTGTCCAGTCGTAAACGCAGAGCAGCTTCTAGCGATGGTTGATGGAACAGGTTGTTCCATGCATAGCCGGTAGGCGCGAGTTCCGACTCAGGGTAGAAACCCATGAGCAGTTCACCCTCTGCACTGACGAACTCATAACCTTTCACCGGCTGGCTGGCCGCCTGCACTTCGTTCGCCACGCCTGCGAGATTGAGGAGGCGGAGTACCTCGTGATCCAGTTGCACAGCGCGCGGGCGCGAATAAGCCGTCGCATCACGTTCAACGATCGCGGTTTTGATATCGTGTTGCGCTAGGAGTATACCGAGCAATGCGCCCGTTGGCCCCATACCCACTATAGTGACATCAGTGTCCATTTGTTTCGTTAGTCCTATGGTAGGAAGGGATCACGGTTTCACCGTGTCTGCCCAAGGCTCACGATCCTCTTCGCCGCCAAAGTCATCGGGATCAAACAATATGTCGTAAAGCGCTAGATCAGATTTATGAGATACATTCCACTCTGCAAGAGCTGCTTGTAGCTCCGCCAGTTTACGCGGCATCTTCTTTGCAAGATTGTTCTGCTCTGTGGGATCGTCAATCACATTGAACAGCATTAGCGGCTCCGAGCCCTTCAGTTTGTAAGGCCAGCGATAGAAAGCCAGCCCGTCTATCAGGCCAAAAATGAGATAGTCCGGAACATCGCTTGTCCCACTCTCCAGGCTTGCCAGCTGGCTGCTTCCATCTAGGTCCGGAGGTATTGTTGCGCCCACCGCCTCCAGTAAGGTCGGCAGCACATCTGTCACAGTGAATGGAGTACTGTGAACACCACCTTCTAGCCTACCTGGCCACCAGATTGCTGCTGGCACGCGTACGCCCCCCTCTGACGTTTGACCCTTGCCGCCTGATAATGGCGAGTTATCGCTCCCACCGTCCAACGAGCTCGCTGCAATAAACTCTAGCCCTGGTAGTGGGAACCTCGGTATTGGTCGACCAAAAATCGAAGACAGAGCAAGCGACAGCTTTTGCGGAGGAGTATGTGTATCAGGATTATCACCCGGCGGTATGAGGCCGCCGTTGTCACTCATGAACAATACGATTGTGTTGCCTAGCAAGCCATTTTTTTCGAAGGTCGAAAGAATGGCTCCTATGGCCTGATCCATTTCATCGACCATGCCAGCAAGAACTGCCCGGTTACTGCTGAGGTGTGCGTACTGACTTACTGTTTCTGGGGGAGCCTCGTTTGGCAGGTGTGGCGCTTGAAACGCAACATACATCAGCAGTGGGCGGTTCTGGTCCCGTGACTCTATCAATCGTAAAACTTCATCCCTGACAAGATGGGTAGCGTAACCTGACTCGCGCACAGTCTTGCCATTTCTCTGCCAGTCGTACCCGCCTCCGTGTACTTTATCCCAGTAGCCGATACCGCCTCCTAGCGAACCGTAAGAGTGTTCGAAGCCACGAGCGGTTGGCAGGTAAGCGGCAGACGCCTTGCCCAAGTGCCACTTGCCGACGATCAAACGCTGATATCCTAGATCCTCAAAATATTGCGGCAAAATCTTTTCCTCCAGAGACAGGCCACCCTCATGATTTTTATTCAGCGGGACGAAGATGCCCAATTTAGCTGGAGATTTACCCGTCATCAGGCTGGCACGAGTAGGTGAGCATGTCGGTTGTGCGTAAAACCTGTCCAGCTCGATCCCTGCATTTGCTAGCCGATCAATATTAGGTGTGTTGATCGGGCTATCGTGATAGCCCACGTCGTTCCAGCCCAGATCATCAGCAAGAATTATCAGCACATGCGGTTTTTGCACAGTGGATTCTGCTGCCTGCAAGATTGCGCCCGGAAACAACACAAGCGGAGCAGCGCTACATCCGAGCGCAATCTTCTTACGAAAAAAAATCTTTAGCGCGCACAGCAGCCTAAGCACGGCTATTCCAGAACTTAAGCATACGAACTGTAGAGTCATCTTTAGCTATAAAGTGATGATAGATAGCCGCGACAATATGTAGCACAATGAGGACGATCACGGCATTTGTGGCGAACTCGTGGATTGGCCGGATTAGCTGCAGGAAACCTTCGTCGCTGCGGCCAATGGTGATATCAAACTGGCCGAACAGAGGTATGGGCGATGCAGCATTGACCGCAGTTGCGATACCGCTACAAATCATCAGCCCAATGAAGAAATAGAATGCAAAATGGGCGGCTTTGGCCGACCTCACCTGCCAGTTGGACATGCCCTGTGGTAATGAGGCAGCACCGTAGCGAACCCTGAATGCAATTCGCAGAATAAAGAGCACGGTAATAATTGCTCCCATACTGGAATGATCAACACGCGACTCGAGCCGGTCCCAGCCCTGCATCCACCCGCCGAACTTCTGGGCGATAAAAAGATCGAGGCAGATCATGATCGCCATCAACCAGTGAATTACTTTTTGTATGACTTTATAGTCATTCATTGTTTAGTTGAAGCCGGCGTGCTTAAACGACTATTTGTTCGACAACTGGGTTAACCAGTGTTCCGATACCGCTGACCTCTACCTCTACGATGTCTCCCGGCTTCAGGAACACGGCAGGGTCGCGCAACGCCCCGGCACCTTCAGCAGAGCCTGTAACGATAACGTCGCCAGGTTGTAACCAGTTGACTTCAGAGATATGGGAGATGAGTTGGGCAAAGGAAAAAATTAGGTCATCGATTTTCATGCGCTGGCGCTCCTCACCATTCACGCGGGTAACCAGTTCCATGTCGTTGATGTCGATGCTGTCCGCGGTGGTCATCCAAGGGCCGAAGCCACCACTCCGATAGCCGTTCTTGCCAGTGGTTATTTGTTTGCTACTGATCTGGTAAAGGCGGCAGGAGCCGTCATTGAAAGGTGCGTAACCGGCCACATAATTCAGGGCTTCATCTACGCTGACATTGCGGCAGGGCTTGCCGATGATCAGCGCAATTTCACCTTCGTAGTCAAAGGCCGGTTCTTTGATCGGCTTTTCCAGCGCCTCGCCGGAGGACACTAGCGTGCTAGTAGCGCGTAGGAAGAACATAGGCACTTTGGGGATATCGTCAAGCCCCATATGTTCTTTAGCTTCTACGAAGTGGCTGTGGGTATTCACACCCGCAGCCCAGATCACACCGGGGTTGGGGAGGGTTGGTAGCAAAGTCACATCATTCAGGTCAGTGTCAGCTGTTTCGCTGCATGCTAGCTTGCTTGCTTCCGCTATGCCACCTGTGATCAATGCTTTGAGATCCTTATAGCGAGATCCGAGTCTTGAGCCGAGATCGATAATGCCATTATCGGTAACGATGCCGAAGGAGGCAGTACCGTGTTTGGTGTAACTGGCAAGCTTCATATTGTTATCCTGTGTCTAGAAGTTGTATTGTAGGTCAAGTGACCAGCGACTCTGTGGTTGTAATCCTCCGCCATAAGCACCGGCAATTAGGGGCAGATCGGCACCGCCAGTGTAGTAATCTTCATTAGTGAGGTTGGTTCCGCGAAGGCCAACTTCCCAGCGGTTCGCATCATCTACGAGTGCCAACTGCATATTAACCAGCGTATAGCTGCCCTGCGAATTCTCAACGTCTAGATCCGTAGAATAAAAAAAATCGCTCGTGTAGACCAAATCAAGCCCGAGTCGCCAGTAACTGCTAAAGGTTGTATTGACTGTATAGCTTGAGCCTAGGCTAGCGTTCCAGTCGGGCGCGCGGACCAGTACTTTGCCGCTCAAATCCTGAGTGCATGAAGATTCATCGTTCGGGTTAGCAGCGAACGCCTCCTGCTGGCGAACTGTGCAGCCTGCGTCGAGGTATTTATCATAGCGCGCATGGGTATAACCGGCTGTGGCAAAAAATTGTAGGTCTGGTGTTATTAGAAATTGCCCGTCTAGCTCAACGCCCTGTGTTGTGGCCGTCGCTGCATTACCAATTGAGAAGCCGCCGCCGCCATTGAAGGTGCTTACCTGCAAGTCATCAAATTTTGTATAGAACATGTTGAGATTTATCCGTGCTCTTCCATCCAACATTTTACCTTTAACGCCAACTTCATAGCTCAGAGATTTTTCCGGTTCAAATTGGTTCTCGTCTTTGCCGAGAAAGGCATTCTCGCTGGAGAAACCGCCGGACTTGAAGCCAGTGGCAATTCTGGCATAAGTATTCCAGTCATCGTTGACTGACCATATAGCACTGGCCATAGGCGAAAAATTGTCATCGTTGCGATGGTCGTCAACAGTGAACACTTCACCGTTATCTCGAAACCCAGGCAGCAGCGAACATTCCAGAGCGTCTGGTACTGGCTCACCTAAAAAGACACAGTTGTCATAGGTTGATTGAATATCGGCCTCTTTGCGCTCATACGAATAACGCAGTCCAGCCGTTAATGTCACGGCATCCGTGAGGAAGTAGCTGAGTTGGCCAAAAAGTGCACCAGAATAGTAGTCCTGCTCATAGAACTTGATTGTATCGTTAGAGACATCCGGGCCATAGTCACTGAAGTTTACGCGCAGCGTATTGTCAATATCGATGTTTGAGTAGAAGAAATACAGGCCCGCTATATACTCCAGTTTTTCACTAGGCTGAGCGCTGATACGCAGCTCTTGGGTGAACTGACGGTATTTTTCATCGATGATTCTAACGAGGAAATTTGCCGGAGAAAAATCCGTGTCATAATATTCGTTGTCGTCATAACCGGTGTAGGCGCTAATCGAGGTGATAGTGTAGTTGTCTTGACCGTAGTTGGCGGTAAGATCTAGACCTTGTGAATCAAGCTTTATATCTGTCTTGGTGTTGTGGGCGATTTTACGGTCCCAACGGTCAATGACAATGTCTGGCACTAGCGCCTGCCATACAGGCCAGACCGGAATGTCGAAAGCATTTGTGACCAATTCTTCTACTGGGCGGTCAAGGTACATCTCTGCACCTAGACCCCTATTGCTCCAGCCGTTCTCTAATCGATAGGCTAGTGTTACATCCACGTTTTCTGTGGGCCGCCACAGCACTTTCAATCGACCATTATCCTTGTCGAAAGCGCCCATTTTTTTGTCTGCGCCCTCAAGAAAACTTGCCTGATTCTCCAAGTAACCGTCTGTTTCTCGATGCGCGCCATAAAAGCGGAAAGATAGTGTGTCGGTTATCGGCCCTGTTAGCATCAGATCATAACGCAGTTCGTCATCCTGACCGACTGTTAGACCAACCTGTCCTTCGAACTCCTCTTCGTTGGGTGCCATAGTGATGATATTAAAGGTCCCTGTGATGCTATTGTTGCCAAATAGCGTGCCCTGAGGGCCGCGCAATATCTCAACCCTGGCAAGGTCGCCGACATCATTAGTAGAAGCAGCATTGCGGCCTGTGAAGACTCCGTCAAGGTAGCGCCCAGCAGATTGCTCAAAACCTCGATTGAAACCTCCAGCCAAGCCGCGAAAAGAGATAACACTAAAACCTAATGTCTGACTGGACACACTGACGTTCGGTGTGAAGTCGGCAATATCGCCTAGTGACAGCATCTTACGTTGAGCGATGAAGTCCGAATCAAGCACTGACACCGAAATAGGCACGTCCATCAGGTTCTGTTCTTTTTTTTGCGCTGTCACAACAACTTCTTCTAGTGCTTGAGCATTTGTGGGCGCTGACACTATCGCCACCTGTGCGACGATGGCGAAGAGCGCACCATATATCAGCGGAAGTTCGGTTTGCGGCATATCGAGGTACCTATACTCCCCATAGCGGATTGCTCTGACAAAGATATTATATTTGTAAGCTTGCATAATTTAGTGATTCATTATACGTTTGTCAACATAATAGAATCAAAGCACGTCTGAGAGGATCTCCCTTGACTCCAGCACACCTTATCTTGGCAATATTGGCAGTACTGGTGGTCTGGTTCCTGTGGGAAAAGAGCCACCGCAAGACCCGACGCATGCCAGGGGGCATTCACAACGATATAAGCCTTCCCTACAGCAATGAGTACGAGCTTTATCACAACGACCTCTCTCTCTGTTCGAAAAAAGTGCGGGCCTGTATGGCCCAGCTCGGTGTCGTTTACAAGAGCCACCATGTTGACCTAATCGAAACAGGCTCCTATGAAGTGATCAGTCGACATTATTTAGCCGTTAATCCGGCGGGGCTGTTGCCAGCCCTGGTCCACAATGGCCATCCTATTTATGAATCACATGAGATCATTGCCTACGTGGCTCAGCGATTCGATGGACCACAAGAGCGCGCCCTGCTGCCGCCGGTTGAAGCTGACCGGGCGCTGATGCAACTCTGGGTGGATCGTGCATCACTGGAGGGGGACGACCCGGTTAAAGGCCTTCGAGACAGCGCTGCCAACTGTGCGGCGATCCTCACCACACCATTATTCTGCGCCGGTGTTAAAACCATTCCAGTGCACCGGATCCTCGAAGGATTACTGTTTCACCGCCTGCGATTTCGCCCTGTGTTGTTTTTGTTGCTCAAATTCCGCGGACTTGATCACTTCACCGAGATAGCACCACTAATGACGCAACTGGACCGTGGGCGCGACCAGATGGGAGAGCATCTTGCCGCTCTGGAACATCACCTCGAGCAGAATGGCCCATATATTGTCGGTCAACAACTCACCCTGGCCGACATCAGCTGGCTGGTAATTTTTGAGCGTCTGGTGGAAGCTGACTGGGTCGATTTTTTCCTGCAGCCGTGCAGCCGGCCAGCGATTGCGGCATACTGGAAGCGCTTAAAGTCCACGCCGGCTTACCAGATGGGAATTGAGCAACACCGGCACCCTACCGTCAGCGCAGCAACCGCTCTGATCCAGCAGAAAAAAGTACTGGACCCTTCCTTTCATGCGCGCCTTGAAGGCAGGGGCTGAGTAGTTGAAGTCAAATTGACTGATCACGCAGTGAGTAATGGCCATGAATACACAGACTATGAACGAAAAGGTTAAACCAAAAAAACGTCGCATACAGGAACGGGCGGAAATCACCCGGGATAATCTCCTAAACGCCGCCTTGGCGCTGTTTTCCGAGCGTGGCTTTGATGGCGTCACCATCCGCGATATAGAAATCGCAGCCGAAGTACAGCGGGGATTACTGAGCTATCACTACGACGACAAGAACTCCTTGTGGAAGCGAGTTATCGATCGGTTATTCGGCCTACTTGATACTCACATGGGTCAGCGTATGGAGTTTCTGGGAGAGCTGCCTCCCCGAGAACGCGTCGCGTTTATCATACGGACTTATGTGCGCTTTGCTGCTAATCACCCGGAACTGAATCGTCTGATGATTCAGGAAGGCAAAAAGGATGACTGGCGTCTGCGCTATATAGTGGACACACATATCCAGCCCATCATTTCTGGCTTGCAGGAACTAGTAGAAGATGGGGTGGGGATTACCCATGAAAGATTTGTGCATTGGTACTATGTCTTCGTCGGGGGGGCTGCACTGTTTTTCAGTGTTGGCCCCGAGGCACGAGCTCTGTTTGAAGTTGACGCACAAGACCCGCAATTCGTCGAAGAGCATGCTCAGTTCCTGATCGATTGTCTTCTAGGTCAGGATCCGCCTCGGTAATCCCTACAAGCGCGACTGGTCCAGTAAATGGTCTTCACTCTCCCCTGTAAGATACCGCTGTAAAAGTTTTTCCGGGTCATACTCAATACCGATAGGGTTCGCGGCAAATGCCTCACCTAGCATCAACTCTGAGAAGACCGCCGTGTCATCAAACAGTTCAACCTGGAACTCGCAGCGCACGCCTTCTGGGTCGGCGTAGTACATCGAAAGAGTGCCGCCGTGATGCACACACCACACAGGGATAATGCCCTGCGCTTTCAGGCGATGATAGTGATTCATAAGCGCGCTGACGTCTTTCACCGTGAAAGCGATATGGTCGACACCCGCTCCGGGAGAGATTTCCAGTGCATCCTTACCGACGTTAACTAATGCTATGCGGTGGTGCTCTTCGTCGTAGCTGAGGAAGGCGATAAAGTGGTTTTCGAAAGCCGCCTGCGCTACCAGCACCGTTTTATACCATGCCAGCGTTTCCTCAAACCAGCGGCAGCGCAGCACGACGTGAGCCAGCTTGGCCGGTGGGCGAGGCGTATTGTCTATTTCGCGGGGTGGGCTCACTTGCGGTTCCTCAAAATTGTTGGCCGAGGGCCAGCCACAGCCTTGTTAGTGCCATTAGAAAAATATAAGTGTACTATATTCGTATGTCAACAAAATTAGAGGCCTCACTTGACCAGCCTATCTCTGTGAGAGAGGTGAAAATGAGTACTTAGGGTGCGTCTGCAGAAAAGCCATTTGCGGTATCGGCAAGTTAACGTTTTGACATCAGAGGAATTTAGCCTCAAGTCTCATCCAACCGCCCTACTCCATTCAGCGAACGCACTCGACCTGAGATCACGGTAATGCTGAGCCCTGACCTTGTGCCTACCCAAATTGAAAAGGTTTAACACTGCAGCATGAACGCCCAGAAATCTCTGAGCCTGCTTGATTGATTTAAACGTCCGCATCACCCGCTCTCGCACTCTGCTCGGCTCATGGGGTTGCTCAGCCCGGTTATTCTCATACTGCGCGGAACTGTGGGCCGTTACACCTCGCAGATAGACGTTCTCCTCGCGGCGTTCGCTAAAATAAGTTAACTTGCTAGCAACTCTATTTCGATTATAGTACGACGCGATTTTCAGGAGTCCGATGATTGGAACATGTGTATAAAATCTCAGGGATGCACTGCGGCGCCTGCAAAGAAAAGATTGAAACGGTCCTCAACGCTATAGAAGCGGTGGTCGATGCAAACGTTGCGTTATCTGACGACACGGTCACCGTTGAAATGACCGCCCACGTGACGCTGGAGGCCCTGCAACAAGCGCTACTGGATGCTGATCCAAGCTACCGTATCTATCTTCCTGCAAAGGCTGGTGAGTGCCACGAAAGTGCGGCCTCTAAACCTATAGTTAACGGGACCGGCATTTATTACTGTCCCATGCACTGCGAAGGCGAAAAGACCTATACACAGCCTACCAACTGCCCCATCTGCGGTATGGATTTGCTGGAGCAGCCCAGCCTATTATCCAGTGCCTCCTATACCTGCCCCATGCACCCAGAGGTTATTGAAGACAAATCCGGTGACTGCCGCATTTGCGGCATGGACTTAGTCGCCAGGGAACCCGATGAAGGAGCGGAACAAAAAGCCTACAGGGATCTGCTGCAAAAGATGAAGATAGCCGCAGCCTTTGCATTGCCGGTATTTATTATCGCCATGGGCGAAATGATTCCAGGTAACCCCCTTCCCGATTTGATGAAACAAAAGTTTTGGGACTGGCTGCAATTTCTGCTCACCCTGCCGGTGGTCTTTTATGCCGGCCGCATGTTTTTTCAGCGTGCTTGGCAGTCCATCATCAGTCTGAACCTGAATATGTTTACCCTGATCGGCATCGGTACCGGTGTAGCCTTTGCCTTTAGTGTGTTCGGGCTATTATATCCAGGCGTTTTCCCTGAAGAATTTAAAACCGACACGGGCAGCGTACACCTCTACTTTGAAGCCACCGCAGTTATCCTGACGCTGGCGTTACTGGGCCAACTACTCGAGGCCAGAGCCCATAGCCAGACCAGCGGTGCGATTAAGGCCCTGCTGAACCTAACTCCCTCTGAGACCACGCTGGTAGAAAATGGTATCGATCGAGTGATTTCTATCCACGGCGTGAACGCCGGAAATCGATTGCGAGTAAAACCCGGCGACAAAATACCGGTCGATGGAAAAATCACGGAGGGTGGCAGTAGCGTGGATGAGTCTATGATTACTGGCGAACCGATACCGGTCGATAAAGCAGTAGGCGACAACGTCACTTCCGGCACCATCAATGGCTCCAGATCCTTTGTTATGCTGGCGGAAAAGGTTGGGGCAGATCCCCTACTCTCCCAAATCATCCAGATGGTCAACGACGCCAGCCGCTCACGTGCACCGATTCAAAAACTGGCGGACAGCATCGCCAAGTATTTTGTTCCCGTGGTAATCGGGGTCTCCCTTATCACATTTATCGTCTGGGCCCTCTATGGCCCAGAGCCTGCAATGGTATATGGCTTTGTGAATGCCATTGCGGTGCTGATTATTTCCTGCCCCTGCGCCCTGGGTCTAGCCACACCGATGTCGGTGATGGTGGGTGTGGGCAAAGGAGCGCAGTCAGGGATTCTCATTAAAAATGCGGAAGCCTTGGAAACGCTGCAAAAAATTGACGTTCTAATCACGGACAAGACCGGCACGATTACTGAGGGTAAACCCTCGGTAAACTGGGTCTATTCGCACTACGAAGGCGAGGAAGACAACCTGCTGGAAATGGCCGCCTCCCTCAGTCAACACAGCGAGCACCCACTGTCAGAGGCAATAGTGCAATACGCAAAAAACCAGCAGGCGAACCTGCCTGAATCCAGTCGCTTTCAGGCCCTCCCGGGTAAAGGTATTCTCGGCCTGATCGACAATCATCAGGTGGCTATGGGAAACGCTAGATTGTTCGAACAACTGGCCATCAGCATCGAATCCGAACTGAAATTTAAAGTCGAACAGCAACAGAGACTGGGACACACCGTCTCCTACATCGCCGTAGATGGATCGTGTCGGGGGTTTATCGCTATCTTCGATGCCATTAAGGCGAGTAGCCACCAGGCCATTGCTGCGCTGATGGCTCAAGGTATTCAGGTCATCATGATGACTGGCGACAATGCCAATACTGCAGCAACGGTGGCCAGCGAACTGGGGCTCAGTAACTTCGAGGCCGAGTGCCTGCCCGAAAACAAACTCAATAGAGTGAAGAACTTACAAGCCGAGGGCAAAGTCGTAGCGATGACTGGCGACGGCATCAATGACTCCCCAGCACTTGCGCAGGCCGACATTGGCATCGCCATGGGCACCGGCACCGATGTAGCGATGGAGAGTGCCGAAATCACGTTGGTTAGCGGTGATCTATCGGGCATTCTCAAAGCGGCACAACTCAGTCATGCCGTAATGACTAATATCCGACAGAATTTATTCTTTGCCTTTATTTATAACGCACTGGGAGTGCCTATAGCGGCCGGGATATTATTTCCGACCTTTGGCATTTTGCTGTCCCCGATGACTGCAGCAGTAGCAATGAGCTTAAGCTCGGTATCCGTAATCAGTAACTCATTGCGCCTACGCAAACTAAAACTCGCGTAAACTACATAAGCGCTAATCTTTGTCCGCCTGATCTTTGAAATTGTCCCTCATACGTCCCTCAGTATTTCAGAGCAGAAAGCGATATAAAATAAAACCTATATAAATCAGTAGCTTAATGGTGCGCCCTAAAGGATTCGAACCTTTGACCCACGCCTTAGAAGGGCGTTGCTCTATCCAGCTGAGCTAAGGGCGCAGACCGCTATGTTAACCTAATCTGGGTTATTTGTTCTATGGCTGGACGCTGAAACACTTTAGCTAATTATCCCCCTATACTTAATACACTAGAACTAAGCCCATGCTTTTAGCAGTGAATGCCGCCAGCTTTTTAAGGTTATTTTTTCTTTATGTCTTTTTTCTCAACGCTGAGGATAAATTCACGTAAGGCAACTAGCACCTTTTGCGGAGCCTCGATAGGCAGCATATGTCCATAGTCGGTCAACACAGTCAGCTCGGCGTTCAATGTCTCGGCAACCGCCAGGCCAGACTTCATTGGCGTCATCTTATCTTGGCCCGCCAATATCATCGCAGACGGCGCGCGTACGAGTCTCGCAGCACCCTCCCCTCCGCTGTAATCGGCACAACATTGCAGGTCGACCGCCAAGGGGTTATTAGCCATAATTTGTCGCCCAATAGCAATTGGCTGCATACCGGGAGTGGGGCTGACCCCTAAATGC
>MDSY01009992.1_pt1 | contig 13215 bp, 11 predicted proteins | sample 811131 | NCBI WGS metagenome assembly MDSY01 (sample SAMN05326643, study PRJNA326480) | marine metagenome | isolation source: seawater | place: Atlantic Ocean: South West | collected 2010
AAGCCAAAGAAGCCAAAACTCAGAAATGAGGACGTCACTCAAAATGCGCCTAATCACCGCAAACCAAAGGTTAAGTCGCCGCTAGCTAATGGTAACCAAAGAAGAGCACCTAGGCCCACATCAAACACTGATAGCAACTTAGCAACCAAGTCATCTTCTAACAGCCCTTGGGACAAAACAAGTACTGGCCGCGGCAAGGGCCCAGCAAAACGCTCAGTTCGATAATTGCTGGCGCTGTTGCTTGCTTTTTTGAGATCGGCGTCAAAAAAAGATCGAAAAAAATGCCCTGTACAACTTAACTGAAGGGGAAGCGGTTACCTGTATAGGGCACTGGTTTTTACTCGATGTACAACTAAGACCAACGCTTAGGTTAAAAGTTCACAATTTATATGGCTTGAACCTTTTGCTTACTGCTTTCTTTAAATGAGCAATCTGTTGGCGCCAAATTCTTTGCTTGATCTGGTGACACAATCTCAAATTCCATAGTGTAATGTAAATATTCTTCACGGAATGGCACAAGACCACCGGCTAGTAGCTCAGGGTGCTGCTCTAAAACTTCCTCAGAAAATGGTATAAAACACTGCATTGGTAGCTCCTCGTTATCATCAAGGACTATTAAGGACTTGTAAGATGGATAAACATTGAATCAATAATGGATAAATAATGGATATTTTATTTATTGATGTCTAAGTCATAAAAAACCAGGCAATTGCCTGGTTTTTTTATTATTTTAAGAGCCGTTAAACAGTTACTTAAGTAAATTACGGCCTTTGCTAGCTTCAATACGCATGCGCAGTGCGTTCAACTTAATAAAACCAGCTGCATCCTGCTGATTGTATGCGCCTGCATCATCTTCCATAGTAGCCATTGCAGCATCAAACAGACTGTCATCAGACTTGCGGCCCACTACATCGACATTGCCTTTGTAGAGCTTTAGTTTAACGGTACCATTGACGTATTCTTGAGAACGGTTGATCAATGCTTGTAACATTTGACGCTCTTCAGACCACCAATAGCCGTTATAAACCAACTTAGCATAACGTGGCATAATTTCATCTTTAAGGTGAGCAGCTTCACGGTCCATGGTAATAGACTCTATGGCACGATGTGCCTTAAGCATAACAGTACCACCCGGGGTTTCATAACAGCCACGGGCTTTCATTCCCACATAGCGGTTTTCAACGATATCTAAGCGGCCGATACCATTGGCTCCAGCTATACGATTAAGCTGCGTTAAAACAGTTGCAGGGCTCATAGTTTCGCCATTAATAGCAACGATATCGCCTTTTTGGTAATCTAACTCAATATAAGTAGCTTCATCCGGAGCAGCTTCGGGAGACACTGTCCAACGCCACATATCTTCTTCAGAGGGATGCCAAGGATCCTCTAACATGCCGCTTTCATAAGAAATATGGAGTAAGTTAGCGTCCATAGAATAAGGCGAGCTCTTCTTGTTTTTAAAGTCTACCGGGATAGCGTGCTTTTCGCAGTAATCCATTAGACTTTCACGAGAGGTTAAATCCCACTCACGCCATGGAGCGATTACCTCTACACCTGGTTTAAGCGCATACGCACCCAACTCAAAACGCACCTGGTCATTACCCTTGCCAGTTGCACCATGGGAAATTGCATCAGCCCCGGTTAAGTTAGCAATTTCTATTAAACGTTTAGCAATTAACGGACGTGCAATAGAAGTGCCTAAAAGGTATTCGCCTTCATACACAGCATTAGCTCTAAACATTGGGAATACAAAGTCTCGTACAAACTCTTCTCGTAAGTCTTCAATGTATATTTCTTTAACGCCTAAGGCCTCTGCTTTTGCACGAGCAGGCTCAACTTCTTCACCCTGACCTAGGTCAGCAGTAAAGGTTACAACCTCACAGTGATAGGTTTCTTGTAACCATTTGACGATAACTGAAGTGTCTAGGCCGCCAGAATAGGCTAATACTACTTTCTTGATGTCTGCCATAGCAGTGAAATCCCTGTAACAAAAAATAATGAGTCTTATGCCAACTTAAGGCAATAAAGTGCCAATAAAGTATACATGGATGCTTCTACCAGCACAGCACTAGCGCGTAAAAATTAGACGATTGTGAGTATTTTATTCACCCTACTCCTGATAAAATGAAGACAATTGTTTGATCCAACCACCAAGCCATTGGACTTCAGAAATAACCATGCAGTCATTAACTATTATCCGCCCTGACGATTGGCACTTACATCTTCGTGATGGCGCTGTGCTTGCCCGCACCGTCGCTGACACAGCCGCGCAGTTTAGCCGCGCCATGATTATGCCTAACCTGTCTCCTCCTGTAATAGATACTGCTATGGCCATAGCCTATAAGGCACGGCTAGATGCTCAAAAAAGCTCGTTAACGTCATTAATGACGCTTTACTTAACTGACCAAACTAGCGCGCAGGAGATTCAACGAGCCTTTGATTCTGGTATTGTTAAAGCTGTTAAGCTCTATCCAGCCGGTGCCACTACTAATTCTGCCGCAGGTGTTACCAACATTGAAAACATCTACCCAGTTATAGAAAAGCTTGCAGAGCTCGGTATGCCGCTACTTGTTCATGGTGAAGTAACACACTCCCATGTGGATATTTTTGATCGCGAAAAAGGCTTTATTGACCAACATTTAGGCCCTTTATTGCAGCGCTTTCCAAATTTAAAATGTATTTTTGAACACATTACCACTAGTGAGGCAGCACAATTTGTCACTGATGCCAGTGATTTAGTAGCCGCTACCATCACCCCACAACACTTATTGTACAACCGCAATGATTTATTAGTGGGCGGCGTCAAACCCCATTTGTATTGTTTACCTGTATTGAAGAGAAGCACTCATCAGCAAGCGCTACAGGCTGCTGTATCTAATGGCAGCAAGAAGTTCTTTTTAGGCACAGACTCCGCACCTCACGCCCAAGGTGCCAAAGAGAGCGCATGTGGCTGTGCAGGCTGCTACTCATCTCCAGCTGCCATAGAACTCTATGCCCAAGCCTTTGAGTCTTTTGACGCGCTAGATAAACTAGAAGCTTTTGCTAGCCTAAATGGTCCTGATTTTTATGGTTTAGCCCGCAATAGTGAGACCATCACCTTAACTAGACGTAGCTGGCAAGTCCCTGCTAGCTTAAGCTTTGGCGGTGACGTCATTATCCCCTTAGCTGCGGGCGAAACCCTTAACTGGAAAATGGAGGCATAAGCGCGTGATTAAAGATCGTTTCCGAGGTTATTTGCCTATTATTATTGATGTAGAAACCGCTGGTTTTAATAGCCATACAGACGCCCTTCTTGAAGCTGCAGCTGTGATTATAGATATGGATGAAGATGGTTTGCTCTATCCTAAAGAAACCATAGATTGCCACATTGAACCTTTTGAAGGCGCTAACCTAGAAGCTGCTGCTCTGGAATTTACTGGCATAGACCCGTCAGACCCAGAACGTGGAGCTATTAGTGAACACGAGGCCTTGGACCAGCTATTTAAACCCATTCGCAAAGCCATGAAGGCCAACGGATGTAAGCGCGCTATTTTAGTGGGCCATAACGCTGCATTCGATTTGAATTTTATCAATGCGGCAGTTCATCGTTGTCAACAAAAGCGCAACCCTTTTCATCCTTTCTCTTGTTTTGATACGGCCACATTGGCAGGCTTGGCCTATGGTCAAACCGTATTAGCCAAGGCTTGTGCAGCGGCTGACATTCGTTTTAGCAACGAAGATGCACACAGTGCGCGTTATGATGCGGAGAAGACTGCAGAACTATTTTGCAATATTGTTAACCGTTGGAAACAACTCGGTGGCTGGCAAGCAGGAGGATGACGAGTTCCCATTCGCTGGGTTAGATTAATCTAACTCTAACTCTTGGTCCGCGGTGCCTTGTTTTAAGCTACTAGTAACACGGTGGGTCTAATATTACCGGGCATCGCTAGCCTAAAAAGCCAGTGATTGAGATAAAAATCAATCAGCTTCTTGGTGCTTTTTGAGCATACAATTGGGCATGCTCGTTACTACCGGGAACGGGTTCGTAACCGCCTTTAGAGTAAGGGTTACAACGCACAATACGCCATATACCCATCACAAGACCCTTACCAGCACCATGCAGTTTAATAGCCTCGATGGTGTAGCTAGAACAGGTAGGATGATAACGACAGTTACTACCTAGTAAAGGGCTTAGCAAGTACTGGTACCCTTTAACTAACACAATTAAACAATTGGCAAAGATAGATGTTTTTGTACTTTTTTGCATTGATCTATACCAACAATATGGGCAGCTGAACCCTGAACATAACGCCTTCGGGTTGGTTCAAGTTATGGGCCGAAACACTGCCACCATGAAATTGGCTAATTAATCGTACAATATATAATCCCAGACCAAAATGAGCATGCCCAGCACCGGCGGCTCGAGCTGAAACCATCGAATTAAACATGCCCACGATAAGTTCCTGCGGGATGTTTGCACCATTATTTTCCACTTCCAGATAACAGTCATATTCTTGTTGATACAAACGCACTGTAATCAAACTACCCTCTGTGCGAAAATCCCTCGCATTGTCGAGCAACTTATCGAGCAACTGCTCAATGCGGTAATCTACACCAGCTACATAAACCAACTGCTGATCTGCCTCAAAAACCACGTCTGCGAGCCCACCTGGGGTGCTAGGATTTTGGTGATGTACGTAGGTCTGTAATAAATCCAACAAATCTAACGGCTCTAGTTCATCCTCATGCAAAGCCGCTTCCAAATTTGCAGCGTCTGCTAGCTTTTCAACGATCGCACTAATTTTAACCAAACCCCTTTGAGCACTATCAATATAGCGTTGTTGACCTTGCGCGACCCCATTCATTTGCATATTTTCTAAAGAAGTCATGGCTGCATTGAGGGGGTTATTTACTTCATGGCGTAAGGTGCGAGGCATGGTGCTCATAAATTCTTGATGTTCGTGAAACCTAGCAACAACGCCAGAAAAACTTCGAGCTAGATCACCAATTTCATCACCAGCCCGTATTTCATTATACAAACGATCAGTCCTTAGCCTACCATCTGGATCCACGATTTGCTGAGCTTCCTTACCCAAACGCCTTATTCTCATAGCTTGACGCCATGAAAATAACAACAATACCAGCAAAATAACCAGCATAGTGGATAGACTTAATAAGGCAATGTTTTCCATTGCCTGCCTCTGCAGACCTAGTATTTGGGCAGTAGATTGTTTGATAAGCACCACTCCTAGAAGCTCACCTTCTTGGTCTACAATGGGTGCTGCAACAGCAAAAACTTGCTCAGTAGGCCCTTTATGCCAGCGGCCACTAGCAAACTTTTTATCCAAGGCCCGGTTAAGTAAATCTCGTTCTTGGCTGGCTGCCTGGACTGGGTTTAGATAGTCTGGAATAGCAATAAACCAATCCAACCCTCGATTAAGCCAACTTTGAATACGCTCAAAAGCATCTTGTGGATTAATTTTTTCAGACTTAGGAGGGCTCACTTGCCCTACGCTAGCACGCACTTGTAAATTATTATCATAGATAACAATTTGTGAGTCTGAACGACTTAAACTGGATAAGATTTTATTAGCTTCGGGTGCTCGCATGGCTAATAAATTAAAGTGGCTTTCGACCGTAGTATCAGCACCAACTAAGGTTTTTAAATGGCGCATGGTGCCATCGTCGTTATCAACATCAGCTACGGCTAAACCAAATTCTTGGCGTTGATTCAGGAAATATTTTGGCAACGCAAATTCAACCAAATAACCATCCACCAATGGCCGCATTATTGCTTGAATAATAAAGGATGAAGAGGGGCTGCGATATTGCGGCGTAGCCCAGTCTTCTTTAACGTACCACACTTCCATCACACCGGCTTTGGTAGCCACCATCACCAGGCGTCTTTCATTACCATTTCGGTCTGGTAAGGTGAGTCGTAAATGATCACTTAAATCTAATTTAGGTGTGCCTGTAGTTCTTAGTACTGTTTTATCATCTTGGATACGCACAAGGCCAAAAATACGATCATCTTTTTCACCTAGCAATAAACTGTAACCATCTTCGCTATCATCACCCGCACCAAAATGGTTAGCAAAAAGTTGGAAATCTAACCACTCACTAGTATAGCCGTCCACTTTAGCTTGGCCTATTAAAGGGTGGCTAAAAACGACCTGCTGGCTATCCAAATAAGGCAACTCAGCCAACAGATCATCGCGCCCTTGAAATAAAGTCACAACACCACGGGCTAGCTGTTCTTGAGCTTGAGTTTGCCCCTCAATCATAAATACTCGGGTTTCTGCAACAAAACGATAGGACAGCCACGGAATACTGATCAACACCAAAGCAAACACTAAAACCTGGGTATTAAATCGAAACCGTAGGCGCCTAGTAATAAAAGCCATTAACGACTAGACCAACGATAACCCATACCATATTCTGATTTGATGGCATCAAATTGGGCATCTATCTTTTTTATTTTACGTTTGATGTTACGAATGTGGGTGCTAATAGTGTTATTGGACACATAATGTTGGTGAGTGGCCTGAGCCAAAATATCATAGGTTAGTATATGACCTGGCCTACGAGTAAGGGCGTCTATCATGCGAAACTCTGTTAACGTAAGGCCTGATATTTCTTGATCACGCCACTTGGCTTGGCGACTTTCTTCAAGTAGTTGCAAATGCCCTACATCTCGAATACTTTGGTTATCTGTTTCTGTAGCGACTACTCTAATGTCACTTAAACGGATGAGAGTGGCCACTTTTTCAGCAAGAAAATCTAACGATACAGGTTTTGGTTGATAATCCCACGCACCCATGCGTAAGCCCAAAATGCGATCAATCTCGCCCACCCTTTCGGTCAGAAACAACACAGGTAATTCTGGGTGAATTTTAAGCAAGGCGGCACATAACTGAAAGCCTGCATCGATATTGTCATCCATAATAATGTCAAGTATCACCAAATCTGGACGTTGCTGCTTTAAGCCCACTTCCGCCTGGTCTTTGCCAGCATAAGCAGTGACATGATAACCACGCTGCTCTAACGCAAATTGGTAGTTGTCACGCTGATCTGGGTCATCTTCCACAATAACGATATGCTTGGCCAAAGGGGGCTCCTTAACTTAACTAACTGGTTAACCGCTGCTCAAGTAATCCAACAATTTGTTGCAGGTTTTTTTTGGCTTTCTTTTTTGCACTGTCAGCTTGTGTTCTCAAGTCTAACAGGGCTGCTTCACCAGCACCTTTAGGGTCGCTACTGGCATTAATCGTATTGATCAACTCATCCACCCGCATCTTCAGCTGCTGAGTATCGTGTTCAGCTCGTTGCTTGGCAATTGCCATTGCTTTAGCTTTACCAGCATCAACTTTAACCTGTTCTTCTTGGGAGAGTTCTTTTTTTACTTTACCGCCGGCACTTTTAGCGCCCATATCGCTAACCAAAGACATAATGCCCACAGCAGAACGTAAACGCTGCATAAAGGGTTCACTGTGGGCCCGTGCTTTAGAAGCTCCTTTTTGTAATTCAGACTCTATGTAAACCGGGTCGGTGATAATTTCCTCGTAACGCTTACGAGCTGGACTTAAATAATCGTTTAAATACTCAAACAACTGGCCTTTCATATCCCCCCAACCGATACCATTGGCATAGGCTTGGCGCATCAATAAGGTCTCCTCATGGGTTGCAAAAGCACTATAAATTTCAAACAAAGTGCAAGTATCTGGGTCTTTCACTTCACCAGGCTGCAAGCTATTAGTGGTGATCTGCGCAATCAGGTTTCGCAATTCGTCAGTAGGGGCGAATAAAGGAATAATATTACCGTAACTTTTGCTCATTTTTCGGCCATCAAGACCTGACAAAACTTTTGTGTCACCTTCATCAACCATCGCTTCTGGCAACACAAAGTGCTCACCGTAAGTGTGGTTAAAACGCATGGCAATGTCGCGGCACATTTCAATGTGCTGAATTTGATCTTTGCCCACAGGGATCTTATGGGCATTAAACATCAAAATATCTGCAGCCATAAGAATAGGATAGCTATACAAACCCATACTGATACCTTGATCTAGGTCGGCATTAGATTGGCGTTGGTTGTCATCTACGGAGGCTTTGTAAGCGTGGGACCGATTCATCATGCCCTTCGCGGTCATACAGGTTAAAAACCACGCAAGTTGTGGGATTTCTGGAATATCTGACTGACGATAGAAGGTGGCTTTGTCAGTGTCTAAACCTAGCGCTAACCAAATGGCAGCAATTTCACGACCCGAACGATGAACTGTTTGCGGATCTTGGCATTTAATGAGTGCATGGTAGTCAGCCAAAAAATAAAAACTATCGGTACTCGCTTGTTGGCTAGCTGCCACCGCTGGTTTAAGGGCGCCTAGGTAGTTACCTAGATGAGGAGTTCCGGTGGTGGTAATGCCTGTGAGCACCCGTTGTATAGCTTGCATTCTTTTAAGTCTACTGTTACAAATGAAAGCACTATTATACACAGCCAATTACGCCTGCGTTAGCCCCAAGCGTTACTATACAACCGTAAACCCGACCGCAAACAATTTATATTGTTTTTCGCTTTTACATTGCCTGGATATATTTACTTTTAGCAAACAAATCTAACTCTACAACGACCAATTTTAAATTATCTTGCTTCGATCACTTAGCATCGTTAAAATACTGTTGATAAAGTCATTGATTAGGGTAATTACATGGAACAATTAGCCACATTTGGCGCAGGCTGCTTTTGGGGTGTAGAGGCTTTATTTGCTGCACAACAAGGCGTTAAATCCACCTCTGTAGGTTATATGGGAGGGCACACCAAAGACGTTGATTACAACGCTATTTGCAAGGGCGATACAGGCCATGCTGAAGTGGTGCAAATCACCTTTGACGATAATGTTATTGACTACTCACAACTGTTACAAATATTTTGGCAAAACCACAACCCAACAACACCTAACCAACAAGGTCCAGATTTTGGCACCCAATATCGTTCAGTAGTGTTTTTTCATACCCAAAATCAACAACAAAATGCCATTGATATGAGTCAAAAACTGACTGATAGTGGCTCATTTAGGGCACCGATTGTCACTATTATCGAAGCTGCGAGCCATTACTACATAGCAGAAGATTATCATCAACAGTATTTGTCAAAACGCGGCAAAAGCAGCTGTTCTTTTTAACAGAACCGATCCATCACTTGTAAGGGGTCTCTTGTTTCGTCAGTGTTAGTCGCTTTTTGACAAGTTAGCCCCAATTCCCATCGGTAAAATTTCCTCGTTATTTTTCGCTCAGTGGCAATCGTGCACATTGAGCTATTTACCCTTTCTTCGGGAGCAAGCACACATGAAATCATCTGCTAAAGTCGTCGTTATCGGCGGTGGTGTTGTCGGCGCTGGTACGTTGTACCATTTGGCCAAAAAAGGTTGGACGGACGTAGTTTTGGTCGAACGAAAAGAACTTACGTCTGGTTCTACATGGCACGCAGCTGGTTTGCTTCCGCTTTTCAACATGAGTTACTCGGTAGGCAAATTACATCAGTACTCTGTTGATTTTTACCATGACTTAGAAAAAGAAACTGGCATGAGTGTAGGTTTCTCTGTGGTGTCTAACATCCGTTTGGCCAACTGCGAAAACCGCATTGACGAATATAAATATTACGCTGGTGTTGCTAAAACTGTAGGCGTAAAGACTAACTTCCTAACTCCTGAACAAGTGAAAGAAGTTTGGCCACTTTGCAATACAGAAGGTTTACTTGGTGCTATTCAACATCCAGATGATGGTTATATTCAACCAGCAGACCTAACTCAAGCCCTTTGTAAAGGTGCCCGCGACATGGGCGCTGAGATTTACCGCTATACTTCGGTAACAGCTATTGAACAGCAAGTTGACAACACTTGGATCGTTAAGACTGATAAAGGTGATATCGCTTGCGAGCATGTTGTGTCTTGTACTGGTAGTTTTGCCCGTAAAACTGGCGAAATGGTTGGCCTAGACATCCCTGTAATCCCTGTAGAGCATCAGTTCATTGTAACTGAACCGCATCCAGCGATTGTAGAACGGAAGAAGCAAGGTTTGCCTGAGATGGGCGTATTACGCGAGTCAGACGGTGGCTACTACCTACGTGAAGAACAAGGCGGCTTGTTGTTAGGCCCATACGAGAAACATGCACCTTGCGTTTATGTTGATGGCCCAGCAGACGATTGTGAATACGAACTATTCAACGAAGAGTTGGATCGGTTAATGCCTCACATTGAATTCTGTATGAACCGTGTACCTGCCTTTGCCGAAGTTGGTGTTAAGGAAGTGTACAACGGTGCAATTGCATACACGCCAGATGGCAACCCAATAGTAGGGCCTGCTCCTGGCCTTAAGAACTTCTGGCTTAACGAAGGCCACTCCTTCGGTATTACCGCTGCTGGCGGTGCTGGTTGGCAGTTGGCTGAATGGATGATCGACGGGGAACCTACGGTAGACATGATGGGTGTAGATCCACGTCGTTTTGGCCCTTACGCCACCCGTGGCTACCTTAAAGAAAAGAACGAAGAAGCTTACGCTAACGTATTTACTACCCACTACCCAGACGAAGAGCGCGAAGCTGCCCGTCCTTTGAAGACTACTCCTTGCTATGATCGTATGAAAGCATTGGGTGCGGTATTTGGTAGTGTTTATGGATGGGAGCGTCCTAACTGGTTTATGCCAACTAAAGATTACGCCTTAACCGCAGAAGAATTGGCTACCGATGATGTAGACAAAGTATTGTGGAACCAAAACTTCTCTGAGCCACTTGATGGCGGCCCGATTGTAGAAAAGAATTCATTCCGTCGTTCTAACTACCATGATTTTGTAGGCAACGAATGTAAGCATGTAACAGAAAAAGTAGGCTTGCTAGACATGTCTGCTTTCGCTAAAGCCATTGTTAAAGGTCCAGGTGCAGAAGCATGGTTGGAGTACATTTTTGCTAACAAGATGCCTAAAACCATTGGCCGAATTTCGTTGGTACACATGCTAACTAAAGCCGGTGGCGTACGTTCTGAATACACAGTTTACAAGACTGGCCCACAAAGCTACTACCTTGTATCTGCTGGTGCATTTGAAACCCACGACCACGATTACCTATTCAAGCTTAAGCCACGCGATGGCAGTGTAGACGTGCAACGAGTTACTACTAACACTGGCGTACTGGTATTGGCTGGGCCTAGAGCACGTGATGTATTGCAAAAAATTACTGACGCAGACTTATCTAACGAGAGTTTCAAGTGGTTAACAGGTAAAAAGATCAACGTTGGTTACGCTACAGCAGAAGCTCTGCGCGTTAACTTTGTAGGTGAACTAGGTTGGGAACTACATCACCCAATTGAAATGCAAAACTACATTTTTGATGAAGTGATGAAAGCTGGTGCTGAGTTTGATATTAAGCCATTTGGTATTCGTGCTATGGACTGTATGCGGTTAGAGAAATCTTACCGTTTGATCCCACGTGAAATGTCTATTGAATATTCTGCAATGGAGTCTGCCCTCAGTCGCTTTGTGCGCTTAGACAAAGAAGGCGATTTCATTGGTAAAGAAGCACTGACTGCTTGGGAAAAGCGTGGTGCACAAAATGCCTTTGCTACTATCGAAGTTCATGGTGTAACAGATGCAGACGCACGCGGATCAGAAGCAATCTATAAAGATGGGGCATTAGTTGGCCGCACAACTTCTGGTGGTTATGGTTGGCGTGTAGGCAAGTCCCTTGCCCTTGGCATGGTAAAAGCTGGTTTAGAGGAAGTGGGTACTGAGCTTGAGATTGAAATCTTAGGCGAGATGTACAAAGCGACTGTGGTTGAAGAGTCACCTTTCGACTCTGCAAACGTTAAATTGCGCGCTTAATCAGTTACCGTAATAATAACCAGCAACTTACATAGCATTTTAGGATGCTAATGAGGTCCAAGCATTCACTTGTCTTGGGCCACACTTTTATGCCAAGTAAAGTTTTACAGTCAGTAGCGTTGACTTCTTGGTACGCAGGTTTAAACTGCCTGCTTTTATTGGTGTTAGCGAAGCTGGCACTATCTTTATATATTTAAGTGAGATCATGCCCATGAAAGTTTTAGTTGGCGTAAAACGCGTACTAGACCCTCAGGTCAAGGCCCGTGTTAAGGCAGACAAATCAGGGATCGACCTAACCAATGCCAAGATGACCATGAATCCGTTTTGCGAAAATGCTGTAGAAGAAGCTATTCGGCTGCGTGAAGCAGGCAGTATTGAAGAGGTTGTGGCACTATCAATCGGCGTAGCGAAATCTGAAGAAACCCTACGCAATGCTCTAGCGTTAGGAGCAGACCGCGCTATTTTAGTTCTCACTGAAGAAGTTTTGGAACCGCTAGCGATCGCTAAAGTATTTAAGGCTATCGTTGAAAAAGAGAGCCCAGGCTTAGTGTTGGTTGGCAAACAATCTATCGATGATGACTGTAACCAAACTGGCCAGATGTTGTCTGCGTTATTAGACTGGCCACAAGCCACCTTTGCTTCGAACTTAGAGCTAGTTGATGGTACTGCTCTAGTGACTCGGGAAGTAGACTCTGGTTTAGAAACGATCAATGTTAATATGCCTGCCGTAATTTCTGCAGACCTTCGTTTGAATGTGCCACGATACGCTTTTTTACCTAATGTAATGAAAGCCAAACGCAAGCCACTTGAAAAGATCAACTTGGCCGATTTAGGTTTAGATACGGCTAACCGCATGACCACCATTGAAGTGATGGAGCCACCTGCCCGGGCAGCTGGTGTAATGGTTGAAAGTGTTGCCGAACTGGTTGATAAACTACGTAACGAAGCTAAGGTTATTTAAGGAGCCATTATGAGCATTTTAGTGATTGCAGAACATGATAACGCCAGTTTAGTTGGCGCTACCTTAAACACAGTGACAGCTGCCCGCCAAATTGGTGGCGACATTGACCTACTTATTGCTGGCAACGGATGCAGTGCAGCTGCACAAGAAGCCACCCAAGTTTTTGGTGTTAACCGTGTTTTACTTGCAGACGACCCTAGCCTAGAAGGCCAGTTGGCAGAAAACATTGCTAATCTAGTCGTTTCAATTGCTGGTAATTATAGCCATGTACTGACGGCTGCTACTACTTTTGGCAAAAACTTCATGCCTCGCGCAGCAGCATTGCTAGATATGAGTCAGATCTCTGAAATTAGTGAAGTGATCTCTGCAGACACGTTTGTACGTCCAGTTTATGCGGGTAACGCCAT
>MDSY01051239.1_pt1 | contig 13211 bp, 11 predicted proteins | sample 811131 | NCBI WGS metagenome assembly MDSY01 (sample SAMN05326643, study PRJNA326480) | marine metagenome | isolation source: seawater | place: Atlantic Ocean: South West | collected 2010
TAAATTAGCTTTCGAAGCTCGAAATTCCGCACTTTTAAAGACAAACCAAAACAATCCTAGTGTTATCACTGCGATTGAAGTTAAACGTGCAGTCAGATCGGAAATCCCAAGAACACCGAGAAACGTGGGTAGTCCTTGATCGTTAATTCCTCGTACCTCCAGATTAATATTCAAGATTTCCTCGAGTTCAACCCGCGCCAAACCCGTAAGGCCTCGCAAGGTCATGTATGCAAAAATACCTATAAATATGACGACAATCAGCGATTTCAGGTTTCCGGCTCCTAACCGAACCAGGGTCTTATTGCCACACCCTCCGGTCATGGTCATGCCAAACCCGAAAAGCGTCCCGCCAACAATTGCTCCAGCCCAGCCCAAGTTCGGCGTTAAGTATATGGAACCGCGTAGGTCTAAAACGCCCCCGACGTGCAAAGCCTGGCTGCCAAGAATGGCGATAGCGATTGCTAACATCCATGAGCGAAACCGGTTCCAGTCTCCCATGAAAACAGCGTCAGAGATCGCACCCATTGTACAAAAATTTGTTCTTTGTGCCGTTCCACCAAAAACCAATCCCAAGACAAGGCCAAGGATAGATACCAGAACTATTGGAGATTCTTGTTCCACGGCGTTTCCTTTCAAGAGGCAGGGTAGACTAAAAATTTGAATTTAATACCTGAAGACGCCCATCATATTCAACAATTATATATTATAATATACGCCAGTAGGTTTCAGACTATATCTCTCCCCTGAGTATCCAGGTAAAACATTAAAATATAATGCGAATATATGGTTAATTATCATTAGCCTTTATATTGCCAATTGCTGGATTATCTCCGCCCGTTAAAAGCCAATACCGATAGTGGAAAAATTAATTTCTAACTTGCATATCTTTGCATTTAAAAAAATTTATTCCCATCTATAAACTGTCACTCTGGAAGACTTCTGCTGATTAAAGACCACGAGGAACTTATGGCAACACAACAAATTGATACCTCGGGAATGAATTGCCCGATTCCTATCATTAAAGCGAAAAAGGCTATTAAGTCGATGGATCCGGGGACCACCTTGGAGGTAATTTCGACAGATCCCGGCTCAGTCCGGGATTTTGAGGCTTTCAGTCGTGCCACGGGACACGAGTTACTAGAATCGCATGAAGAAGCCGGTATTTTTAGGTTTGTGCTAAAAAAAGTTTAAACATAAAAATTTAATGTTTGGCAATTATCGCACGCCCATTAAAAATTGACGGGAAGGAACGTTCAGTTTTTTATGGAATAGCTATCTGCTCATCAATGTGATTTATACGCCACACTGACTACCTGTTATTAACAATACTTTATTCCGGGTTGGTAAATGACCGATATACTTTGCGTAGAAGATTATAGAAAACTCGCAAAAAAGCGGGTGCCAAAAATGTTTTACGAGTATGCCGATGGAGGTTCGTGGAATGAAGAGACTTATCGAGCTAATACCAATGACCTAAAAGATATAAAATTCCGTCAGAGGGTGGCCGTGGATATTAGCGACCGTTCAACAAAAATGAAGTTATTAGGCCAAGAATATAGTATGCCTGTCGCCCTCGCCCCTGTTGGATTATTGGGCATGCAGCATGCTGACGGAGAAATTCATGCGGCTAAAGCTGCTGAGAGTTTTGGCGTCCCTTTCACTCTTTCCACAATGTCCGTATGTTCGATTGAGGAGGTCTCCGATAAAACAGAAAAACCATTTTGGTTTCAGCTTTATGTAATGCGGGATAGAGATTTTATATACCGTTTATTGGATAGAGCCAAAGAGGCCAAGTGTTCTGCTTTAATGATTACTGTCGATCTCCAGCTCATGGGACAGAGGCATAAAGACATCAGAAATGGCCTGAGCACGCCTCCTAAATTCACCTTTAAAAATATGCTGGACCTATCTTTAAAACCGAATTGGTGCATAAAAATGCTAAGAACAAAAAATCGCCGATTTGGGAATATTGTCGGCCACGTAGAGGGGATCAAAGATATGTCCTCACTCTCCGAATGGACAACCAACCAATTCGATACAAGGCTGACATGGAATGATATCGCGGAAATACGGAAAAAATGGGATGGGAAGGTAATATTAAAAGGCATCATGGATCCGCAGGATGCTCAGCTAGCTCTTAAAATTGGCGCAGATGCTATCATCGTATCAAACCATGGAGGCCGGCAATTAGATGAAACCAGTTCAACCATAGCCGCCTTGCCAAAAATACTCGATACCGTCGGTGATAAATGTGAGGTCTGGATGGATGGGGGGCTTCGGACGGGTCAAGATATACTGAAGGCTATTGCGATGGGGGCGAAGGGGACGCTAATCGGTAGAGCCTTTACATTTGGCTTGGGGGCAAACGGTGAAGCCGGTGTTTTGGGAGCCCTTAGAATTCTTCAAAAAGAGCTGGACATGACCATGGCCCTTTGCGGAAGAAAAAATTTAATTGAAGTGGATCAATCTATTCTTCTTTAATTTTTTGAATGTGACGTCAAGGAAACAAAAAACCTAAAAGAAAATGATATACCTCAGGCATCTTCAAAACATATTTTCCTAAACGATTGGGAGACCTGCTTTTGGCAGGTCCCCCTTTGTCTTAAAATTAAAAGACTAGAGCGATGGCAAGGGCGGCAAATCTTGGCCAAGCCACTTTTTAGAAAGCTTGTTTAAGTCTCCACCTAGCTTTTTATGAAGAATGAAGACGTTTACCCAACGCAAAAGATCATCATTTCCCTTTTTAATGCCAATGAAGCATGGGCTCTCCTTGATAATAAACTTTCGCACGATGTCCATTGAAGGATTATTTTTGGAAAGCGCCGCTGCGGCTGTATTGCCCGCAACCAAGACCTGCACCTGCCCCGAAGAGAATGCGCTGAGGGTCGCGGCATTGTCTCCAAAGCGAGTAATCTTAGCCCCTTTCGGCGCGGTTTTGGTAATTTCAAGATCTTCCAAAGTACCCCCAGTTACGCCAACCTTAAGTCCGTCAAGATCAGCTGGCTTAGAGGCCTTGATGCTCGAGGCCGCAAATGCACCTGAATAGAAGGGTGCATACGCACTCGAGAAATTAATTGACTTCGCCCGCTTTGGATTAGCGCCCATGGTAGATATCACCAGATCTACCCTGCCCGTTTCAAGAAACGGGATTCTTTGCTTTGAGACTACCGGCACCAGTTCCAGCTTAACACCCAGATCCTTGGCTATTAGCTTCGCTACATCCACATCATATCCTTCGTGCTCACCCGAGCTACCGACCGAGCCGAAGGGCGCGAAGGCTTCTGGCACGGCTATCTTTACGACACCCTTAGATAGAATATCGTTTAAATCCGCCTTCGCTTGAACGGACCAGAGGCAAACAGCCGCAGCACTGCACATTACTAATTTTTTTATTGATCTCATCATGACTCCATCTCATTGCTAAAGTTTGAATTCGGCCTAACGCCTAGCCCTTCACCGGATGCTGCTCTTTATAAACATCCAGAAATAATTTCATTGGCTTACATACACTAATCAAATTTCGTGCCAAAAAAGACCAATTTTTACAACTGAAACGATATACTTAACCTTCGAAAACAATGTCTTAAAAATTAACGGGTTCGCAAATAACCTGGCAAGCCCAAAATCACGTCAATAAACTCTTTAATGCCTAATTTTTAAGCAGAATTTGGCATCTTACCTATTTGCGTAAAATTTTACTTCCATTCAGCACTCGTTTCTAAAATGCTCATTCACGGTCATCCCCTAGTATGTTTATCCTCAAGATATATCGACACCTGTGAGAGCGGAAAACACAAACCAAAATAGATCAAGGCCATCAACGGGAAAATTATATACGGATCTGAACCAGGTACTGGTGCATTAGCCCAGCGCTTACCCAGAAGCATCAGGTCTTGAAATCCAATTATATAAGCCAGAGATGTACCTTTGATAATCTGAACAAGGAATCCAATAGTCGGTCCCAAAGCGAGCCGGTAAGCTTGGGGTAAAATGATTTTAAAAAATATCTTTGTAAAATTTAGACCAAGGGCATACCCCCCTTCCCACTGGCCACTGGGTATCGCCTGAAAAGCTCCGCGCCAAACTTCAGCTAGATACGCGGAAGTAAAAATTATTAGTGAAACCGCAGCAGCTGTCCATGGCACGACATCAATGCCAAGCAGTCGGGGCACACCAAGCCCAACTAAAAACAACACCATTAACAGAGGGATCGATTGGAACAACCAGATATAACCCGCAGCCAATTTGTTAGCTGTAACCGAGGGACTTATTCTGGCAAAACAAATGATTGTAGCGACAATGCCTCCCCCCGAAAATGCAATAAGGGAAAGATAGATGGTAAAACGGGTCGCCGCTATAAGCTGCCAAAGGATTATACCCTCGGGCTTTCCCAAAATTTGAACAAAAATATCCTGCATTCACCTACCCATGCTCAAATTTTCTCAGGAAAATCAGGTTTAAAACGAATCTGAATAACAGGGCCATCAGCACATACAAGATGGTAAGCACGATGAAAACTTCAAAAGACCGGAAGGTCCGACTGTCTATATATAATCCGGCATGAGTTAGATCAACGACACCAATTTCAGAAATCACCCCCGTGGTCAGAAATACAAAAATAAACTGGCTACATAATGACGGATACATAGCTCGCAAAGTTTGGGGTAAAATAATTTTCCAGAAAATCACCCATTTTTTAAGTCCAATGGAATGCGCGGCCTCTATCTGGCCCTTGGGTGTTTTTAAAAATCCGCTGTATAATATGGCCGAAAAATATCCGGAAAAATTAACGGTTAAAGCCAGCAATGCATGGCACCAAAATGGCCATACATATAAGAATAATGCTGGCATCCCAAATGCAAAAAAGAACAACTGCACAATTAACGGGGTGTTTCTAATAAACTCGACGTAAGCTGCAAAAATTTTGGCAAGAAAAGGAATCTGCCAATACCGAATGACGGCGATCAATATTGCAATAAAAAAAGCGAAGATACTTGCGACTATCGTAAGTGAGCCAGTAACCAAAACCCCATCGAACAGCAGGTTCAAATACTCCGAAGAGCGATAGATCTCAAAAAAACGGAATTCAAACAAAATTTAGAACCATGTTTTAGTCTAAACAATCCAGACACTCGATACGCTAAAGCAAACAACACAATTATTAGGTTTGAGAATGTTGTCAAAATAACCGTTGCTCTGCCCAATCCCTTTTAAATCTATAGTTTAACCTGTCAAACGGGTTTTAATCGCATCAAACGCGAGGGATGTTATTAGGATTTGATCTGGGTCTATAGGCATTGGACCAGATGAAAGCTTCGCTACAACAATTGCATTTTCGTAATCAACAAACAGATGTTGGCCATGGATCCCAAAAGCGGACAAAACCGGTTTGGGTCCTCTCTCAACATACCATTTAGACCGGTAGTGCATGTCACGACCCGGCCAGTACTGTCTGAATGACCCATCTACCCAAGCGTCAGAATCACCAGAACCAACAATGTCTTCAAGCCATTCCTTAGGTAAGATCCTCTTTTGGTCGCGGCATCCTCCTTCAACAATAAGTTGGCCGACCCTAGCTAAATCCATAACTGTCATGCACATGCCACCAGCACAACGTGGCGCACCCAAGCGGTCAACAGTAATATAAGCGCTGTTTGATGCTCCCATTGGCTTCCATATCAATTCCGAAAATAGATCCGAATAGCGACGACCTGCAGCACGTTCAATAACCCAGCCAAGCAAATCAGTACATGGAGAGATATAATTAAAGGAACCGCCGTGGGCACCTCGTCGCGCTTTCATTGTAGGTAAGAACGTCCGAAGGTCGGTGGGATCATCATTCCTCCCAATTGGGTTCCAATTTGTGGCTTTCCGATACTCAATTATAGGCCCCGATGATGCTTGATAGTCTTCCTCAAAATACAACCCTGTCCGCATGTCTAATAGGTGGCCTACCGTAGCTTCCGCAAATGCACTTTCCTGTATTTCTGGCACATATTTGGCAACCTCGGCTTCACGGTCGAGAAGTCCCTCAGCAACTAAGATGCCTGCCAACAAGCCTAATATCGACTTGGATACGGACATGAGTATATGCGGGGTACTACCATCCATCCCGTTTGCATAATACTCTATAACTGTACGCCCTTGATGGAGCAGGACAAAGGCATCTGTAGAAGTGACATCCAGAAACTGTTCAAAACCAACCATTCCATTCTTCCCATCATTGAAGGAAAGGTCTTTCATGATCTCGGCGTTCACTGATGGTATCCGCCAATGTTCCTTGCAAGCCGATGGTATATTGACCGTTGGAATAATTTCACGAACATGCTGAAAGCCCCAACGGTTGAATGGAGGCTGCCGCCAATTAGCAAGGGTAACCTGGCAATCCTTGCTAGATGGGAAAGTCTGCATAAAATCATTCATCATCGATCCATATATTTATTCGGATTTATACCGTTCTCGATTCCAGGCAGTGATCTGGAATATCAAAACTGGCAGCGCCAAAAACACCCCGACAAGGCCCGATTGCAACCCGGGGGCAACCACCAAAATCGCTGCAACCCCTAATAACCACCTGTGCCAAGTTCGCATATTAGCAATAAAATAGCCGGTTAACGCTGCACCCAGCATAACAATACCGAGGGCACTACCGCCAGTGGAGATAAAAAACTCTTCCCAGGTGAAATCATCTAATACCAACAACATAGATGGAGCGTACATAAAGACAAATGGCACCAATGCTTTAGCTGCACCCAACCGAAACGCCGTATTCCCTGTCTGCATCAAATTTGCCTGCGCAATGGTGGCGCCCGCATAGGCGGCCAGAGCAACTGGTGGCGTAATGTCAGCCAATACGCCGTAATAGAATACAAAAAAATGAGTTTGCAGAGCATCTACCCCCAGAACCGCGAGCGCCGGGGTAGCCATCGTGGCAAGCACCAGGTATGTTGCCGTTGTAGGTAGGCCCGCTCCCATAATGATGCAGGATCCTGCAACCAGCACCAAGGTCATGAAAAGTGTAGCTGATTGCACAGAGAGAAGGCCCGTCGGATCGATGGCACTGATCAGGGCGCCAAAATCAGAGGCAAAAGCATTGACCATGGCTGCAATATTGAACGGTGTACCGGTTACCGTAAGAACTCCTATAATGATACCAACAGTAGCAGCCGCCGCGCCAACAGAAAGAGCATACTTTCCGCCCATTTGGAAGGCATCGATGAACCCCCGAAGGTTGATAGAGTCACAACCAATGTAACGGGTCACGTTTTCTTCATCGATTTTCAATTGTGTGCGTGCCAGCCAGCCAATAAAGGCACGACTGAAACCCATAGCTAGTGCTGCGGAAATCGCCCAGAAGGCCGCCCAGTAGGGTGTATAGCCAACAAAAATCATGTAAATAATGCCGAAAAACGGGATCACCGTTAACCAACGCCGACTGAGAACCGCCGCCAATTTTGGCAATTCATCATCGCGCAACCCCCTTAGGCCTAAGCGCTTGGCCTCAAAATGCACCATAACCAAAACGCCAAGGAAATGCATAGTGGCTGGAATGATAGCGGCCAATATTATACTTTTTAAGGGAATTTCGAGAAATTCAACCATCAAAAAAGCAGCAGACCCCATGATTGGCGGGGTAATCTGACCGCCGGTTGAGGCGGCGGCCTCAACTGCGCCAGCGAAGTGTGGCTTATACCCTATCCTCTTCATAGTCGGAATAGTCAACGACCCAGTCATCACCGTGTTTGCGATGGAAGAGCCGGAAATCATTCCCATCATACCCGAAGCCAAGACGCTCACCTTGGCAGGCCCCCCGGCAAAACGACCCGCCACACAATGCGCAAGATCGATAAATAATTGGCCTAGACCGACCCGGATAGCGACCATCCCGAACAAGACGAAGTGGAAAACATAGGTAGCAACAACGAATACGGGGCGACCATTAATTCCCTCACCCTTAAGGTACAGGTGATCAATCAATCCTGGCCAGCTGGTTCCCGGATTAACCAGGGGGTATTTGAAATAGATGCCGAACAATGCGTACATGATAAACAGGCATGTGATGATTGGCAGCGAAATCCCGGATGTCCTTCGAGCCGCCTCAATAACAATTAATACCAAAGCTGTACCCATTAAAATATCAACAAGATGCGGGTCTCCAATTCTAAAATTAAGTTCGTCTATAATACTCCCAAAGCCATCGTAGGTGACGGCGACATACATGGACGAGATACCGATCATCACAAAAAGAAACCAGTCATAACTCGGCACGCCACCCCTCCGGGATGCATCCCGTTTCTTGGCTTCTGAGCCCGATAATTGAACTGAGCCACGCGCTACGGGTTCCAACGCGACTAAAAAGGAAATGATGCTTGCCACTGTAATCAACAACAAGCCGTTGTTTTCGAGCCCCCAGGTAATGCCCGCAACCCCACCACCGTAATAATACCCTATGATCATAAAAAACATGAGGACGATCGGTATCCGCCGTTGCGCCTCAATGACGAGCACCAGCACCATTACAGCGAGCCCCATACGGATAGCTGGAGGCACACCATTTTCACCCCACATGTTATTACCTACAATACCGAGGGCAACACCCATCATATGCAGCGCGAAAAGTGCCGTTACTGCGAGCAAGACATGGTCTGTCGTTCCCGATTCAGACATATTCTGGGCAGCGAGATAACGTCGCGAAAAATGCACGACCAGGATGAAATAGCTAAATAACGCCATAGCCGCCAACGGTCCCATCATGCCGTAGATGAATACCGTTGGGACGCCAATTTTAACAAGGTCCGGCCACCGGATCGAGAGGCCCGATGATGCAACAATCTCTTGTGCAGCCTCAATCTCGCGATGTGGCGTATACACCAGATAGATAAGGCCAAGGACAAAAGATAGGTGCACGCCAACATGCCAATGATGTTCAAGAACACCAAACCCGGCCGTATAGTAATGGAATAATGAGAGCAAAAACAGGAGTGCAATAACCACCCATTTGGCCAATGCATGGGTATCCCGAAACTGCATTTCAGGGTCGTAACGCTCTTCTAGTTCCTCAGCTTTCTTATAGTCTATTACAGGTTCAGACATAGCCCGTCGCTCTCCGCGGCAGGAAATTATTATATTGTGATAAGTATAAGTCCGGAGGTTTTGAACCCTCCGGACTTTTCATATAATCGGGTTACTTCGCACCAACCTCTTTGTAGAACTTCTCCGCACCTTTGCAGAGTGGGATCGGCACACCGTCAAATGCTGAGTCCAGTGTCATTGATTTTCCTTTAGCATGACCATTGGCAAGGACCTTTGCCGCTTTTTTGTTTCCAAATAGTCCTTTGACAACACCATAATGTAGGCTCTCAGGCAGGTTGGAACGTGATACCCATAGAGCCCCCACCGCAACAGTCTCGACATCAGAGTTATTACCCTTATAGGTTCCACCCGGGATCACTGCCTTCGAATAGAATGGGGCTTTCTTGATCAGAGAATCACGTTGTGAGCCAGACACCGTTACCAGTTCCGCTCCCTGGGTTGCCGCCATTTCAACAATGGAGGCATTAGGGTAACCAGTCACCGTTATAAATGCATCCAGATGCTTGTCCCGGATCATATCAGCGCCTGTCTTGGACTTAACATACTCAGCCTTAAAGTCCTTTTTCTCTTTTAAGCCATAAGCATCAACAACCAAACGCGCGCCGACCAACGCTCCAGAGGCTGGCAGTCCCATAGCAACGCTCTTACCCTTAAGATCAGACACCGACTTGATGCCACGTCCCTTGCCACTGACCACATGTACGTGTTCCGGGTAAAGACTGGCCAGTACACATAGCTTCTTGATTGGTGTCTTGCCTTTGAATGGCCCAGTGCCGGTATAAGCCCAGTAGGTCACATCAGATTGTGCAAAACCGGATTCGACTTGATCCGACTTAATGGAATTAACGTTAGCGACAGAACCATGCGCGGACTGAGCAATTGCTACAAGATTTTCCATGCCGCAATTCCCACCCTTGGCACAGGTTCTTGCACCTGGCGGATTCGAGATAACCTGGGCCAATAGGCCTGCCATCGGATAGTAGGTACCCCCCGCACTACCGGATGCAATGCGGAAGAACTGCATCTTCTCTGCTTCGGCACTACCCACGGCTGCACAAGCAGCTATAGCAGTTCCAAAGGCCATCATTTTAAAAATTTTCATTTAAATAATACCTCCCTTTATACGCTTTCAACAAAAAATGACCCCTGAGGACTGACCTAGCATATGCCAAATATCGGTCCGGGAGTTCATTTCTAAATAACCTAAGTCTCAATTGCAGACCTTCACACCCGTCTTGTAAAGCTCGAATGCACAACAGATCCCTTAAATTTATCTCCAAATAAAAGGTATTGCCTCAAAGTCAACGTTTACAGCTGGGCATCTCTTTCATTGCGGAGCGGAAAGGCTGAATTAATCACTCGCTCTTCCCGTAGCAACTATCGAATACTGAGCTCAGGCAACTCTCTATATTAAGTGTTTAATGCAATATCGGGGAAGCTTAATGTTCTCTTGAATTCGCGCCCATACGGCACAGAACTTCGAACGCCTTTCTCATTGCGTTTAACCTGGCAACACCTAATCCCGCGATATCAAATGCAGTTCCATGGGCAGGCGTTGCAATTGGCATAGGAAGGCCTGCAGCGATCGTTACCCCACGATCAAAACCCATCATCTTCATCGCGATCTGACCCTGGTCGTGATACATAGTAACAACGGCATCAAGCTTACCATCTCGACCCCGCAAAAATACGGTGTCTGATGGCCACGGCCCATCCACATCGATCTGAAGCTCACGTGCACGCAAAATTGCGGGAGCCAAAATATCAATTTCTTCTGTACCGAAATTTCCGTTATCACCCGCGTGCGGATTTAGAGCCGCTAGACCGATACGAGGCCGCGAGTTCCCCGCCCTTAGCAAAGTGTTATTAGCCAGCTTAATCGCATTTACAACGCTATCAATATTGATTGCGTCCGCCACATCACGTAGTGCGATATGACTGGTAACCCGGGTCGTAATTAATTCGTCAAGCATATTGATCTCGGAGTGGTAGCCTTCAAAGCCCAGATACCGCGCGATATACCGATGCTCGTCGTCCTCTTTCATCCCCGCTAAATGAAGAGACGATTTATTAAATGGTCCAAATAGTAATGCCTCGGCTATCCCATCGGTAATCAGGTCCAGAGCCCGATCAAGCCCCCGGAGACTCGAACGCCCACAAGCTTCACTAATCTCTCCTATGGAAAGAGATTGAATATCCATAGTATCCATAGGGATCAGCATATATTTCTCGTGATCTATGCTCGCAGACCCATCATTCTGGTCAAATTCTTGGATTCCCCACTCAACACCAGCCTGACGCATCCCAAGTTCAAATATTGGCCGGTCGCCAACAAGAATAACATCGGCCTTTGTTTTTATATCTCGCTCAGCAAGAAGCTTGGCGATCAGCTCTGGGCCGATCCCAGCTGGGTCACCATGAATAATTGCTATGCGGGGCTTCATTGACTGGCTAACCGCCTATTCGTTATAGTGTTTAAGAGTTAGGCCCAGAACCTATATGCTTATAAATTGAAAAGGCAAGGCTCTGGAGCCTTAAGACAACCCATTCCTTCTCCAGCTCTATGGCTTATCCGAATGGGAGAATTCTGATAATATCGCACTGATTTCTTTTAGGCCTGGAATAACCGGAAATATGCCTACCGCACCTTCAAAAACCTGATCTTCTGTGTAAATTCCAGGGGTTACGATCACTCGCAACCCGGCGGCTTTTGCAGATAACAAGCCATTTTCCGAATCCTCGAAGGCAACGCAATCATCTGCAGAAAAAGATAATCGTTCTAATGAGAGTTGATAAACATCTGGAGCTGGCTTTTTATTTTTAACTTCATCTCCTGACGCAATCACATCAAAAATCTCAGCCGCTGGTTTAGACCAACAGCAATAACTAAGCGCATCGATATTAGGATAACTGGTAGTTGTCGCGATAGCCAAAAAAAGACCCGCTCTACGGGCCTCAGAAAGCAAGGATTGAATGCCTGGACGCAAAGTGAGCGCCCCCCGGTCTATTAATGCCACATAGTGTTTGGTCTTAATCTTATGTAATTCGGTTATCTCTTCCGAATCCAAAACCTGAGAGCCGCCGAGGTAATCACGCTGATAAACCCCGATCCTTTCTTTACCTCCGGTCGTATCGAGAAGTTTTTTATAGAGCACCCGGTCCCAGGACCAGTCCAACTCTGACTCTATAAATGCCTCGTTAAATGCGCGTCTATGAAGATCCTCGGTCTCGGCAAGGGTCCCGTCAACATCGAACACAAGACCACGCAGTGTCATGATATCCGCCCGATGATAAACTCTGCTAAACGTTTAAAATCATCAAACACAAAGTGTGTTCGCAACTGGTCTATCGGTTTCTTTCGATAACCATTCGAAAAAAGTGCAAAGTCACAGCCCACGGCTTCCGCTGTTTCAGCATCCACTTCACTATCTCCAACATAGAGTTCCCCCTCGCAATTCTCGGCACCTATGCGACTAAATGCCAGACGCAACGGATCGGGGGACGGCTTGCGAACTGGCAGAGTATCACCGCCAATCACGGCATCGAAAAAATAATCGAGATCAAGCCCCTTTAAAACCTCGGAGGTCATTTTTTCAGATTTGTTTGTGCAAACCGCTAATTTAAAGTGATTGGAAGCCAGTGTATTAAGCAGTTCTAAAACGCCCTCATAAGGACGTGACAGGGCTACCGGAGCGGCTAAATAATGCTCCCGAAAGCTCTCGAGAGCAGCATCGTAATCCACTTCCTCGGCATCCGCTGCCTCAAGACACCGCCTCACAAGAGTAGGCACCCCATTTCCTATAAAGGAAATCACTTGTTCAAGCGCCAATTCCGGCTTACTGAAGTCTTGAAGCATTTTGACGGCTGCTGCATGCAGATCTGGGGCACTGTTTATAAGTGTCCCGTCAAGATCGAAAACGATAATTTTCATGCGAAAAAAATCTCTAACCAGCACCAACATATGAATTAAAGCATCAGAATTCGGGTCTGTTATGTTCCTCAAATTGAAACATTTTGATCCCTGTCCAAACCACCTGAGAATACTCTGCTGACCCTTATATCTGGCTCTTCGATAGTGCTCAGGGTCGCCGCATCAACTGCTCCATCAGCACCATCAA
>MDSY01069317.1_pt1 | contig 13210 bp, 16 predicted proteins | sample 811131 | NCBI WGS metagenome assembly MDSY01 (sample SAMN05326643, study PRJNA326480) | marine metagenome | isolation source: seawater | place: Atlantic Ocean: South West | collected 2010
CGGTCATGTTAGTGGGGGGTCAGAGGGGGGCGGGGGGGGGTCAGGGCAGGGTCAGGGCAGGGTCAGGGCAGGGACAGGGCAGGGACAGGGCAGGGACAGGGCAGGGACAGGGCAGGGTCAAGGTAGCTCGGGTTTCTCCTCGTCTTCGAGGAGGCAACTGGCGATTCCCCTCGAGTTGCGGTGGCCACTGAGCATCTCGTTACTCGCCAGTGACTGAGGAATGGGGAGGGGTTGTCAAGGTGCATGGCCGATCAGACTAGGAAGATTCGACTAGGATCTCTTACATACTAGTATCTGTGACAGGCTAGTATACTATTCTTGGGGTTTGAGCATCGGATTCTGAAGCTATGAGGCAATGGGAGATGTGATGCGAGAAGCGTACCTGCAAGTTCCAGTTCAAGAACTCCCAGCTGTCGTCCTCCTGCTGTGCGACGCCCTTCGGCTCTCCCCGCGTTGCACCCCCGTTGAGATCTCTTGTGAGCACTGCAGCGGCGGCAGAGACAGAAGGCGTCAACGGGCATGGAGCTGCCACCGGCGCCGCCACCGGCGATGGAGTCGTGGGGTCAATCGAAGCGGTCATGACGGGGTTGGATGGTCTTTGGGTCAAAGGCGGGGAGGCTGCGTCGTCCTTGACAGCCAACTCCGTTCGGATCTCTGTGGCTTTGTCTGAGGTGACTTGGTCTGTGGTGGCTTTGTCTCTGTCGGCAGAGGGCCCGTTGTTCGGCCGAGAGGACTCAGCGGGGGCGACGCATTCGTCCAGCGCCGCGCTGGGAGGCGAGCTGGTAGGGGCTGGAGACATGATAGCGCCCCCCATGCACTTCGCCAAGGTGTGATGCTTGATCTTGATGCGCATGCAATTGCCATTGAGACAACCTTCCGTTCACCCTTCCGTTCCGTCTATATTTCCGTTTTTGCGAGTTTGAGGTCAAATGGAATGTTGCCGAAGAGGCTGCGGTTAAACCTTGCGCTGGGATGCTCCGGCCAGGTGGAGATTTGTGCCAATACGGGAGGTTCGGGTCGCCAAGATCATTTTCTGCAGGCGGATGTTCGTCCTCGGCCTCTGTTGCATATCTTCACAGTCGTCATGTGGCTATCGTCGTAACTCTCACCCAGTCCGAGCAGGTCGCAGCTTCGTCGCAGCAGCGCTGCGCGCACCATGAGCGGTTGACGGGGCATTGGGCAGAGCAACCCCTCGGGAAAACTTGCCACTTTTGGGGGGGACATACACCACCACCACCATCAAACCTTCTTTTTTCATAATTAATCTCCCTAAAGAGCTTAAGAACCTATACATCAATTTGAATTTGAATTTAAGAATACTGTATATAGTTTTAGTCACCAGCACTGATTTACGTAGAGACCAACCGACGCATAGTCTATGCGCGTGTACACGATTTGCGTTCCCGTGTGCGCAATATACGGTATTGCACAAATACAGTTTCGAATAAATGTGCCGCGGTGACGAGCCACAACCACAAGCGTGTGCCGCCCGGCTTCCCATGTGAATGCAAAGCAGCTCGCTCATTCAGAGGCTCCTGGAGTTAATCTGGGTCGGATTCCCAATCTAACACGCTTTCGCCATACGTGGCGGAAGGCACATCGAGATAGCAGCAAAACTGGAAACACTCCAACGCCTGCAGCGGCTCCAACGGAGAAATGCGCAAAGCCACTTCCACTTGATGGGTGCTCGGGTGGTGCGGCGCCGCTGAGCATGAGTCTCGGCTGATCATATCCCATCAGCGACTCCCAGGTCTCCCTCTCCCAACGGGGCAAGAGTCCCGGCAATGGCGGCAGCTCGAACTCAAAGTCGGTAAACTCTGGAAAGCTGGGCACTTGCAGAGTTCCGCCCTCGAGAAGAAATTCGCAGCCCGGGTCTGGGTCTCCGAGAGCGGTAGGTGAGAGGGGCGGCGGGAGCGATCTGCCGAGCATGGCTCGCGCTGCGTGCAGGCGGTTCCCCAGGTGGAGCCCCATCGCGCCCAGGCAATTGCCCAGCTGAGCTTGTGTCGGTACTGGCAGCCGGAGCCACCAGCATTCGAAACGCGCTTGCCATGCGCTATACCACGCCTCCTCTGCTTCTGCAGCGGCTGTCCACGGCCGGCCTGTGAGCAGCGATGTGGTCCTGTACAGTGGTTTCTCTTCCATTGTGCCGTTATGCTCGTCATCGTCCCCGACCTCGTCCAACCTCCGCTGCGCGCCATCGCAAGTCTCTCGTTCTAGTTTCGAGACGTCCGCCGTGTCTTTGCCATACACATACTGCTGGAGTCGCTGCTGGAAGAGCACGTGCTTGCGGTCAGGGTTGAGGATGAGATCCTCTGGGTCCCACTCAAGTCCCGCCTCGACCCACGCCCAAATGGCAGCCAACGCTGTAGAGTCGACAAGAGCATCATGAGCGCCGTCGAGCGGCTCGCCATTGTTCAAGTCCGAATAGAGGCGGCCGAGAGTATACGACCCCTTGCCAGTGCGGGCGGGGAAGAGTTTGCGTGCGATGGGCAGCGTGTCGACAAACTTCCAGTGTGACGGAATCCCCAGCCCGGCTCGCTCAACCTCCCGCCTCAGAATCACGTGGTCAAAGTACGTGCCGCTGTGTGCGCAAAACACCAGCGGACGCTCCCTTCCAAAGTTCTCATAAATGTAGTCGACGAATTGCATCCAGACCTTGCGGAAGGGGGCCGCCTTCATCGCTAATAATGCACCCAAATGGTACCCATGTATCCTGTACGATTCGTCCGAGATGTGGCCCTTGGGCATGACTAATGAGACGTAATGCGGAGTATCGTGCACCGAGTCCATTGCGCCGCGGGTCTGAGCCCACGCTATCGTGGGAGTCGTGGGTCCGCAGTTGGCACAGACTGCAGCGAATTGGATCACCTCGCAATGCTTCGGATTCGGACCCGTGGTCTCCAGATCGTATGCTATCGCCGCAACCGAGTACTGCGAGCCATCTTGCTGAGTGGGCGGTCTTGGCGGCTCGTTAGACTGCGGGGTTTTGGGCGCTGTGCGGCGCCATCGAGGTGCCATAGCTCCCGTCGTCTAGAGGATCAATACGTCGCTTTGCAATACAGCGTGGCGATCATAGAATTGCACGCGGCTCACTGTCACGGTGCCCTTTGCGCCTCTGCTTTGGACTGGCTGTGTGTGCACCGCCGGTCGCCTTAGCGTGGGGGGGGGTAATAAGTATTTCTTGACACCCTGTTTATTAAAAAATGGCGTGTTAAACTCCGCTCAAACTTGCTCGCCGGGCTTGCTCCACGACCAGTCTGCTGACCCGAGCCGGTTGTGCATTGCCAAGAGGTAACGGCAGCCGCCTCCGCCCATCAGCATGAGCCCGTATGTGGCCTCTGCACCACTCACCACGACGCGGTTGCTGCCACCTGGCCTTCCCATGGCTTCGCCAAGCTCAAGCGACCCCTCGATTCGCCATCATAAAGCGCTGCTGCTCACCTTGGGGGCGCCGGTTTTCGTGACGGCGGTCCTCTTGGCGGCGACCACCATGCTTTGCGTGCTTGTGTGGCTCGCACGTGCAGCAAGGCGGCTTGCTCGCGGAGGAGGCTTAGTGCGTCCAGAGGCCGCACGCGGTTGTGAGATCAGTGCGGAGATGAATCCGTCAGCTCTACGCCGTTCGCTCAGGCGGATCGAGAAGCAATCGCCGCTCGCTGCCATCGAGTGGGAACGCCTCGACCTGCACGAGGGGACCAATGAGAGAATCCATGAGACAACACGCCAGTCCCAGAGATCGAGTAGCTCGGTCGAGGCAACCGAAGACGAACCCGCCGACGGATCGACTCCCGCCCGCGCTGCTCGTGAGCCGCGCCGTTGTAATCGAGCAGCTGGGAGCCACAAGGTCTCCCCACTCGCCATCCGCCGCATCGAGCAGACCGACGGTCTCCGTCGACTCGTGCAGCAGGGAAGAGAAATGGCAAATGCAAAAGATGAGCTCGTCGCCGCGGTCAACATTCGGCTCGGCCGCTACCAGTCGCAGCAGGCTCTCTCTGACGCCATCAAACGGATGGTGAGTGCGAGGGAATGCGCGGAGGGTGTGGGTGCCTACGGAGGGCGCGAGGCCACGCAACTCGAGACGCGGCTCGCCCTTGCCACGCGGCTGCTCCTAGCCAAGGAGCAAGTAGCGGAGGCGCTCGGACGTTGCTACTCTCCCGGACAAGAGGTGGATGAGCTACGGGCGATGGCTGCTGTGCACCTTGCACCGGTGGTGACACATGCCGCAGATGCAATGGGTGGGAGGTTTGGTCAGCCGATCCCCGCTGAGCTCAGCCAGCTCCGAAAGCGTCTGTCGGAGGTGGAGACGCTCGCCGCGTGCAAAGAGGAGATGGGAGCCGCCTTGGCATTACAAGTGGGTCCCTTGACGACGATCACGCAGCTGGACAATCTCTTACAGCGCTTGCAGTACGCTTTCCAATGGGCAGAGCGTCTCGGGGCGTCCAAGGCGGATGCAGCCGAGCAGCTCCGTCGGAGGATTCATCAGCTGCGCACACTCGCCGCGGCCAAACGAGCGCTGCTCACGGCAGCTGCATGTACATCCGGTTTGGTCGCAAGCCCCGCTCCAAGGGCAAAGGTTAGGTTGATGCCCGTGAGGGTAGGCAATAGAAAGGCTCGCGGATCCACCGCCAGAGAGGAACTTGGCGGCATTGGTCCTCGGTGCGGTGCCACGACTTTTACTTGGCTTACCTCCGCGGTCGGCCAATGGTTCTCCATCAAGCAGCGCTTCGGCACCCGTCGGACCAGCCAAGGCGCCGTCGACCAAGCGGACGCGGGAGCAATCGAGGAGATCCATGCTTGCTGCGCGGGGCTCGAGGCCATGGAATCTGCGCGTGAGGACGCAGAGGCACTTGGCGTCTGCGGAGGCCTCGAGGCAGGCGCGCTTGAAGAGTCCTTCCAAGCGGATATTTCGCCCACCCACCCATTTCTCCCATATGTCGCACCCCACTTTTCCCATATCTCACATTTTAATCTTGTTTTTTAGGCGCTCTCGAAGAGTCCTTCCAAGCGGCGAGTGCACTCAAACAGCTGTTCGATGAGATCGAAGGAGTACTTGCGGCTCCGCTTGGGAGCGCTCAGACCCCTAGGGCGTTGCGCACGCTCGTGGCCACGCGCCTGCGGCCCATGGGCACGAGGCTGCGCAAATTGGGCGGAGCTCGCGTTGCATCGATGCGCCGCCGAGTAGAGCTCAGAATTGCCCAAGCCGAATCTCTCGTCGTGGCCAAGGAAGAAATGGCCGCAGCGGCGGCTGTCGCGCTGACGCCGCAGACACCACTCAAGGCGATGAGTGCGGCAGTTCGCCGGATGGAACGGGCAACGGAGCTGCTCCAGCAGCCTGTCGCATCCGCCGCGCCTTTCGCATCGGCCGCGCCAGCTGAAGAGACCGCGCGACTCCTTTGTGCCATCTCCAAGGCGGAGCCGATGATGGCAGCAAAGCAAGAGGTACTCGCAGCAGCCGGTGGACGTCCATTGAGTGCCAACTGCTCGCTCGAGGTGCTCCGCAAACGTGTGGACCGGATGACTCACGCTCGAGAGCTTGCGCAGAGCGTCGGTGCGTATGGCGGCCGCGAGAGTACGCTCTTGGACGAACGGCTTGCTCTTGGCACTCAGCTCGTGAGGGCCAAGAAGAATGTGGCGGAGGCACTCGGACAGGGCTTCAACGCGGAACAGAGCGCTCCTGAGCTCAGGGCGATCACATCGCTCAAGCTCTTCCCAGTGCTTGAGGAGGCCTCGCCGGCGCTCGGCGAAGCCCCCGAGGTGCGCCGTCTCAGGCGACGCATCGGCGAAGTCGAATCTCTCGTCGCTGTCAAAGAGGAGATGGCAAATGTCGCTGCGGTTGTGGCCACCCAGAGCGCCTCCATGTCTCTGTTTGAGCTGCGTCCTCTCAAGCGACAAATGGAGAATTTGACGGATCTTGCGGAGCGCCGTGGCGCTAACAGCGCCCCAGAGGCAGCCTCCTTGCGATTCGAGCACTCCAGATTGCAACTGATGATCGGCGCAAAGGAAGAGATGAGAGACGCCGCACTGGCGGCGGCGACCTCGCTCAAGTTGAGTGCTTCGCCGTGTGCCGCGTCGCCTTGTGCCGCGTCGGCGTCGGCGTCACAGGTGGCGCGCATGCGCCGCGCGCAGCAGCGTGCCAAGGCAGCTGCGGCGTACGGTGGCGGACCCGAGAAGGAGATGCTCGAGCGGCAGCTGGAAACGGCCGAGGGTCGACGCATGCATCTTGAGATGGCCACGGGTACAGGCATGAACGCCGAGCTGGAAGAGACACGAACTGATGTCGCGAGCATTGCCGGGTCTGACCAAGAGCAAGTAGTCTCAGTTGCCGGTTCCTTGGTGGTCGCGCATGTCTCAAACGACTCAGCCTCGACTAAGGCCGATCATCCCGCTGCGGCAGACAATCCCGCTGCAGTAGACAGTCACGTTACATCAGACTCAGCAGAAGCGGCAGATCATTCACAAATCGATGAGCACACACCAGTGTTGGAGGCCGTCACTTTGGACGAGGAGCCTGCAGTGCATGGATCCACTCCTGAGGAGCCTGCTTGGCTAGAGGTGGCGGCTCGACACGTTCAACAAATCGCCGAGCACGGTCGGGCTTCACACCATGCTGGGCGAGGCGCATTGTTCCTCGCAATCCGCGCAGGAGTCAAGCTGAAGAGGCGCGTGGAGTCATCAAAAGCTACCAAAAGTTCTCCAAGGCAGCCCGACTCTTCGAGCGCCAACTCATCCGAAGATCGGGAACACGACGATGGCAACTGGAGTGCAGAGGGGGATGGATTACACCAGGGGGACAATCCACGCCGATCATCATCAGCAGGCAGCACAGCTACGTCGCCGTCGCCGCTCCTTGACGCTCTTGCGAAGCGGATTGCAGCGCGTCGCAACAGTCTGAGTCTCGAGGCAGAGACCGGTGATGTTGACGATGGCGACGGCAAAAAATAGATGCATGGCGAACTTAAACTAGCGTATATCTCACCAATAAACTGCTTGATTGACGTATTCACAAATTCGAAATTCGAAATTCAACGTTAAACATTACATATATGAAAATTCAATATATTTATTACATACTAGGTCCTATCTCCTATATCCTATATGCTCATGTTGGATATATCTATATGTATTTGTATTAAGGCAGCCTCTACTATAAAAATACACTAGATGCATCATGCGTTTGCGTAGATACGTCTAAACTATAACTAGGGTTCCTAGCAACATGAACATATATGCAAACCAGCACATGTCACACATAGCTAGAGTAGCCACCATACCCATCGATATTAAACAAATATTTCTTCTTAGATTAGGAATAATACATAACCTTTAAATTTTTATTACTATATTTATATTAAATAATATAAATATAATAAATAATTAGGTTCCTAATATAAATATTATAATTATTATATTAATATTAATCAAAGTGATACTCGACATTGTAAACGTCGAGCAGGAATGGGCGCAGGTTGTGCTTCTTCTGTAGCATGGCCATCGCCGGTCCCTTGTCGAGCTTGACGAGCTCTCCCGTGAATGTGGGCGGCGCCACAATGTGCGCCGCCGTCTGCAGATCGAAGGAATAGTCCTCAGCCTCCTGTGGCCAGACCTCGAACTTGACCGGCACGCGCGCGAGGAGCATCACGCCGACCGTCTCCTTCTTCACCTTGCGTGGCGAGGAGATGAGGAGATAGTCGTGGGTCTTCTCCTTGGTCACCTTGTCGTCCAGCTTGACCCCCGAGTGGTAGATCTCCGACGTGTTTGCAGAGATCATCAGTCCAGGAGAGAAGATAGACAGGTCGATGAGAGAGAGCCCGCCGGGGAGCATCACGTCGAAGCGCGACGCGTTGGGAGCGTCGCGAAAGACGCCACTGAGGAGCGCGCTGCGTGAGGTGGACAGCGGGAACTTGGAACCCAGTTCCCAGTTGTTGCACGGCACCTCGTAGTTCCACACGTAGTAGGTTGGGATGAGGCCGGCGAGGATGGCGCAGATGCTCAGCGCGATCTCGGTCTTCTGTGCGTAGTAGGCCGAGAAGACGACGCCAAAGGTGCAGGCACCAGCGAGCGTCACCTCCCAAGGCAGACCCTCGTCAGTGTGGCTCGTCGCGCTGTTGCATAGGAAGGCGATCACCACGATCACAAGGATGACCTGCACCGACGTCCGCTCGGCGAGAGGGTTGGCCATCTGTTACGCCTGTGAGGAGACGGTGGCTGGGATATCGAGGCAGGGAAAAGAGCGTGCCAATGTCTCACACACTCCACGGCGTGCACGCGGTGTGGCTGCAGTCGCTGACCCACCTCGCACGTGCTCAGCAGATGAATACTAGGTTCCTAAAAGTGTCACACAATTTTTATGTTACCGACCTCGGGGACTCGGCGCTTATCGGACACCTGAGCTCCACAGTACGGGGGCGCGACCCGCGGCAACGATGGGCTCCTCGTCTTCCAAGGCTCAGCCTGCGGGTGGACCAGCTCCGGGCACCTTCGCCGTGCGGGTGCGTTGCCAGCCCACCACACATTCCCGCACGACCACCAAAGCAGGATCCCTCTGTGCCGTGTGTGATCAGTGGCGTGTGTGCCGGCCGCTCTTCCTTCCGTAGATGTCGCCTGAGCTGTTGCAGAAAGCGGGGGCTGCGCAGGGAGCATCGGCGGTTCCAGCCGCGCAGCCGGCGAACGACCCCATGCAGCATGCCTTCCAGCAGGGCGTCGAATTCGCTCAGCAGCAGATCGCACAGCAGCAGGCTCCGTTCTTTCCTAAGCTAGCCCCCGCCCCCACCCCAAATAGTTGGCGTTTCTGTCACGCGTCTGGGTGAGGCAACTTCACTCTCGTACCCTCTCGCCGCACAGGAGCAACTCGCCGGCCAACGGCAGCAGACGCTCGAGATGTTTGAGCGATCCTCTAGGTGAAAACCTTCTCGCCCGACACCTGATCCACGTCACCGTCCCCCTGTCACGCTCCCCCCCGCCCACCTGCCACGTGTGTGTGTGTGTGTGTTTTGATGAGCAGGGACAAGGAGCAGGAGCTTGCGGCAGCCATCGAGGCGCTTCAGAAGAGGGAGTATAGAGCGCCCATCCAGCCGATGGGGTGTAAGGATGAGAGGGAGGCGGTCACGCTTTGCTATCGAGCAAACAAGGGCAAGGCAGCGGGGCAGATTGTGGTCAACTGCGAACAGGTGGTGCGGGACCTCGATCTGTGCGCAAACATCGTGCGTGAGGCCGCGATGGCCAAGATTGTGCCTGGATCCCTCCCGAAGGATGAGTCGTAGGTACAAAAAAAATAAGCGTCCGCAGGTGGCATCAACTGCACAACTCTGAATTTACTCTTCACGTTGTATCAGTGAGTGTTAAGATTTATGATCTAATAGGATTTAGGAAGCCACAGGCTTGCCTCGCCAAGACTAGCAATCAAGTTCAGTCAATTTCATTTCAATATAACTCGACGTCTTTTGCGCCTGCCGTTGATTTGCTTGAACTTGAAGCTCGTTATTGTGTAGTATTGTCTGTGTGTGTGTGTGTACGAGACGGGCTTGCTGCTTCTGTTTGCGACTTTGCGTATGTCGCACTTCTGCTGCTTCCGTTGAGCATCTCCCTCGGGGTTGGCGCGCCGTCGCTTTCCCTCGCTGGCTTCATGTTCTAAGCTCCTCGACTGGCTCATTGTGATTGTTCGTTGCTCATCCTTTTGCTTGCTATTTGTATTTCGGATTTCCTATTTGAAATTTATTTGGATCGGCGGGCCTCACTCAATCCATGTGGCTGCTCGTGCTGGGCTTGCTCGGCAAGCCGGGTAAGAGCTGCCACTCAGGTTTGCAAGGCGACTTCAACGTCGAGTCTTGCGCTAAGTTCTGCAGAGTTGACACCTGCGGTTACTGCAAGTGCCGCGCCTGCACCGTCTGTGCGCTGCCACCGCCACCGCCGCCGCCGCCACCGCCTGCAAAGTGTTCGTCAAATCTGTCGGGCGATTTCACCCACAAGAGCTGCGCCAAGTTTTGCAAGCCGAGTCATGGCGCCCAGCACTGCGCATATTGCAAATGCAGGTCCTGTGGGTTCTGCCAGCCGCCGCCCTCTCCTCCTCCTCCTCCTCCTCCAGCACAGTGTTCTACGAACCTGCAAGGCGATTTTGGCCACAAGGCATGCGCGGTCTTCTGCAAGCCCGAGCGCGCGCGTCAGCACTGCCCTTTTTGCAAGTGCCAAGACTGTCCATTTTGCAAAGCGCCTGCTGCCGCTGCAGCGCGTTTGGGCGAGGCGCCAGCTAACGGTTGGGCGATACATCAGAAAAAAACACACAAGAAGAAGAAGCCTGCGGCGAGTATAGCGGATACTGACCAGGCGGCAATCGGTGCGGCGCTCAAGAATCTTTCACGGTCTGACCCGCTGACTCACACGCGTGCGAGCACTTGCAGAAGATACGTAAACGGCAAGTGGACCCCGTGTCACTGAGCCTCGAACAATATGAATATGGCTCAGTTTTCATATACTGTTACTGTACATGACTGAATATCATTAAATTATAATAACAGTATATATTGGTTCCTACTATGTAGCTTATAATAATATACTTAATCTCGAGGTTGCCTAATTTAGTATGGTAGGAACTTATGGTGGTGTCACTTAAACCCGGCAAACAACTATATACTTTTACTTATACTAATACTAAAATTAAATTATACTCCTACTCGAATAGAAAGACTACCACTACCCTCCTCGCCGCCCTCCTCGCCGCCCTCCTCGCCGCCCTCCTCGCCGCCCTCCTCATTTGTGAGCCCCTTCCGCTCCTCTGAGTCCGCCTGGACTCCAATTCCAGTTCCATGCAACAGCCCCTCCCTCCCCTCCAACACCTCCTCCCTCAACGGCGCTTGCTGGTACGCTGCGGCCGCACCCAAACAAACGAGCAAACAGCCCAATCCTTCCGCGCTCGCGTGCTTATCCCACACGCTCGCGTTGATGAGGACGGTGACAATTTTGCACACATTGCCGATGATTGTGAATGAGGTGGCCGATACAGCCGCACGGCATAGAAAAGCGAAATAACTCATTGCCGTGCCAATCGCACAGGATATACTCAACGCGGCAATTGTCTCAGGCTTCCACCTGGTATTTGTGAGCACATGCGGTTCAGCGTACAGTGCCATTGGGAGGAGGATGAGCGATGACCAGAGGTTGGTGTAGAAGACCCTGCCCCAGTTGGAGTCCACTTTGACAACGCTGATTTGGTACTTGATGTATAGCTGGTCGAAGCAAAATATGACAAACCAGATGCAGACCCAAATGTAGCCGCGCACCTGAGAGAGAGAGGGATACATGATGTATATAGGGGTAACATATAGGGGTAAGTATACGGATAGGTGGATGAGCGGATCGATACATGCACGGATGGATGGATACACGGATAGATAGACACACGCCCACATCTATGCTTATACACACATATACCAAGAATGGGCTATATATGGCACACCTCATAGGCAGCGTCGGTGGCCACGTAGGCGGTGGCGCCAACAATGAGCGCGGCGATGCTGAGGATGGAGCGGAGAGAGGGGAGCTCGCGCCCAAGGAGCAGCCAGTCGAGAACACAGATGATCACAGGAGTCGTCGCACGAAAGACGATAAACGTCTCCACGTTGGCATACCTGTGTCAGGTTCGGGTCAGGGTTTGGGTCAGGGTTTGGGTCAGGGTTCGGGTCAGGGTTCGGGTGAAGATGAGGCTCAAAGCTTGCGAGGGTGAGGGCGCGGGTCGTGTGCGGGCCAACAGGTTCTGAACCCGGATCGAAAACGGTCATCACGCTTGATCACCCTGTCCGCCCCTCATGACCACCCTCATCAATCACCCTCAACAAGCATTCAATGAGAGGGCGAATCGCGCACTGGAGCGTTTTGATGTTGGCGAAGATGGCCGCGAGGAAGGCGACGGAGACGAAGAAGAAGGAGCCAAGCTTGCGCCACTCGAGCGCATCGACGGTGATCAGCCCACAGAGCCCGCACAGCTTGACCGCCGCCCATGAACAGGTCACCTGTGCACAAGAAGGCGAAACAAAGGTGTGGGTGAAAAACAGTGGTGCGAGCTGCAAGCGCTGGATGGATGGGCAGCTGGAGGTCATCGGATCGTATGCATACTCTCACGTGCGCACTGCGAAGAGACGCACGACTACGAGAGCCGTGCGCTGAAGACGCGAGAGTCATCATCAGTGGGCGGTAGTCATCAGCAGCAGTCGCGAGTCATCATCATCAAGCACCTGGGCTAAGAGGACGAATGAGGGCGCGGGCAGATGGTGGACGGCGAGCTTGTTGACCACCAGCATCAGCGAAGAGCACGCTCCATACCCCAGCACTGCGAAGAGAAGCGACGCGTCCGGCATTGCGAAGCAATGTCAACTTCGGGGCCAGTACCTAGGTAGAAGTTACTTTAAAGAGATTTTTTTTTGGGGTTAAAAATAGGTACCCGGGGGGTACCTTATTATATAAATATTACACTTCGGGAATTTGCCGAAATCAACTCGTAGTATATCCTGGGGGTCAACTCAGCGGGAGACACGTCCGTGGAAGAGACGCGTGTCGTCCCGCCGCACGCAATCTTAGGGCGAGCCCCATGGAGCAGAATTGGTGCAGCGTAGTCCAGTCGGGTAGCGACCAGGCTGGCGCCGCTGCGCCGCCGCACCCAGACCCGGCCGCCGCCGCAACTGCAGCCGCGACCACTCACGGCGGCGGTGCGGCCTGCGAGCCGGCACAGCCTGTGGCTGCAGATCAGGTCCCGGCAGCGGAGGGCGGTGCGGCAGGTGGCATGGGCGCTGCGGCCCCTCAAGCTCATGCCGTGATCGCCCAGTGCGGTGGCGCCATCGGAGCCGAGCCCCTACAGCCTGGCTGGGCGTGCGCAGGCGCTTGTGCGACGCCGACGCCGACGAGCTGTGGTGAGAATCTAGCGAGCTGTGGACTGGAGCAGCGGGGTGGAGGGAACGATTTCGGGTCGGTAGAGCAGCTCATCTCCGGCATGAGCCACCTCAGTGGGCCCATGGGAGCCAACGCACCGCCACCGAACGGTTTGTCACGCCTCTCCCCTGCGTGCAATCATCACCCCTAATGAGTTTCACCTGAGATTCGAACGAAGCCCTGATGGGAGGCGCGGCTGCTGATGAAAACTGCCACACCGGATCATTCAATCGTTGACGGCCAGCCTTCTTGGCGGTGGGCTGTTGGCCGAACTCCGTGGGCCTCTTGAGGCTGCGCC
>MDSY01079856.1_pt1 | contig 13210 bp, 11 predicted proteins | sample 811131 | NCBI WGS metagenome assembly MDSY01 (sample SAMN05326643, study PRJNA326480) | marine metagenome | isolation source: seawater | place: Atlantic Ocean: South West | collected 2010
ATTCGCGAACATTACATTTTTTCCGTCAATAAATAGGGCGTGTTTCAAAGATACTGGTGTGGCGACTCATTACTACCAACTATGGTCTAACCACAGTGTAGACCCATTGCAGGAAGGGCTTTACGCCATCTGCAGGGGACTCAGGTTTTTTCTGAAGGGTGTTAGCGGTGGGTCTTGTGGATATAGCTGGCAGGATCGACCGTGCGGCCATTTTTGTACACTTCAAAGTGCACATGGGGACCGGTGGAACGACCGGAACTGCCCATAAGGGCAATATGCTGACCTTTCTTGACAATGCTGCCAAGGGTGACCAGATTTTCTTCATTGTGGCCGTAGCGCGTTACATAGCCATCGCCGTGATTGATCTCGACCATTTCGCCATAACCACTGCGCTTGGCGGACCAGGTCACCACGCCAGAGGCGACAGCAACAATTGGTGAGCCTCTTTTACCGGCGAAATCAACGCCGTCATGCCATCGATCTTTGCCATGAAATGGATCTGTGCGCATGCCGTAAGCAGAGGACATCCAGCCTTTATCAATCGGTGTGCCGGCGACGGTCTGCTCTTTCTTGAGGCGATTGTCAGACATCATTGAGGTGAGTATCTGCAATTGAGATTCGCGGTTGTCGAGCTTGCGGTCCAGTTGATCAAAAATCTGGGTTAGTTGAGGATCCACATTTGCTGAGCTGATGCCCCGCTGCAGAGGCGAGCCCTCGGGACCACCCACACCTGGGGTATCGGAAAAATTAAATTCCCCATCTTCGAGGCGTGCAATCTGTGTCAGGCGCTCACCCAACGCATCGAGACGAATCAGACGCGAACGCATCTCCGCCAGTTTGACCGTCATTGCAGTGAGTGTGCGGCTGGCTTCAATGCGGCCACTGTCCACTTCTTGCTGCTGCAGAACCAGTTCGTGCTGCATCTCACTAATGGTGTTTTCCACCAGTAGTTCCCAGCGTCCATCGGCGATTTTCACGCCCAACAGTGTGCCGGTGGCAACAGGAATACCCAGCAATAAGACAGACAGCAGTCCTTTGGCCCAACTGTTGAGGCTCAGGGTACGGACTTTTTCGGCCCGGTTGCTGATCAAAATGATTTTCACTGTCTTTTCGTAACCCGTTCTCTGGTTTGCTGTTTCTGATCCGTACTGTTTGGTTAGCTGGCTTTCATATAGTTGATCGGGACATCTTCTGGATTGTCGACAAAGGTCACAACTTCCCAGGCATCGGTGTCGGCGATCAGGGCGCGCAGCGAGGCGTTGTTCAATGCATGACCAGACTTGTGGGCGCTATATTCGCCGATCAAGCTGTTGCCGAGCAGATAGAGATCGCCGATAGCATCGAGTATCTTATGTTTTACAAATTCATCTTGGTAACGCAGACCGTCTTCATTGAGTATCTGCCGCTCATCCACCACGATGGCGTTTTCAAAGCTGCCGCCGCGAGCCAGACCCACGGAGCGCAGATATTCAAACTCGTGCATAAAACCAAAGGTCCGGGCACGGCTGACTTCTTTGACAAATGAGGTGCTAGAAAAATCAACAGTGGCGGTGAGTGCCTGTGTTTTAAACACCGGATGGTCAAACTCAATTTCGAAATTCAGTTTAAAGCCGTTAAATGGCTTAAAGGTGACCACCTTGTCGTCCTGGCGGATGGTGACATCTCGGGTCACACGAATAAACTTCTTCGCCGCATCCTGTTCGCGGATACCCGCGGATTGCAGCAAAAAGACAAAGGGGCTGGCACTGCCGTCCATAATCGGAACTTCAGGGCCGGAGACGTCGACAATCAGGTTATCAATGCCAAGACCGGCAAAAGCCGATAGCAGGTGTTCGACTGTGCTGACGCGGACATCGCCATTCATCAGGGTGGTTGAGAGTTTGGTGTCGCCGACATTTTCGGCTTTGGCGGGGATTTCTACTACCGGATCTAGGTCGGTGCGGCGAAAGACAATGCCGGTATCCGGCTCAGCGGGGTGCAGGGTCAGGTAGACCTTATCACCGGTGTGGAGACCCACGCCAGTTGCACGTATCACGTTTTTTAACGTGCGCTGCTTTATCATCCCTAAACTCTCTTAATTAAAGCTCGGGATATTACCAGAGATACCCCCCATCACCAAGATTTTAAATCTGAGGCGAAGGTGACAGGAGGCACGGTTTCTAGACCTTTTATCAGTCAGCTTGCTTGCGCAAAAAGGCTGGTACATCAAGGTAATCAAGCTCTGGATCAGCGTTTAAATCCATCTTGCGTGCGGCGGACTGTGCTGCGCCCTGACCACGGCGGGTAACCGTTGGCTTAATCAGGCTTTCGTAGTCCACTTCACCCCTTGAGGTGCGCGGTGGATTGTCCACCACGACAGACATGGGTGTGCGCTTCTCACCAGGCTCTTGGAGACCGGTGGCAACTACGGTGACACGCAGGCTGTCAGTGAGTTCTGGATCAAATACGCTACCCACAATCACGGTGGCATCTTCGTCAGAGAAGTCGCGGATAATATTACCAACATCTTCAAATTCGCCCAAAGTCAGGTCATAACCACTGGTGATATTGACCAGAATGCCTTTGGCACCCTGAAGGTTGATATCTTCCAGCAGTGGGCACTTGATAGCGCTCTCTGCGGCAACAATCGCACGATCTTCGCCACTGGCTTCGCCAGTACCCATCATTGCCATGCCCATCTCGGACATCACAGTGCGCACATCGGCGAAATCCACATTGATCAGGCCTTCCAGCAGGATCAGATCGGCAATACCCTGAACCGCGCCAAAGAGAACGTTATTAGCCTGTTTAAAGGCATTCAGTACAGTCATGTCCTTGCCCAGAACCTGCAGCAGCTTCTCGTTAGGCACGATAATCAGTGAATCTACCCGCTCTTTAAGTTGAGCTATACCCTGATTGGCGATATCCATGCGCTTGCGACCTTCAAAAGCGAAGGGACGAGTGACCACGCCGACAGTGAGAATACCCATCTGCTTGGCTACTTCGGCAATCACTGGCGCTGCACCAGTGCCGGTACCACCGCCCATACCTGCGGTAATAAAGACCATATCGGCACCTTCGATAGCCTGAGCAATACGCTCTTTGTCTTCCAGGGCTGCCTGACGACCAACTTCAGGGTTGGCACCAGCGCCAAGACCTTTGGTCAGTGTACCGCCGAGCTGCAATACCGTGGCACTGCTGAGGTCGTTGAGGGATTGGGCATCGGTGTTAGCACAGATAAACTGTACGCCATCGATATTGCCTTCCATCATGTGACGAACTGCATTGCCGCCGCCACCACCGACTCCAATTACTTTGATATCTGCATTCTTTGGAATGCTCTCTACTAGTTCAAACATATGTTTCCCCTTTGCGCCTCTCAATTAAAAATAGTAGCCATCGATATTGATGACCTTTACAACCCACCCTGGGTCCAATTTTTGAACCTGCTAAGCCAGCTCTGTGTTGGACCTTTCGTCGAACTACCCCCGCTCTGCTTGCGCTGAGATTGGGCTCCAAAATGCAACAGGCCGACACCAGTTGAGTAGATCGGATTGTTGACTACATCCGATAGACCTTTGATGTTGGCCGGTGTACCGATTCGCACTGGCATATGGAAAATTTCCTCCGCCAGCTCTACCACACCTTCCATTTTTGATGTGCCACCGGTCAGGACTATTCCCGCGGCAATCAATTCTTCAAAACCACTGCGGCGTATTTCCGCCTGAATCAGCGTAAACAGCTCGTCATAGCGTGGCTCAACCACTTCGGCAAGAGATTGACGGGACAGATCCCGAGCCTCTCGATCGCCGACACTGGGCACTTTTACGGTCTCTTCTGGACGAGCCGGTTTGGCCAGTGCACAGGCGTATTTAATCTTTAGGTCTTCCGCGTGGGGCGTCGGTGTACGCAGGGCCATGGCGATATCATTGGTCACCTGATCACCGGCAATTGGGATAACCCCGGTATAGCGAATGGCGCCTTCGGTATAGATAGCGATATCCGAAGTGCCACCGCCGATATCCACCAGTGCCACACCGAGCTGCTTTTCATCTTCGGTAAGCACCGCATCGCTGGAGGCCAGTTGCTCGAGCACAATATCTTCCACTTCAAGACCACAGCGGCGGATACATTTCTTGATGTTCTGAGCGGCGTTAGCGGCACAGGTCACCAGATGCACTTTGGCTTCAAGACGCACACCGGACATGCCAATCGGCTCGTGAACGCCCTCTTGATTGTCGATAATAAATTCCTGAGCCAACACGTGGAGAATTTCCTGATCTGCAGGAATGGCCACGGCTCTGGCGGCATCTAGAACCCGATCCACATCCAGCTCCTGCACTTCACGGTCGCGAATGGCGACAATGCCGTGGGAGTTGAGGCTGCGAATATGACTGCCGGCAATACCCGCATACACCGAGTGAATTGAACAGCCGGCCATCAGCTCCGCCTCTTCAATAGCGCGCTGAATCGAGTTCACCGTGGCTTCAATATTGACCACTACGCCCTTCCTAAGACCTGAGGAGGGATAGCTTCCGGTACCGATAATTTCAAGTTCACCGCGCTCGCCGATGGAACCGACAATGGCGACGATCTTTGAGGTGCCGATATCCAACCCGACAATCATATTTTCTTCATTTTCACTGGCCATACTCTTACCTCACCAACTCTCAGCTATGCCTAAACAGCGGCTGCATCGTTGTAATAGTTGTCTTTTTGTCTCGTCCCTTCCTGCACTGCCAACGCGGTCTCGCGCCAGGCAACAGCCAACCCATTGGGGTAGCGCAAATCTACTGCTGCAATATTTTTTACATACTTGTTTAGGCCTGCAGCCCAAACCAAATTAAAACGGCGAATCTTTTCACTGACCTGATCACGCCCTATCACCATGCGTAATCCGGGGGCTGTATCCAGATACCAAACGCCTAAATTGTCACGCTGCAACTCAGCAATTTTCAGTCCTGTGGGCACCAGCAACTCAGCCATTAACTGGTAGTTTTCCATCATTTCTCGAGAGCTTCCGGTATCTGCGCGAAGCACCGGCAGTGCAGACAGGTGACTATTATTTTCAATAATCAATTCTTCGCCTAAACGATTGAGAAAACCCTTCTGACCCCAGCGCGCGATGGGTACCTCTTCGGTGACCTCCACTTTTAACATCGATGGCCACTCGCGGCTCACGGTGACATCTCGCACCCAAGGATGCGCCCGCAACACCTGCCTGAGGCTCGCCAAATCAATGCTTAAAAATCCACCGTCTACTTCACCGGCGACCATTTTGGTCAGCTCAGCGGGCTGCAGATAGGTAAAGTCGCCACCAATCATCACATTGGTCAGAGGCTTATCAATCTGCTTGTAGAGCAGGCTGCTGCCATAGCCAATCAGGGCCAGCACGGCAACCAACATCATCCGCGCAATATGACTGCCGGCTGTTGCCAGCAGGGAATCTGCGCTCTGATCATTGCGGCGATTAGCACTGGCCATTACAGCGACCCCTCAAGAATTTTTGCCACTAACTGATCAAAATCCACACCCGCCGCCTTGGCGGCCATAGGTACGAGACTATGGCTGGTCATGCCCGGCACAGTGTTTACCTCAAGCAATTGGAACTGGCCCTGATCATCGACCATTACATCGACCCGACCCCAACCGCGACAGCCCACGGAGTCAAAGGCTTTTAAGCATAACTCTTGGAGTTCCTGCTCGCGGCTTTCCGATAGCTCACTGGGGCACAGATACTGGGTCTGATCGGAGAAGTATTTCGCTTCGTAGTCATAGAACTCTGCATTGGATTCGATACGAATCGATGGCAACTGCTGGCCTCCCAATATAGCCACGGTGTACTCCGGGCCCGGTAGCAGCGGTTCCGCTATCACTGAGGTGTTGTATTGAGCGGCATCCTGCCAAGCGGCTTGTAACTGCTCCGGAGTTGCGGCGCGGCTCATGCCGATACTGGAACCCTCTGCGGCAGGTTTGACCATCACTCGGCCACCCAGTCGGGCCAGCTCTGCAGACCAATCCGAGTCAGCTGTTAACAGCGCAAAATCTGTGGTGGGCAGACCTATGCCCTGCCACATCTGCTTGCAGCGCAACTTGTCCATCGCCAGAGCCGAGGCTAATACGCCACTGCCGGTATAGGGGAGCTTGAGATATTCCAGTGCACCCTGCAGGGTGCCATCTTCACCGCCGGGGCCATGCAGGGCGATAAACACCAGATCCAAATTATGCTCAGGTAGTGTTTGCAGTAGATCTTCGCCAGCATCTATAGCCACCACATCGATGCCCAGATTGAGCATTGCCTGATGTATGGCTTCGCCGCTCATCAGCGACACTTCTCGCTCTGAGGAGTTGCCGCCATAGAGCAGACCGATGCGACCGTATTGATTACTCATGAGGTCACCTCGGAACTAGGCCCAATACCGAGACCGCCATCGGCTAATAGGGCCACCAGCTTGTTAACGCTGCCGGCACCCTGGGTGATAACCAAATCATTGTCTCGCACCAACTCATTTAATAGTGCTGGCACTTCTTCGATGGTCTCCACATAAAGAGGGTCCACAGTGCCGCGCTGACGGATACTGCCGGCTAAATTTTTGCTCCCAGCACCGGCAATTATGGTTTCACCGGCGGGATACACTGCCAGCAAAATCAATAGATCTACCTCTGCCAATACTTTGACAAAGTCTTCGTAGAGGTCTCGGGTGCGGGTATAGCGATGGGGCTGGAAAATCATTACCAGTCGCTTATCTGGCCAGCCGCCACGCACTGCATCGATGGTGGCTTTTAACTCGGTGGGGTGATGGCCGTAGTCATCTACCAACATGGCGCTGCCGCCGCTGGCGAGCAGGTGGTCGCCGTAAACTTCAAAGCGTCTACCGACTCCACAAAAGCTGCTTAGCCCCTCGATAATGGCGCGATCCGAAATACCCTCATCACTGGCCACGGCGATTGCCGCAGCAGCATTCAGGGCATTGTGGCGACCGGGAATATTGAGACTGATCTCAAGTGCCGCAAGCCCATCCGGACGCTCAATCACAAATTTGCTGTGACGCTGGTCAACGCTCATATCACGAATACGGTAGGCGGCATCTTCACTAAAGCCATAGGTGAGCATGGGTCGTGCCACATCCACTAACAGCTCCCGAATCACCGGATCATCGATACACATTACCGCCAAGCCATAGAAAGGCAGGTTGTGTAAAAATTCGATATAGGTCTTGGTGAGACGGCTAAAGTCGAAATCATAGGTCTCCATATGATCCGCTTCGATATTGGTTACTACCGCTACCATGGGCTGAAGATGCAGAAATGAAGCATCGCTCTCATCTGCTTCAGCCACCAGATAACGACTGCCACCGAGCTTGGCATTGGTGCCAGCGCTGTTGACACGACCGCCCACTACAAAGGTGGGGTCGCGACCAGCTTCCGCCAGAATCGCGGTGATTAAACTGGTGGTGGTGGTCTTGCCATGAGTGCCGGCGATAGCAATACCATGACGATAGCGCATCAGTTCGGCGAGCATCTCGGCACGGCGCACAACGGGAATACCCTGAGCACGTGCTGCGGCAATCTCGGTATTTTCAACCGTTACGGCGGAGGATTTCACCACTACGTTGGCGCCGACAATATTGGCTTCACTGTGGCCGATAAATACGGTGGCACCGGCAGCTTGCAGGCGCTGAATGCTAGGTCCCTGACTGATATCAGAACCGGAGATTTCGTAACCCTGATTAAGCAGTACTTCAGCGATACCGCACATGCCACTGCCGCCGATACCGACAAAGTGAATACGTTTGATACGGCGCATCTCTGGTGGCTGGAAATTAGTGTGATTAGGCATTGGCGACCTCCAGACAGACATCGGCTACCCTTTCTGCGGCGCCGGCTTTGGCCAGTTGGCGAGCATTTACGGCCATTTGCATGCGGCGTTCGCTGTCGCCACAGAGTGCTTTAATCTGCTCAGCCAATAAAGTCGGAGTTAAATCAGCTTGGGCCTGCATCAGGGCAGCACCCTGATCAACCAGCAGTTGGCCATTGACTGTTTGGTGGTCGTCAATGGCGAAAGGAAAGGGAATTAACAGTGATCCTAGACCGGCGCTGGTAAGCTCCGCCACGGTCAGTGCGCCGGCGCGACAGATGGCAAAATCAGCCCAACCATAGGCTTCATCCATCTGCCCAATAAAGGGCACCACTTCGGCACTGACACCGGCGGCAGCATAGAGTGCCTGAGTCTGATCTGAGTGTTGCTTGCCAGTCTGGTGACGAACCTCGGGGCGCTGATCTGGATCAATAAGGGCCAGAGCAGCAGGCAGTATTTGATTAATCGCCAGAGCGCCGCGGCTACCACCGAGCACTAATAAGCGGGGGGCGCCGTCACGATCAGCCAGACGCTGTTGCGGCGGCGCCAGGTTGGCAATTGATGGCCGCACAGGATTGCCGCACCACTCGCCATTGGCCAGAGTACCGGGGAAGCCCTGCATCACTCGCTGAGCAATTCGCGAGACCAGCCTGTTGGTGGTGCCGGCGACAGAATTTTGTTCATGTATAACGATGGGAATACCTTTTAACCGGGCAGCCACAGCGCCGGGGCCTGAGGCAAAGCCACCCATACCCAAAACTACCTGGGGCTTGAAATCACTGAGCACAGTCAATGCTTGGCGAATCGAGCGCCACAGCAATAAGGGTGCTTTTAACAGGGCGCTGAGTCCGCGACCGCGGATGCCTTCAATATCAATACAGTTCAGTGGGATACCAGCGTCCGGAACCAGCTCTGACTCAATACCGCGCTGGGTACCGAGCCAAGCCACTGATGCACTGGCTCCTCGAAGTTGGTCCGCCACGGCCAGGGCGGGGAACACATGTCCACCAGTACCACCCGCCATGATCATTACGCGACACTGCGCAGTCGAGGAGGCGCTATTCAACATGCCTGTATCAGAACTGTGGGTATTTAAAGTGCTTGTATTAGCGACCACGACGCGCCCTCCTTACAACCTGTGTATCCGGATGTAATTCGTGACCTATGCGCAACATCATGCCAACCATCGCGCAGGTGACAATTAGGCTGCTGCCGCCGTAACTCACAAAGGGCAAGGTTAGGCCTTTGGTCGGTAAGAAGCCGGCATTGACCCCGAGGTTAATCATTGTCTGACCACTGATAAGACAGCCAAAGCCGATCAGTACAAAAACCCCATACCAGTATTCTTGGCTCACTGCGATTTTGCTTAAACTAAAGATCCGCCATACCAGAACCACATAGAGAGCCAGCAGGCAGAGTACGCCGATATAGCCAAATTCTTCGGCGAAAATAGCAAATACAAAATCAGTGTGAGCCTCCGGCAGATAGAGCATTTTCTGTACCGACTGGCCGAGGCCCACACCAAACCACTCGCCGCGACCAAAGGCGATCAATGACTGAGTGAGCTGGTAGCCAGAGGCAAACTTGTCCGACCAGGGATCGAGGAAAGTAGTGAGACGTGCCATGCGATAGGGAGCCGCTTTGGCAAACAGTACCAGTATTGAGGCGCCGACAAAGACCAGTCCAAGGTAGTGCGACAGTTTTATACGAGTTAGAAATAGCATTGCCATAAAGGTGCAGGAGAGCACCACCAGGGAGCCAAAATCAGGCTCCATAAGCAATAAAACTAGCGCGACTATCAGCACGCCCAGGGGCTTGGCCCAGTGACGCCAGTCATCGCCAAAGCCTTCGCGGTTATTGGCAAAATAGCTCGCCATAAAGACCACGGTGGCGACTTTTGCCAACTCGGAAACCTGCAGAGTTAGGCCGGCAATGCTCAACCAGCGTCGGCTGCCGTTAACTTCACGGCCAATACCCGGAATTAAAACAACAACCAGTAGCATGATGGCCAGCAACATCCACAATCGGCTGTATTGAGACCAGATACTGGGCGGTGTAAAGAAGGTCACACACATGCCGGCCAAAGCGATAAATACATAGATGGCATGGCGCTTCACAAAATAAAATTCATTGTTAAAGTTGTGCTCGGCATAGCTAAATGAAGCCGAGGCCACCATAGTCAGACCCACTGACATCAGCGCCAATACCGCCAGCAGTAACAAACTGTCGATACGCCAGCTGCTGCGCTCTGAGCCAGAGAAGTTGAGTGGCAGAGTCATATTCATGCTGCCACCGCCGTAACTGCCTGCTGGAAGCAACGGCCGCGTTCTTCGAAGCCGGAGAACATATCAAAACTGGCACAGGCTGGAGAGAGCAGGACAATGTCCCCAGACTGGGCAGCGGCGCGAGCACAGTCGACCGCTTGCCCCATTGAATCTAGGGTTTCGATCTGAGTGCTGCCAGCAAGAGTCTCGGCAATCGACTGGGCATCTTCGCCAAACAGCACGACCAACTTTACAAACTTGCTGAGTGGCGCCTTTAGTTCGCTAAAGTTCTGCCCTTTGCCCTGACCACCGGCAATCAAAATCAGATTAGCCTGAGCGCTGTCACCAAAGCCATTGAGAGCCGCCACCGTGGCGCCGATATTAGTGCCCTTGGAATCATCGATATAGGTCACGCCCTGTTGGGTGGCGACATATTCACAGCGGTGAGAGAGTCCCTTAAAGGTTTGTAAGGTTTCCAACATGGCATCCATAGGGAGGCCAGCGGCCTGGCCCAGAGCCAGTGCTGCCAGTGCGTTGGCAATATTGTGACGACCTTTAATGGCCAGTTCAGAACTGGCAATAAGCGGCTTTAAACCATAGGCAAGCCAGCTCTCACCGGCTTCTTCTAGCACACCAAAGCTTGCCAGATCTGGGCGATTTAGCCCAAAGTTGCAGAGTTTGACCCCGACGGACAACAGCGGATTAGTCAGGGCATCCTGTCGATTAAAGATCACCTGACTGGCACCGCGGAAAATACGGTGTTTGGCGGCATGGTACTGCTGCAGTCCGCTGTAGCGATCCATATGATCGGCACTGATATTTAAGATTGTCGAAATGGCACCGCGAGTATCGGTCACCAACTCAAGCTGAAAGCTGGATAGCTCAATAACATAGAGCTGGTTTTGATCGTCCAACAGATCCAGCATTGGGGTGCCAAGATTGCCACCGACGCCGACTTTCAAGCCACTGGCTTGAGCCATTTCACCAACCAACTTGGTCACGGTACTCTTGCCGTTGGAGCCGGTAATAAGAATAACAGGTGCCTTGGCATGGTCTAAAAATAGCTCCACATCCCCGAGCAGTTTAACCTTTTGCTGTTGCGCAGCCACCAATGCTGGCTCCTCAAGGGCAATGCCGGGACTCACAATAACGCTGTCAAAACTCAGCAACAGGTCAGCTTCAAAGGCACCCAGTACCACCGGTACTTGGGGATAGGATTTGCGAACTTCATCGAGACGCGGTGGCGCAGTGCGACTGTCGGCAAAGACAAAGGACTTGCCAATGGATGACAAAAATCGGGCAACCGACAGCCCCGTGGCGCCTAGGCCAAGGATAGCGGTGTTGCGATTAGTGGCAATCAAGTCTTTCATCTCAGTGGTTCTTCCCTCTGTTCTGTTAGTAATGTCTCAGTACTTTATGTGGGCGCTTTATCTAGCGAAGCTTTAAAGTCGCCAGACCTATTAGCACTAGCACCACGGTAATAATCCAAAAACGTACAATCACTCGCGGCTCTGGCCAGCCTTTTAATTCGTAGTGATGATGTAGTGGCGCCATGCGGAAAATACGCTTACCGGTAAGCTTGAATGAGGCTACCTGCAAAATTACCGACAGGGTTTCGACAACAAATACACCACCCATAATCGCCAGCACCACTTCCTGCCGAATAATAACGGCGATAACGCCCAGTGCTGCGCCCAGCGCCAGAGAACCCACATCGCCCATAAAGACCATCGCGGGATAGGTGTTGAACCATAGGAACCCGAGACCGGCACCACAGAGTGCGCCGGTAAAAATAAGTAGCTCGCCAGCACCGCTGATATAGGGAATATGCAGATAGGAGGCAAACTGATAGTTGCCGGTCAGGTAGGCCATGATGCCGAGAGCACCTGCAACCAGTACCGTGGGCAGTATGGCCAAGCCATCGAGACCATCGGTGAGGTTGACGGCATTACTGGTGCCGACAATCACGAAGTAGGTAAAGAGGATATAAAAGGGCCCGAGATTAATCGCCACATTTTTAAAGAACGGCACAATCAGGTGTAGTTCCGCCGCAGACTGCGCATGGGAGAATAGAAACAGTGCCGCGCCGAGGCCACAGAGAGACTGCCAAAAATATTTCCAGCGCGCTGGCAGACCACGGGGATTTTTATGCACTACTTTGCGGTAATCATCTACCCAGCCAATCACTCCAAAACTAAAGGTCACTATAAGAACAACCCAGATATAGACATTTTCAAGGTTCGCCCACAGCAGTGTGCTTATAAACATCGCCATAAGAATCAGCGCTCCACCCATAGTCGGGGTGCCCGCCTTGCTCAGATGACTCTGTGGACCATCGCTGCGAATGGCCTGACCCATTTGCAAACTATTGAGCAGCGCAATTACACGTGGCCCCAGCATCCAGCAGATAGTCAGGGCCGTGATGACCGAAAAAATGCCCCGCAGAGTGAGATATTTCACCGCTGAAAAAGGGCTGTAAAATTGACTTAAATACTCGGCTAGCCATACCAACATTAGGAGTTCCCCGCCACTAACATATCAACTACTAAATCCATTTTTGAACTCCGTGAACCCTTGATCAGCAAGGTCAGATCCCGGCGTTCAATCTCGTTAAACAGTGGTACTTTTAAGCTTTCCAGATCCGTAAAGTGCTGACCCTTAAAGGCTTCGCTAGCTCTGGCGCTAAGATGGCCCAGCGTATAGAGGTGGTCGATGCCAGCGCTCAGAGCATAGTTACCGAGTTCGGCGTGCAGCTGCCCTGCATCGGCACCCATCTCGCCCATATCCCCAAGCACTAACACCCGACGTCCGGAACTGCTGGCCAGCACATCAATGGCCGCGCGGACCGATTCTGGGCTGGCGTTGTAGCTGTCATCTATAATCTGGCCACCCTGAGCCAAGGGTTTGATTTGCAGGCGCCGGGCCGGGGACTGAGTGGCCTCTAGGCCAGTGACAATTTGTTCGATACTGGCGCCCACAGCCACGGCACAGGCGGCAGCGGCAAGGGCATTGCTTACCGAGTGCCGACCGGGAATAGCCAGATCAACCACCTGACTGGTAATAGAGGTGTCGGAAAAGATATGCAGAGTAAAGGAGTTTTTCAAGGTAA
>MDSY01140197.1_pt1 | contig 13209 bp, 7 predicted proteins | sample 811131 | NCBI WGS metagenome assembly MDSY01 (sample SAMN05326643, study PRJNA326480) | marine metagenome | isolation source: seawater | place: Atlantic Ocean: South West | collected 2010
TATATACCTCTGGTTACTCACCCACACGCGCAAAAATAAAAAGAACCTGTTTGATAATAATAAAAGAATTACAATGAATACATGTTTTACTCTCTTACGTCTCCAACACGTCGAAGGTATCGATCGGCTGTCTGTGTTTGCTGACCGGTATTCGTTCCCTTATTTCTTTCACGTAATCAAGGTCGATATCCGCCACTGCGATTCCCGTTTCCGTTCCGTCCATCTCCGCAACTACCTTACCCCACGGGTCTATGATCAACGAGTGGCCGTACGACGCCCTTCCCTCACTATGTACGCCAGCTTGCGCGGCGGCGATGACGTAGCACTGCGTTTCTATGGCCCGAGCTCGAAGCAACACCTCCCAGTGCGCCTCGCCTGTTGGTTTGGTGAACGCGCTTGGTACGAGTAAGATTTCGCAACCGAGCTCGTGCCGCAGCCGGTTGTACATCTCCGGGAATCGAAGGTCGTAGCAAACAGTGAGGCCAAGCTTTCCAACCGGCGACAAACACGTCGATAGCGTGTTACCCGCGGTGGCGTGTCTGCTCTCCATCAGCACCGGGCCGTTCACGACACCCATGTCCACGTCGAAGAGGTGTATTTTTCGGTACTTCGATTTTATCGTCCCGGTGTCGTCGATGATGACGTGCGCATTGTACCGGTGATTTGCGTCGGGGCCGGTTTCCGCGAACCCGCCGAGTGACAGCCATAACCCGTACGTAACCGCGAGGGATGCAAACCTGCGTAACAGAGGGCCGTCAACAGGCCCCATGACCTCCAAGGCGTCCGTGCACTTCACGCCAATGTACGCGAAGCACTCGGGAAGGAAAAGCATCGAGCACTGCTGGTCATAGGCCTTCCTACACAAGGTCTCCACGACTTTTAGATTTGCTTCGATGTCATTGCTGGCGCACATTTGCCCGACAGCAGCCCTCTGAGATGCCCTCTCATTCGTCGCCATCGCCACTGTTCTCGTTCGATTTCGATGAACACGACGCACGGTGAGACGTGCGTGGAACGCGTGTGTTCGTTGGAGCGCCAACCCCAGCCCCATGCGTCCCAAGGAGTGTCGGAGTTGATGAGCACGAGAGTAAGATTTGGCCGGAAAGTCCAGTCACGTCAAAAAGTGAAGTGTTGAATTTCGAGCTCCCGAGCTTCAAAGCGTGGCGCCCCGCGACCCCGCTGGACCGTCTTTCGGGACGGTCGGCGCCTGGGTTCCGGAGAGCAACGCAAAAGTCCTCATCTGAACGTAGTTGACACGACCACCGCATCTCACCGTGGCTGTGCACCCTCCCCTTTGAGCGTTCAACACACCGTGTCGTCATTCCCGAGAAAAGACCCGAGATTGTGACGCGACAATGTCCATGTGGGGCGCCCTGAAGGCTACCGCGCGAATGATGGGTTTGAGGAAGAGTTACCCCTCGGTAGACCCTCAATTCACGAAACCCCAGGGCATGTACGACGAGGACGACATCGACTTGCGGAAACTACGGAAACTGATCAAACGAGGCAAGCTCGCGCCGTGTTACCCCGGCCGGGAATTCCCGAATGACGAATCGGTGTCGGATTTCGACTTCTCGCGCGTAGAATTTGAGGAAAAGGGCAAGCGCAATGGTAAGATGGTAAATGGCAAGGGCAAGGGCAAGGTTGATATGGAAGTGTCGGACAAAAGCTTGGGCAAAACCAGCAGCAAGCCCATCATCTGTGACGAGTGTCCTATTTGTTTCCTGTCCTTCCCATGCCTGAACAAAAGCCGGTGTTGCCAAAGCGCGATTTGCACAGAGTGTTACCTGCGCGTGCGGTCGCCGTCAAACGCCCCCGAAGAGTACGACCGGTACGGCCGCCGAGTGATTACCCCCACGAAGTGTCCGTTCTGCAAGGTGTACCCGTACCAGGTCGTGTTCGTTGGGGCGAAAACCGACGAACAACGAACGGCGGAGGCGGAGGAGAAGGCGGAGCTGGCGAAAGCGCTGGAAGCGGCGAAGGCGGCTGAATTGATGGAGCAAAACGAACGACGCAAGAGGCGGGAAGCCGCGGTAGCAGAAGCCGCTTCACGTAGAGTTGCGAGTACCGCTGAAGGTACGGATGGTACTGATGACACTCGGCGCGATGAAAACGCGCTCGCGTCGTCGTCGTCCACGCGTGACGATGATGCCGGCACTTTGGAAGGCGAGCGCGACTCGCCACCCGACTCCCCCTCCGACGTGCCTATCGGGTGGGAGGCTGAGTACGCGGCGATGGCTCCAGTTCCTCGCGATCCAAACATCGACACATCTATGTCTAACAACGGCCCACGATGGACGCAAACCCAGGTCCCCGCGCCGTACGTGGGGAGCGCCGAGCGGCCGACGCCCGCGGAACGGCAAACGCGAAGGGACCTGGAGGAGCAAGCGCGGCGCCGGGCGCTTCGGCGCCGAGACCGAAACACCATACTGGGAGTCGATACCCCTCAGATTAACTCACGCAGAGCTGAACGACGAAGAGCTTTTCTACCGCAAGGCCCGGCATTTCTCCCCGGAAGGTCCAACCCCGAGCTCTTCACCAGGGACTTGTTTGGCGACCACGGGCGGGACAGTCGCGGGGTCGGGTTTGGCCAAAGAGGCGGCCCCACATCAAGCGCGGCGCTCGCCAGGGAGCGGGCTGAGATGCACGCGGTAACGTCGCGCGCGTCCGACGGCCGAGACCGGGACGAGCGACACATCCTGCGCGAACTCGCGTGCAGAGCGGAGAGCCGGCGGTTGCGCAGACAACAAGCCGCCGCCGCGGCAGCAGAGGGCGACGAAGAGAGCGCCGCCGCTGCGACGGCGGCGGCGAACGCGGAGGAGGCTTTTCTGCAGCGAGTGCGCGATTTCATCCCCGCGCGTTTGTTAGAGGAGTCCTTCAGCGACGTTGGCGACGGCCTTGACGGGTCGACGAGCAGAGTCCTGGACATTGACGACGTGATGATGATGGAGGCCGTGTACCTATCGCTCCGGGAGCAGGAAGGGGCAAGTGGATCAGGCGCGGGCGAGCAGCGTGCGGCGTCGGAGGAAGAGGCGCGCGATGATGCAGAAGCCGCGGAGGCTGCAGAGGTTGCTGAAGCCATCGCGCTGGTTGCCGCGGCGGAAGCCGCGGAAGCCGCGGAACGTGCTGGGAGGGAAGAAATCCCTGAGTTTGTTGAAACTGTTACTGATGCGTCTGTGGAACGGGTAGAGATGGCTGTGGAAAGGGAAGAGGCACCTGTGGAACATGAGCGCGCTGGCGACGACGCCAGTGACCCTACGCCTGCCCCGGAGGCACCCGAAGCGCGAACCGATGGCAGTACCACTGAGGCCGAGGCCGAGCTGGAACGCGAAAGCGATCAACACGAAGTCGGGGGTTTCGAAATCGTGGACGAATCCCTAGCCGCGCTTGAAGCGGATGCGCAGGCGATTACGGCGCATCGCCTTTTGTCATTTACGAGCGGGGGCGAAACTGAAACGGAAACTGAGAACGAAGATGTTTGGGAGGCGGCGGGTGCAACCCAGCACACTGACGCGACCGAGACGCAGGCCGAGACAATCGCAGACGCACCCGAGGTGAGCGAAGGTGTCGATGCAACCGAAGTGACTTCTACTTCCACTGTGATTGAAACTCCGTTCGAAAGCCCGTACGAACAGAGAGACAGGGAGGCAGGCGGTGTATCTGAAATTGATACATCTGAAAAAAATCACGCGTCTCCGCAAAATCCCGAAGACGAGCTCGCGGCGGCTACTACCCCTGTTCCGGTTCTCGGGGCGGGGGCGGGGGCGGGGGCTGGGGCTGGGTCTGAAACGATCTTGAAAGGGATTAACGAACCCCACGATTGGTCGGTAGAGTGGGAAAAGGATATGAAGGGCCTCGAGTTTCCGGATGTGCCGGAGGAGGTCGCAAATGAAGTCGCGGGGTTTGAAAAAAGTGAAAACGATCAAAGCGACGCATCCGCCAAGCGCGTCCCGGCGTGATAGATGTAAAAGTGTAGTACGGGCGCTTGTAATAATACCAATTAGTCAGTTCTTGTATCATGTTCGTCTTTAGCGTTACATCTCTATGTGTTCTACCCCGGGTCGTCGCCGGTTCCCTCGTTTTCGTGGACAGGTGGATCTCTGTTTTCTGCACCTACGCCGTGTTGGTTCGCAAAGTCCACAATCATCGAGGGCGTCAACTCGGGGTGCATTTGAATCAACACATGCATCATCGTAGGGGTTGGCGTGACTTCTTGCATGGAGTGCGTGGGCTGGTGGTTCTGGTTGAACCTGCCAAGAATTGTTTTTGGTTCATTAGCCTCATCTACCTCGTCCGTTGCCGCGTCGTTACACGTGGAGCACAAATCAAACCCCATCGCCTCCGGGCAATCCAGACACCGGAACCGTCTGCCGCGAATCGGGTACACACCGCAACCGTCGCACCCGCACCCGTAGTGAGAAAACGTGTCAGGGTCAGCGTTTCCCGTGACTTGAAGAAACGTCTCGGCTAAACTGCCGTTGGGTTGGGGGGGTTGTGTTTGTGCACCGTCGTCCGTCGCGCTCGCTGAAGAAGTTACAGGCTCGTCCTCGAACCTCGGTTCTGTATCATCTCCCTCGTCCAAGAACGTGGATGTCAGAGCGTGCAGGGGCAAGCACACCGTGGGCGGTGCATTCCCCACAACGCGCGCATCGCATGTTGGACACCGTCGACGGGTTCGATTGTCGACGCCATTTGAAGTCAAACCAAAGTCCAGCCGCGTCGCGGCGCACCCGGCGCAAATGGCATGTCCGCATGTAAGCACTACCGGAAGGCACAGCTGGTGCGATTGTTCTTGTTCTTGTTCTTGTTCTTGTTCTTGTTGTTGTTGTTCTTCTTCTTCTTGTTTTGTTCCCTTGTCACGAAAGCCGCACAGGAATAGTTGTTTCAAGCTAGGGTCATTCGAGGCGGTCACGGGGGGCATGCGTTCCAGCGCGTGAAACAACGAGAAAGACGGCATCACGTCAACGGCTCTGGTATCAACGTCAATTTCGTTCATATTAATTTTTTCCACTGCATAGTTTTCAGTAAGCCATGTTCGGATCTGAAGGTTCATGCCCAATGCAGGGCTTGGAGAGAAGCACTCCTTGGTTTCTTCTTCCTCGAAAGTTTCCCTCAGACGACATGCATATTGTTTTGGGAACGCCCTGGCCAAGTACTGGTGCAGCAGCACACACACATCAGGCAGGTGTTCGAACGATTGACGGCACGTAGGGCACGCACTCGCTCCGAAGGAATCCATAGCCCGATGAACACACCAGAAACAAAGGGAATGCCCGCACGGAGGGATCGTGGGCTTGCACATGGGCTCCTCCAAGCACACCGGGCACTTCCAATCCGCGATATCCAGCGACATCGTGGTGCCACCGGTCCCGCACCCCGCGGCTGCCCGCGCGCACACCGGAGTGAATACTTGTTGTTGACTTCCTGCTGGAAACGCTTCACAGTGATTTTGCCTCTCGTTGGGCAGTGGGTTTTTTGATCTCCTCAGATCTGAGAGCGCACTCTCCGCCCCCACCCCACGCAACCATGGGGGAGCTCAAGATGGAGAAGAAAGGCGACGCCGAGCTTGCGAAGATAACCGCGGATATCGACGCGCTGAAGGAAGAAGCAGCGCAGGTACGTCGAACTCACAGAGGCGCTTTGAAATGACGTCTGGCAAAACCAGCGCAAATCACCCGCGGTGACGCCTCGCTCCCTCCCGTCTTCTGTACGTCTCGACCGCCCGTAACTAATCCTCACCCCCAATCACAATAGCCTGGAAAGCTCACCGAAGTCATCGAGAAAATGCTCGCGCACGAAAAGACCTACCGCTTGGTGCGTCCCCCGTCACCTCGCCCAGATCCAGATCGCGACGGTGTCCGTTAGACCGAGGATCGGCGAGTCCAAAGTTGGCACACCAGACGATCTCGACGACATCAGACACTCTCCCGTCTCGAATCGCCCATGTTTATACAGTCACGGCGATTTGTAATTCATTGTTTCGAGCACAAGCTTCCTAGTAGCGCTGATTTCCCCGTAGGGTTCAGGGTTTAGGGCACTGCCGCTCGCCCCGCGTTCCGCCACATCACCTCGCTGACCAACTTTTTTTATATAAATCTCATGAAAACAGCAAGCCGATTTCGCCGCCACGCCCCGTTTCTGCGTCGCGATTCTGGACGTGTTGCACAAGCAGGGTGACTGGAAGGGCATCAACGAGCACATCGTGCTTTTGATCAAGCGACGGGCGCAGCTGAAGCAAGCCGTCGGGGCTTTGGTCAAGGAAGCGATGAGTTACATCGACTTGGCGCCTAATTTAGCCATTAAAACTGAGCTAATCGAAACCCTTAACACGGTGACGAGCGGCAAGATTTTCGTGGAGGTTGAGAAGGCGCGGTTGACGCGTCAATTAGCCAAGATCAAGGAAGAGGCGGGCAAGACAAGTGAGGCGGCGGAGATCATGCAGGAAGTCGCGGTGGAAACCTACGGCGCGTTATCGAAGCACGAAAAGCTCTTTTTCATCGAGGAACAAGTGCGGTTGTGTCTCGATAAGAAGGATTTCATCCGTGCGCAGATCTTGTCGCGCAAGATCAACCCCCGGAGTTTCGATGAGATCGTCAAAGCGGACAAGAAAGCTGCGCTTGAGGCGGCACGCAAGGCTGGCGAGGACGTGAGCCAGATGGACCTGGACGCGGCAAAAGAAATGACGGCGGAGGAAAAAGAAAAGGCTGAAAAGTTGAAAAACGCAAACGTGGACCATGCGGAGGGTTTTTTCGAGCTCACGGACCCCACGATTCCTCCAGTTCACGAGTTGAAGCTGAACTACTACAACCTCATGATCCGGTTCCACGCGAACGATTCGGACTACCTGGAGATGTGCCGGTGCTACCGGAACGTGATGGCGTGCGAGGTCGTTAAGGACGACGCGGCGAAGTGGACGCCGGCGATGAAGAAGTGCGTTTGGTTTGTCGTGCTCGCGGCGAACGAACCCATGCAGCAGGACTTGTTACACCAGATTGCGAATGACACGAAGCTGAACGACCTTCCCCTGCACAAACAGCTCACGAAACAGTTTACCACCAAGGAGATCATCCACTGGGACACGCTGGCGGAGGCGTTTGCGAGCGAGATGGCGAGCGAGAGCGACATTTTCAGCGGCGAGAAGGGTGAGGCGAGGCGTGAGGATTTGCGGCAACGCGTGATTGAGCACAACCTGCTTGTCGTGAGGCAGTACTACAAGAATGTCACGTTGGCCAGGTTGGGGGAGTTGCTGTGTCTGGACGCGAGCGAGACGGAGAAGCGATTATCCGATTTAGTTTGTTCCAAAAAGGTAAGCGCGAAGATTGACCGACCGGGCGGCGTGGTTAACTTCAACCCGGACTCCAGGGGCGCGGATTGGCTGTTGAACCAGTGGGTTGGCAAAATCGACAAGCTCCTAGACGTGCTTGATAAATCCAACCACTTGATTCACAAAGAAGCCATGGCGCACAAGGTGAGCTTGGAGTAAGGAGATCCAGAATGTTTAAGAGGCGTGATTGAGGGAGTTATGCATTTTAGGACGGTCGAGGACTCTTCCGACGATTAGGTTGTATTTGGATGCTTTAGAGATCTACGCTTCTCAATTCGTTTCTATCTTGTGTACAACACAACACGTCTATCTCGTCTATCTTGCTATTTCCGCTTCGTTTTGAATCTCTCACGGCCGGACGCGCGGCGTCTTTTTCGTCTGCGCATTATTATTCTTTTCTCCATCGTTCCCTTTCTCGCCGTACACCACCGCGGCGAACTTCCCTGACGCGTCCGGCATGTTGCACGCGTTTTCACATGCGGCTTGGCACTTCTCCAGCGCGTCATCCGCCATGGCGGATGAGCTTGCGCGTTCACACGCGGTGAGACACCCAGTCTCGCACGCATCCTCACGCGTGTTGAAGCCCGCATGAAGACCACCCTGTGTCGCGATGGCTTGCCTGTCCAGGCCCTCGACCTGCGCGAACACGCGGATGTTGTGGTGCACCCTGTGCGAAGGGTCATCCTCGTCCGAAGTGGTCGTCACAAGACCACGCACCCGCACCCAGTTGAACATCGTGGAAGCGGCGCGAGGCCTGCGCGACGCGGTCTGTGACGACCCAAACGTTTCGGTAACTTTTCCGACACGCGTCTGGTTTATCGGCAGTGGATAAGTGCTGCAGTGCTCACTCTGTCGCGCGCTGGGTAGGGTAGCTTACCCTGGGGCTGATATCCTGCGCACACGATGTCGCGCGTGGTGGCCTTTGCGTCAACTTCAGTCGCGTCGTTCGGTCGCGATACAGTCATCACAAAAGCGGTTGGCAAGTCTCGCGGCGTTCGCGCCCCTCGGCACCCCGCATCTCACAAGCATGTCGGGTCTACAATCGCGAGGCGCGCGGCTGCGACCGCGGAGGCCCGCCTGGCACTCCAGAACAGCTTCGACCTACGTGACTTGCCCCTTGCGGACGGCACGACCATAATCGTCCGCCCGATGCGCCCTACGGACGTGAAGCAAGTCGCGGAGGTGATGCGGGTTGCGTTTGAAGGCACGCCAGACGAACGACCGAGGGCGCGGGTGGCGAAGTATTTAATCGATCGCCTGGAACCCGACCCCGACCAAGTAGTGTTGGTCGGAATTCGGGACGGCGACGCCATCGCCGTCGCGTCCCTGTCGTTCACGGACAAAGCTAGAGGCAACCCCAGCTCAGATACAACCTTGCAATCCGGGTCACGCCAAATTCCGTGTCCCACTGACGCCGCGTACCTGTGCAACGTAGCAGTGGACGAAGGTCATCGGGAAAAAGGAGTCGCAAAAAATATTTTGACAGCATGCGAGTCCTTCACGCGGGAAATGGGACACAGCGAAGTGTGGCTACACGTCCGGAGCTCGGAACAAGTCGCGTTCGGTCTGTACACGAACGCAGGGTACAAAGTCGTGAGCAGGGAATCCCCGAGCGGACCGATGGGGGTTTTCGGAAAACTGTCCGCGGTGCTGGGGGGGGACGCCGTGGACGTCGCGCTGATGAGGAAAACACTTTAGTTGGTACATGGGCAATTATTGTAGTTAGTATTATTGTTACAAAAGGTGTGTATTACTGGTATCTCTCCTCGAAACATTCAATTCAATGCGCGAAACATTCAATGCGCGTTCAAGTAAGTGTCCATTCAAGTCACACCCGGTCATCCCTTGCCAACCTTACCAAGCGCGGCGTCTGTTTTCGGGTCACTGGTGTGTTCCTGCATTTGTACCAACAGCGCGTCCACCGCGGTTTGCAGCCGGCGCATGTCGTTGACGTGCAGGACGCGTAGCACTGCGACGGATGCGAGGACCGTGTCATTGGTGCCTTCAGGAAGCTCAATGCCGGGTGGGAAATCGTGCTTCGGATCCAAGTTCCACAGTCTGTTTTTGTCAACGTTCGTCCCTACTTTCGTCCCCATTGACGCTCTCTCGGAACCTTTCTCCGCTCGCTCCACTAAATCCCAGAACGGGGCTACGAACCTCTCCACGGCGCAGGCGCATGCTTTGGTGAGGGCCTCCACGCCGCCGCCGTGGTCGCCTCCCCCGTGGCGCATCACGTGTTCGGCGTCCACGTCCAGCGCCATCGCGAGCTCGACGAGCTTTCCCCTCAAACCAGGCTCACCCGTGTTTTCCATGGTCGGCCGAGTTTGGACGTCGGCGGCGGCGAGTGGCTCGACGCGTTGCCTTTTCGCACCCGGTGGTGCTTGCGTTTTGGCAGCTGTGCCGAGCTTCAACGTCTTAACGACTGCCCCTAACACATCCGCGTCGTCCCTGTAATCAAGCGCGACGGCGCTGGAGAGCAGGTGGTCGAAGACAAGGGCGGTGTTCGCCGGCATGGACGCATCCAATACACACGAGGTTTCCTTCGCCAGGGAGGCGAACGCGTTCGGCCAATCCTTCCCATCGGTCGTCCTTAACGGGCCGCGCGCGTCCATCGGCGTAGCTCGAATCTTCGTGTCCTCGAGCCACACCACGCACTCCCGGAACTCTTGGCTTGCCAGATCCAGCGGGGGGGCGCGCTTCACATACCCAAGCGCCTCGAGCGCGGACGACCGCGTCCGAGCCCCGAGGCGCATCGTACACTGAGCACCGCCGACTTTCGTTCTCGTTTTCGTCACAATCAAGACTAGAGATGTCGTTTCAGTTTGTTTTGCAGTTGGTTTTTCGAGACCACGAGACTCTCCCCTCTGGCTCGAGCACGTCCATGCCACTGTCTCGCGCGCGGAACTTGTTTGGGCACGACACGCGCACACGGGTCACCGACCTACGTGCTCCGATGTCGCCCGGCCACCACGCCATGGACATGAAGAGTCCCGGTGCTTCTGGACAAAACTCGGCGGACGCTTCGTTTGTGCGCCTCGAGAAAACCGACGGGGCCGAAACCCCGGGTCCCGGCCCAGTCACGGACAGCACCGGGTCACGTTCCATCCGCGACCTGCACCAGACCCTGATGGAGTCGCACCCTCTCACCCCTGCGCCGCGATGGAACCTCCCACGAGTTAAAACGCACGCGCAAGGGAACGCGACAGGGGCACCCCCAAGCCCTCCCGAAAACAACAACTTCAACAACTCAGTTTCCCAGGCGAAAACTTTCAACGCTTTGCTTCGAAAAAACTGGCGCCTCAAAACGCGGGGCGTCGCCGCTTGGTGCTTGCTCCTCGAGCTGTTCGTCCCCGTGGCGTTTATCGTGCTGATGTGCTTGCCCCGGTTGCTAGTGAGTGACAGTAATTCTCCAGCCATATTCCACCGAGTCGCCCCGATCGAGTCCCTCGCTTGGAGCCGCAAACCGCCGACGTCGCGAGCAGTGCGGGTCATCTACTCGCCCAATACGCCGACAATACGAGCGGTCGCGGAAGCAGCCGCGGTGACCCTGGTGTGCGGCACGGACATCACGGACGACATCAATGGAGCTGTTGAAGGCGCTGTGAATGTTTCAGGAGAAAATAACCCTACATCCCCTCCCAGTTTCCAACAACAAGCCGCCGCCGCCGCGGCGCTTGATTTGGACCTCAATGCGTTGTTGGGGGGAGCGAGCGGTTCCGGTGGTCTCGGGTCTATGGGCCCGAACCCCAGTGGCACCGGAGGCAGCGGTATGGCGGTTGATCCTAACCTGTTAGAAGCCTGTCTTGACGACCCCATGACCTGCGCCTCTGCTGTTAATTCGATAATCACGTTTCGTGAAAATCCGCCAATCCCTCTGAACTCGGCGTTGATGGCGGCGCCCGAAGTGCTGAGGTCCACGTTTTGCGTAGCGTCGTGTGTTGACGATGACGACTGTCGTCGGAACGTGTTGAGTGAGTTTCTGGTTGGGGTCGAGACTGCAGAACTGGCGGAGGCAATGGCACTGGGGTCCCGCAACTCGGCACTAGGGATGGATGCAGGGTCTAATGCTGAAGCTACGTACAACTTCAACAACGTCTCATACCAGCCCGCCATGGCGGTGGTGACACTGCCGACGAACCTCAAGCCCAGCGATTTGAACGTGGAGTACACCATCCGCGTCAACGCCTCGGACACCCCCACCGGTTCCCTTGGACCAAAGTGGTTCGACGAGAAGTTCGTACGGTGGGTTGTGGGGGAGGACGATGCTTGGCGCTCGTACTGGACCTACGTGAACATACAGAGGGCGTTCGACCAAGCGCTGCTGAGTCTGTCCATGATGGACGATAGCGAGTTTTCGGTTGAGGACTTGGACAGTGACACCGACTCACGTCAGTCTCCGTCAAGCCAAGCAACCTACCCTCTACCTCGCGGCGTCCGTCTCGAAATCGACGTGAAGTCCTACCCCTTCCCCTCGTACTCCACCAACCTGGGATCCACGTACGCCGCGGTTTTCTTCGGCCTTGCGTTCGTGTTCGCCTTCGTCGTCGCCGTCGCGAGCGTTTGCCAAAACGTCGTCACCGAGAAGGAGCTGCGATTGCGGGAAGGCATGCGTGTGATGGGCATGGGGGATGCGGCGTACTGGGGAAGCTGGTTCGTCACCAGTTACAGCAGCTTACTGTTGATATCCTTCCTCGTGTCAGTAGTAGGGTCATATCCGTTCCAGTTTACGGACTGGAGCGTGACGTTTGTGTTTTTAGCAGTATGGTCCGCGCAACTGGTGGCGTTTTGCTTTTTCCTGTCGACGCTTTTCAAAGATGGGAAAATCGCCTCAGTTGTGGGGTCGCTGTGTTACATTTTGACCTGGACGCCTGGCGTGGCCGTGGTTAGCGCGATGCCAGAGGGGTCAACTGTATGGCTGTTGTCGACGTTTCTGATGCCCGCCAGTGGAGTATACATGTGGGGCTGGGCGGTTGCGATTTTAGAAAACGCGCAGGCGGGTGTTACCTGGTCCAATCTCTGGACGAATCTCTTAGCCGGCGACGAAGCCGGGCAAGACGCGTCGGGTGTATTTTCTGCCGGCGGAGTGCTGGTAATTGCGCTTGCTAACGCGGCTATGTATGCAGTCCTGGCGCTTGCGCTGGATACAGGAGTGTTATCTAAAGTCAAAACGTGGTTGGTTGAGAAAGTTAACCAGTTCAAAGACTCCAAGGACGTACGAGTATTTACCCTGACCAAAAAATCCGAAAGCCAAAAAGTCACACGCGACGTTCGCGCAGGCGAGTGGGACGTCGCCGCGCTCGACGGGGGCGTAGAGGGTTCTGGATCATCTGGGTCTAATGACTCAAGGAAATCAACTACTACCCCAGCTATCCCAGCTATCCGCGTATCTGGCATCTCAAAGCGGTTCGGCACAACTCAAGCGCTTGACGGGATGTCCTTCGCCGCGCGCCGTGGCGAAATCACCGCGCTTTTAGGTCACAACGGCGCCGGGAAAACTTCAACCTTTTCCGTGTTGACTGGGTCGTTGACTCAGGATTCGGGGGTTGCGTGGATCGACGGTGTGGATGTCGCGATTGACAACAAGTCACAGGTAGCGCAAATTGGCGTGTGTCCCCAGTTTGACGTGCTTTGGCCTTCCCTGACGGTGAAAGAACACCTGGAGCTGTTTGTCTCGTTCAGGCCGCTGCGGGGGGTTGATTCGGTGGACAATCCAAACAACTCTTCCGATGATTCCGATTTGGTTTCAAACGAGATTGAGGAGAAGTTAAAAGCCGTCGGTCTCTGGGACGACCGAGACAGACCAGCAGGCACGTTAAGCGGCGGCAAGTTATCATTAGCCATCGCGTTCATCGGGAACCCAACGGTGGTGCTTCTGGACGAGCCCA
>MDSY01120102.1_pt1 | contig 13206 bp, 9 predicted proteins | sample 811131 | NCBI WGS metagenome assembly MDSY01 (sample SAMN05326643, study PRJNA326480) | marine metagenome | isolation source: seawater | place: Atlantic Ocean: South West | collected 2010
CCCGCCGCTTTTGTGGCTCCAGGCGTTCTCGACAAAATCCACAATGCCCAATGCGGCCCGCTTCAATGCGGCCCTTTCTGCGTCTGGGATTTCCGTGAAAGCCTGGTATGCATTAGCATACGTTTTGGCGAGCTGGGCATTGTCGTATAGCATCTTTTCAAAATGCGGGATGTGCCATTTTTCGTCTACGCTGTAGCGGGCAAATCCGCCTCCGATGTGGTCGTGAATGCCGCCACGTTCTATCTGCAACAGCGTATTGAGTAAATGGTTTTTTGCCTGCTCATCTTCACGGGTGGTCGCATAATGCAGCAGGAAATCTAGATTTGTCGGAATGGGAAACTTGGGGGCCCGATCGTTGCCGCCCCATTTTGCGTCCCACATGGATTTCCATTGCGCGATTCCAGCGTCGAGCAATTGCACATCGGCGGCCCCAAATGCATCGGCTGTTCCCCAAGCCTTCGACCCTTCCAACGGCGGCACCTCTACGAGCTCCGATTGTTGCACGCCCGTGGTGAGTTGTGTGGCGTAAGCCTCGACGCGTTCTGGATCTTGAGCTCGGGTGTCGAGCACGGATTGCAAGGCTTGCAACCAACGCTCACGAGGAAAATATGTTCCGCCATACACCGGACGGCCGTCCGGCATGCAGACCGCGTTCAACGGCCAACCGCCGCGCTTGGTCATGAGCTGCACTGCCGTCATGTACACTCCGTCCACGTCGGGTCGTTCTTCGCGATCCACTTTGATGCAGACGAAGTTTTCATTCATGAAGGCCGCCGCCGCGCTATCCTCAAACGTTTCGTGTTCCATCACATGGCACCAATGGCACGCACTGTAGCCAATGCTCACAATCACTAGCTTGTCCTCTGTCCGCGCTTCTTCCCAAGCCTCTTTTGACCACGGTCGCCAATCCACAGGGTTCTGGGCGTGTTGCAACAAATACGGACTGGATTCGTGAACGAGGGCGTTGGTGTGGGAATGCGAAGTGGTGTTGGACATGGTGGTGTGCGAGGAGCCCGGTATTTCGTGGTTGTGCTGGCAAGAACTGAAGAAGCTGAGAAGGAAGCAAGCTCCAATGCTGCGGAAAAAAGGAATCGACATTGTGTGCAAATTGCAAAGGGAATCGTTTGATTCACGAATTATCTTTGGCTTCTTATTACGAACTCTTTCCACAGAACCAACCGATCGTAAACCATGCGCGACCAAATAATTGCAGACTTGATTACCCGTGAAACCCACCGACAAGTGGAGGGGATTGAATTGATAGCCAGTGAAAACTTCGCCAGCGACCAGGTGATGGAAGCACAAGGCAGCGTTTTGACCAACAAGTATGCAGAGGGCTTGCCACGCAGACGGTATTACGGGGGTTGTGAAGTGGTTGACGAGGTAGAGCAGTTGGCGATTGATCGCTTGTGCCAATTGTTTGGAGCAAAGTGGGCCAATGTGCAGCCACACTCCGGGGCTTCGGCCAATGCGGCGGTGATGCTGGCGGTGTTGAATCCGGGTGACCCGATTTTGGGTTTTGACTTGAGTCATGGAGGGCACTTGACCCACGGCTCAACGGTCAATTATTCCGGCAAACTGTACAAGCCGCATTTTTATGGAGTGGAGAAGGAGACGGGGTTGATCGATATGGACAAGGTGGAAGCCACAGCCCGTGAGGTCAAGCCCAAGTTGCTGATTTGCGGCGCATCGGCCTTTAGCCGGGATTGGGACTATGTGCGTTTCCGTGCGATTGCTGACGAAGTCGGAGCGTTGTTGCTCGCAGACATCAGCCATCCGGCTGGATTGATTGCTACGGGTCAATTGAATAACCCGATGGAGCATTGTCATGTCATTACCTCGACGACGCACAAAACATTGCGCGGACCACGTGGGGGCATCATCATGATGGGCCAAGATTTTGACAATCCGTGGGGCAAAACCACGCCCAAAGGCGCCATTCGCAAGATGAGCGCACTGCTCGATAGCGGTGTTTTCCCGGGCATGCAAGGCGGTCCTTTGGAGCACGTCATCGCAGCCAAGGCCGTAGCGTTCGGCGAATGCTTGGAGCCGGGTTACAAAAATTACATGCAACAGGTGATCAAGAACGCCCAAGCCATGGCGGCGGCGTTTGTTGAACGCGGCTATGACTTGATCAGTGGCGGCACGGACAACCACCTCATGCTCATCGATTTGCGAAACAAGAATGTAACGGGCAAGCTCGCCGAACAAGCGCTCGGTCGTGCTCACATTACCATCAATAAAAACATGGTGCCGTTTGACACCCAGTCTCCTTTTGTGACCAGTGGGATCCGGGTCGGTACACCAGCGGTCACCACCCGCGGTATGAAGGAAGCGGACATGGCGCAAATTGTGGATTGGATCGATGCGGTCATTTGCTCACCGGAAGACGACGCTGTCATCGGTCGCGTGGGCGAAGCGGTGCGCATGCGGATGCGGGATTTGCCTTTGTTTGAGGGGTAAATAAACCTCGCCCCTCACCCCTCATCCACACGCTCCACACTCCACACCCCTGGCACATCCAATAGCTTCACCTGAAGCTGTTTCAAATGATCGGTATCGGTGACCAACACCTTCACGCGGCCTTCAAACGTGCCGTCGCTGGAGTTGAAACTGATGGCGCGCATATTCACGTTCATCGCGTCTGAAATGACACCGGTGACGGCGTTGACTAAGCCCACATCGTCGATGCCCGTGAAGTTGAGGCTGACCTCGAATTGTTTGGCGGAACGGGAAGACCACTGGGCTTTGATGACCCGGTACGCGTACTTTGAGAGGAGGTTGGTGGCGTTGGAACAGTTTTGCCTGTGCACCTTGATGCCGCCGCTCACCATCACAAATCCGAACACCGGATCACCCGGGATCGGATTGCAACACGTGGCGTGGGAGTAATCGATTTTTTGCAGGCCTTCCCCGATGAGCAAAACGTCACCTTTCTCGGGCGGGTCGGCGATCACATCCGTTGGTTTGAGAACCTTGGGAACTGGCGTTTTCTTGTTACGCGTCCACACAAAGTTGCCTTTCACCACCGTGTATCCACCCAGCCGGTCCAAGTCCAATTCACCTGTGGCGATGCGCATCAACAAGGCATGCGGACTGTCGTGGCGCAGGCGTTTGATCAAGGAATCGATGTTGGTTGACGAGAATTCCAACTCCTTGCGGCGCATCCACTTGCGCAGCTTCTCCTTGCCGTCGCTGGCGATGGCGCGTTCTTCCTCGCGCAAAACATGGCGAATTTTGGAGCGGGCACTGGCCGTGATCACATACTTGAGCCAATCCTCCTTGGGCTTCTGCTTGCGCGACGTGATGATTTCCACCTGATCACCGCTGTTGAGCGGATGGGAGAGAGGGACCAACTTGTGGTTGACCTTGGCTCCGATGCAACGGGATCCGATTTGAGTGTGCACGCGGAATGCAAAGTCGAGCGTTGTAGCCCCTTTGGGCAATGAGAAGAGATCGCCATTGGGCGTAAAGACAAAGATCTCTTCACTGTGGAGGTTGAGTTTGAACTCGTCAATGAAGTCCAACGCATCTTCCTCGCCGCTCTCGAGCATCTCACGGATTTGGGTCAACCAGGTGTTGAGGTTGTCGGAGGCGCTACGTGCGGCATCCGACGTGTCATCGTGTTTGTAGCGCCAATGCGCTGCCAAGCCCTTTTCTGCAATCTCATCCATCCGCTTGGATCGAATCTGCACTTCCACCCATTTGCCAGACGGTGACATCAATGTGGTATGCAGGCTCTCATAACCGTTTGCCTTGGGCAAGCTGATCCAATCACGTAACCGATCGGGATTGGGCTGGTAGAAGTCTGATACAATGCTATAGGTCCGCCACGCGTCGGCTTTTTCCCGTTCGATGGGGGAGTCGATGATGACCCGAATGGCAAACACATCGTACACCTCCTCGAAGCTCACGCGCTGTTTTTGCATCTTCATCCAGATGCTGTAAACGCTCTTGGGCCGGCCTATGATTTCATAGGTCAATCCTGACGCATCCAACGCCCGCCGTATGGGCAAGGTGAAGGCATTGATAAAACGCGTGCGCACAGCTTTTCCTTTGCGCAATTTGGACTCAATGGCTTGGAAGTCTTCGGGCTCTTTGTACTTCAAAGAAAGGTCTTCCAACTCCGTTTTCATGCCATATAACCCCAAGCGATGCGCCAACGGGGCGTACATGAACAACGTTTCACTCGCAATCTTTTGCTGCTTGTCCGGGCGCATGTGGTCGAGCGTGCGCATGTTGTCCAGGCGATCGGCGAGCTTGATCAAAATCACCCGCACGTCATCACTCAGCGTCAGGAGCATCTTCCGGAAATTTTCGGCTTGTGCGCTCGTTCCGGGATCAAAAACCCCCGACATTTTGGTCAGCCCATCTACGATATTCCGTTCGCGGGGACCAAACAATTGCTCTACATCGTCGAGTGTCAAATAGGTATCCTCTACTGTGTCGTGCAGCAAGGCACAGACAATGGCCGTCGTATCCAGCCCCAATTCTTCCGCAACCACGCGGGCCACGCTGATCGGATGGTAGATATACGGCTCTCCACTTTTGCGGCGCATGTCCTTGTGCGCCTCAAGTGAGATGTCAAATGCCTTCCGAATGGCTTTTCGGTCCTTGGTGGATTTGCTGTGCACCGCTGCGCGAAGCAATCCCCGGTACCTTCGGAGGATTTCTTTTTTCTCTGCTTCGAGGTCAATAGCGGGAGTGGGCATGAAGCGAATTTCGGACAAATCCTTGGCAAATCAACGGCACATGCCTCCGTAACTTGCGGACATGTTTGAAGTGAATAACCCTGAATTGACCAGTTGGGTCCAAGTGCCTGCTGATTCCGACTTCCCCATTCAAAACCTGCCATTCGGCATCTTTTCAACGGCAGACCGCAACGCACGGCCTGGCGTGGCCATTGGTGAGCACATTTTAGATCTGACCGAAGTGTCGGCCTTGGGCTTTCTCGATGACCTCGGCTGCGAGCATGCGGATTTTGAAGCGACGACGCTCAATGCCTTCATCGGCCGCGGCAAACAAGCCACGCGAGTGGTGCGTAACCGATTGGGGGAATTGTTGCAGGCCGGCGCCCCGGAATTGGCCGATCATGCTGCTCGTGTGCTGGTGGCCCAATCCAACGCGACCATGCATTTGCCAGTCCAAGTGGGTGACTATACCGACTTTTATTCCAGTGAAGACCACGCCCGGAATGTCGGCAAGATGTTTCGGGATCCAGAAAACGCCTTACTCCCCAATTGGAAGCACATGCCGGTCGGATACCACGGCCGCGCTTCAAGCATCGTGGTGAGCGGAACTCCGATCCGACGTCCGTCCGGACAGACGCGTCCCGACGACAATGCACCGCCGGTATTCGGCCCATCGCGGTTATTGGACTTCGAATTGGAAATGGCGTTCGTGACCCACGGTGGAAAGCCGCTGGGCGAATCGATCAGCACGGCCGAGGCGGATGACTTCATCTTCGGCTTAGCCCTGTTCAACGACTGGTCCGCGCGCGACATCCAAAAATGGGAATACGTGCCGCTCGGCCCGTTCTTGGGCAAGAGTTTTGGTTCCAGCGTGAGTCCGTGGATTGTGACCTTGGATGCTTTGGCACCGTATCGCGTTTCGGGACCGGATCAAAACCCTGCTGTCCTGCCGTATTTGGAATACGATGGTCAAAGCCATTACGACGTGGCCCTTGAAGTGGAAATCATTCCGGAAAATGGCCAAGGCCTCACGGTTTGCCGATCTAATTTCAAGCACATGTACTGGAACATGCGCCAACAGCTTGCGCATCACACGGTCAACGGCTGCAATATCAATGCCGGCGACATGATGGCTTCGGGTACGATCAGCGGCCCTGAAAAAGGCTCCTTCGGCTCCATGCTGGAAATCAGCTGGCGCGGCACACAACCTGTTCAGATGCCTGATGGCAGCGAACGAAAATTCATCCTCAACGGGGATACAGTGCGCATGACAGGCTTCGCCTCAAAATCGGGCGCTCCGCGCATCGGGTTTGGCGCGGTGGATGGAAAGGTGAGGGGCTGAAGCGAGCGGTTATCGCACAATCGTCTGCGCCCGATCTGGTCCCACGGAGACAATCGAAATCGGCGTCGCCATTTCTTTCTCGACCATGGCGATGTATGATTTGATGGAGTCTGGCAACCCTGCCTCAGTGGTGATGCCGGTTAAATCTTCCTGCCATCCCCCGTGATTGGTGTAAGCAGGTGTTACTTCATCGGTTTCTATGCCGTAAGGTAAATTTTGGGTCGTACCGCCGGCATGCACGTATGAATGTGCCACCGGGACTTCCTCGAATCCGCTCAAGACATCGGCCTTCATCATGGCCAGTTGTGTGACTCCGTTGACGCGGCACGCGTAGCGCAATTGAACCAAATCGAGCCAACCACAGCGTCGAGGTCGTCCCGTGGTCGCACCGAATTCACCTCCAGCTTGTCGCAATTCTTCACCCGTAGCGTCGAGCAATTCCGTTGGGAAGGGTCCGCTACCCACACGGGTACAATACGCTTTGAAGATGCCGATGACTTCGCCAATGCGGCCCGGTCCCACGCCCAATCCATTGCAAGCACCTGCGGCGATGGTATTGGAAGACGTGACAAACGGGTAGGTGCCGAAATCGATGTCCAACATCGTGCCTTGCGCTCCTTCTGCTAAAACGCGTTTACCGGCGTCCAAGGCTTCATTGAGGTAGTGCTCCGTATCGATGAGTTGGAGTTCTCCGAGCTCGTGAACGGCTGCCATCCACTCGTCTTCGACACTTTCCAAGTCGTATTCGAAGTTGGGATACTGCTGAAGTAAGCCCAAGTGTTTGGTGCGCAAAGCTTGGTATCGTTCGTCAAACTTGCCGCTCGTGAGGTCGCCCACACGCAATCCATTGCGGCCGGTCTTGTCCATGTACGTCGGTCCAATGCCCTTGAGGGTGGATCCAATTTTGGCTTTGCCTTTGGCCTGCTCTGAAGCCGCATCGAGTAGCCGATGGGTAGGAGTGATGAGGTGCGCTCGACGGCTGATCAACAGGTCCGGTCGTGGATCTACTCCTGCAGCCAACAACTCGGTGATTTCCCGCTTAAAAATGATCGGGTCAATGACCACGCCGTTGCCTACTACATTTTTGGTTCCCGGGCGAAAAACTCCACTCGGAATGGTATGCAACACGTGCTTCTTGCCGTCAAAAATCAAGGTGTGTCCTGCATTGGGACCACCTTGAAAACGGGCGATGATATCATATTTCGGGGTCAGGACATCGACAATTTTGCCTTTGCCTTCATCTCCCCATTGCAATCCCAAGAGCACGTCAACCTTCATGCGTTCTGAATGAATTCGAAAGATGCAAAAATGCTATAAAGCTTTGGAGAATCCCAACCCTAAACGGGGATGTTATGAACGGCTAAAAAGTAACGATGTGCGCATCGTTCGTAAGGCCAGTTCAATGCGTCCGTTTCCGTGCGTATATGTTCAAATTGTGGTGCAAGACCTCGATGTCGAAAAGCTCTTCCAAGGTCGCCTTGATTTGTTGGATGCGCGGATCGCAAAACTCCAAGACTTCACCGGTGTCGGCGAGGATCACGTGGTCGTGTTGCTTGACCCGGTAACACTTCTCGTACTGCGCCACCTTATCGCCAAATTGGTGCTTGCGGACGAGGTTGCAGTCGATGAGTAAATCAACGGTATTGTATAGCGTAGCGCGGCTCACTCGATACTCGTTTGCTGACATGTGAGCGAAAAGAGCTTCAATATCGAAGTGCCCTTCGTACGCATAGATCTCATTGAGAATGGCGAACCGTTCAGGGGTCTTGCGGTGGCCATTTTGCTCTAGGTAGGCCTCGAACAATTCGCGCACCTGCTCGTGAATCGGACCGGTGGAGATCTTTTTGGCCGCAATGCTAGCGCTTTTTCTGGACAATGGGGTTTCAGACGTGCTCATGGTCTGGCTAAGATACTCCGTGGAGCTTTGATGCGGGCTTCACGAAGACAATTCCCCGAGAAGCTGGACAAGGCTCGCTTCCACTGAAGTGACTGTGGTATCGATGTCAATAAAACCAACCAATGGAGCTTCATAGTCACTCGCGTGTTTGGCTTCCCGTCCGCGTGCTTCGGTGGTGTGTACATAGATCTCGGTCAAGCCCGTCGCCGCTTTGAACTCCTCACGGAGAGTACGGTAGGGCGCTACCAACGAGACCACGACGACTCGATCTTGGTTGTGGAGGTATTGCGCGATGGTTTGGGCACGGCGGATGTTCGCTTCCCGACCTGCGCGACTATAGTCAGCATTTGAGGTCAGTGCCCTCAAGTCATCGCCATCGACGTGAAACGGCTCAATGCCTTGGCCCTTCAAGTGAGCGATGAGCGCCTTGGCCAGGGTGGTCTTGCCGTGGCCGGGTTGTCCGGTGAACCAGTAGATCATGGTGAACTGATAAATCCTGCCGCAACAGTAAGGTTGGTGCCGGGATCGATGAGGATGAAGGATCCCGTGGTGCGGTTGCGTCGGTAATCATCCACGAGGAGTGGAGATGCCGTTCGTAAACGGATGCGGGCAATGTCATTCATGCGAATCGCCGTGTCTTCCTCGTTGCGGTGCAAGGTGTTGATGTCCAATTTGTACAGGACTTCCCGGATCATGGACTTGGTTTCGGTGGTCCCGTGTCGTACGATGTAGCGCAATGCCGGATTCATGGGGTGATCACCTAACCAGCAGATTTGAGCATCCAATTCCTGCACGCTTGCCGGTTGGTTGTTTTCACGCACGAGCATATCGCCTCGAGAGAGGTCGATGTCATGGTTCAAAGTCATGGTCACACTCTGCGGAGGAAAGGCCTTTTGGCGTGAGTCATGGCCCACGAAAATTTCCTTGATACTGGATTTCATTCCGCTGGGCAAGGCGATGATTTGATCTCCCACTTTAAAAATACCAGAAGCCACGCGGCCGGCATATCCGCGGAAGTCTCGCGCGTCGTCCAACTGCGGTCGGATCACAGATTGCACCGGGAATCGGCAGTCTTGCAAGTTCCGATCGCTTCCCACATGCACTTCTTCCAGATGATGGAGGAGGGCCCCGCCGTCGTACCAGGGCATATTGACTGAGGCGTCCACCACATTGTCCCCGAGCAGCGCGCTGATGGGAATGAACTTGATGTCCGGCACATCGAGTCGCGATGAAAAGTTTCGAAAATCTTGCATGATTTCCCGGTACCGGTCTTCGGCGAAGTCGACCAAATCCATCTTGTTGACACAAACCACGAGGTGTTTGATGCCCAGCAATGAGGCGATGAAACTGTGCCGGTGTGTTTGCTCTACGAGACCGTGCCGCGCATCGATCAGGATGATGGCGAGGTTTGCTGTGGAAGCTCCTGTGACCATGTTGCGCGTGTACTGCACGTGGCCGGGTGTATCAGCGATGATGAATTTTCGCTTGGGAGTAGCGAAATAGCGGTAGGCCACATCGATCGTGATGCCCTGCTCGCGTTCGGCACGGAGTCCATCGGTCAGCAAACTGAGATCGGCGGTTTCAAGTCCCTTCTGACGGCTTGAGGATTCAATCGCTTCGAGTTGGTCTTCAAAGATGCTTTTGCTGTCATAGAGGAGTCGCCCAATCAGGGTGCTCTTGCCATCATCAACGCTTCCGGCGGTGGTGAATCGGAGGAGGGAGTTTTGTTGGCTCATCAGAAATACCCTTCTTTTTTGCGGTCCTCCATGGAGGTTTCGCTGCGTTTGTCATCCACGCGTCCGCCTCGTTCTGTGATACGAGTAGCGGCCACTTCAGCGGTGATTTTCTCCAACGTATCGGCTTCGCTTTCAATCGCCCCCGTGATGGTGATATCACCCAAGGTCCGGAAGCGGATGCGCATGGTTTGAGGCACTTCGCCTTCTCGCCGGGGCAAGTGCTCGCTGTGCGCTAGGATCACCCCGTCTCGAATGACGCAAGCACGTTCGTGCGCGTAATAGAGGCTGGGCAAGGCGATTTTCTCACGGGAGATGTAATTCCAAATGTCCAGTTCGGTCCAGTTGTTCAGGGGGAACACCCGGAAATTTTCACCGGCCATGTGCCGGCCATTGAAGAGATTCCACAATTCAGGGCGTTGGTTTTTCGGGTCCCACTGCCCAAAATCATCGCGGTGACTGAAAAACCGTTCTTTGGCGCGGGCCTTCTCTTCGTCGCGCCGAGCTCCCCCAATGCAGGCGTCGTATTTCCCCGATTCGATTGTCTCCAGTAAGGTCGTCGTTTGCAACCGGTTGCGGCTCGCTTGCGCACCCGACTCTTCACGCACTCGACCGCCATCGATGGTAGCTTGGACACTGCCGACCACCAACTGCACGCCAAGCTTCTCAACCAATGCATCCCGGAAAGCCAAGGCCTCTGGAAAATTGTGCCCAGTATCAATGTGCACCAGCGGCATGGGGATGCGCGCGGGAGCGAAGGCCTTCGCTGCGAGGTGGGTCACCACGATGCTGTCTTTCCCTCCGCTGAATAGAATGGCGGGTCGTTCGAATTGGGCGGCTACCTCGCGGAGCACGAAGATCGATTCCGCTTCAAGTTCGTCCAAGTGGTCCAATTGGTATCGCTGACTCATTGCGTACAAAGTTCGCTTTAATTCGTCGCTCTTCCCAATTTGCCAAAGCGTTACCATACTCGCTTATGGAAATAGCAGAACCCCATTTTCAGGATGCGTTTCGCGATGGCAATGCTAGTTGCTTTTTGAACCGCCTGCGCGTCATCTTGAAAGAAAAACCAAGCCAGCACGAAGGTCGAAGCTGAAGCGATTATGTGCCAGGGGAATGACTTGAAGAGGTTTCGAATGCGTGATTTTTTGAGCGGGGCAGGGGATCAGACGTTGTTGGTGACCTCTTTGGGCGTGGGCGAGGAAGCGTGAGATGACTGCCTCAGATTTTAGAGGGATTCCATGTATTCAACTTCCTCCGTGTAAACGCGCATGTGCTGTCGTGCTACCTCAACGCCTGTGAATTGGCGGGCGTTGAGGTATCCCGATTCGACAATGGACTCAGCCAATTTCCGATTGGTCAATAGTTGCTCCAAAGCCGCTCTGATGGCATCGGTGTCCATGGGGTCGACCAAAAGCGCGCCGTCACCTGCATTGCTCTTCATGGGTTCAATGGCTGATGTAACGCACGGTTTGCCTAAGGTCTGGGCCTCAATCAGGGGCATTCCAAATCCTTCATGTGTGGACACGAATACCACAGCATCGCAGTGCAGATACAATTGCTCAAGTGCATCATCAGAGACATTGGTATGAATGGAATGACTCAGCATTCGATTCGCGTTCAACGCTGCTACCTCCTCTGTTTCGTGCCCCACTATGGCGAGATGACAGCCCAATTGTTCGCAGGCTTTCCACACACGATGCAGGTTCTTATTCGGCGCCGTTCCAATTTGCAGAACGATCTTTTTGTCTGTCTCGTAGGGACGAGGACTGCGGGCATGCCCGGATTTTTTACGGATTGCAGCCGGAATGACCAAGCGCCGCTGATCGCGTCGCTTCGGAACGAGGTGATTCAATCGCTCAAGGGTTTGGTGGGATACGCAGATGACGGTATCACAAAAAATCAGGGGAAATTTGAACCAAATCAAGAGGAGGAGCCACCGTTTGAACGCGGAATGCGCAGGGTCTTGAACATGGCCTACGTCATGAACCGTGAGCAGGCGTCTCTTTGACCTCAGGAAGGGCAACACATAATTGATGTCGCCGGTAACATGGGCTAGATTGGTTCGAACGTTGAGTGCCCTAGCGCAATTTTTGATCATGGACCATACCCCATTTGTGGACAATGGCACAACGGCTGATGTGATGACGAAGGGGCACTCAAGTTGCCCGATAAATCCGGATTCGATGGCATCAAAGCACCGTTCAATGCTGTGATTTGAATCAATTCTTGGTTGTCGCTTCACCCACGTTACCGTTCCGCTCATAAATCTGGACTGTGTTGTGGATGGTGCGTTGATTCAGTCATTGGGGTTCTGACTTGAACAGTGCGAAAGGTATAACTCGTTACCGAATATTCAGTTTTGGCGCAATGACAAAACGACCCGTCTGGACTTTTGGCGAATAATGCCATCGATTCAAACCTTGGATCAGAAATCGACACGCAATGTTTAGTTTTTCAAGCGTCCATCCGCCCCGTGAACTGCTTTCGAGCGAGGTAATAGCCGTAAACAAAGAAGGGGAAGCCATTCAGAATGAAATTGCCCTGGCGAAGCAACTGGAGCAAAATGGTAACGAGGAAAGCTGCGCTGATCATTTTGAGCACCAAACCATCGATGTCCGTATTGGATACCACGAAGTAATTGCCTACGAGAAAGAAGAGGGTGATAAGGATGCCGAAAAGCCCCAGTTCAGAGGCGATGCGTAAGAACATGCTCGAGGCATCCGGAGCGTTTTGTTCAGCATAGGAGTATAACGCTGTGTCACGCAGGATGGTGTATTTCTTGGTGGCGGCAGCGTGCGACCCGAGGCCCGTGCCGAAGAGCGGGTTGCGCCTGAAGTTTTCCCATGTGATCACGGCGTGGTTGTATAGAATCGCACTCGATCCATGGACGTTGCCTTCGGCCAATGCGGATGTGTTTTGAAGTCCATCAAGGCGGTCATTGACCTCGGGAATGGACTTGGCAGCATACAGCAGGGCGAAAATCACAAGTGGAGTGATGAGCAATGCTTGGACTTTGCGCTTGATCAGCAGGTGGAGTACGATAGAAATGATCAAACCTGCAAACGCCATGGCGCTGTAAGTGAATGTCAAGGCGATGAGAATAAATACGGCGGCATAGCGGCTGAACCAAAGGCCGTGCTCTTTGAGGCGCAAGGCCAAATTTGTTTCCCCGAAAAACAGACTCAGCAATGCAAAGAACCCCGCGGGGGCTATCGCATTTGCGAAATACGTCGGCTCTCCGAGTGTTCCGGTGATCCGGATGCCGATAATGGCAGGCGTTCTTGGAATGTGTACGAAGTAGCTGATCAATTCATAAAATCCGAACGGAAAGATGTTATCTACAAAGACCAATAGCCCTAGTGCCGAAATGATTACGGCCCCTGTTAAATAGATTCGAAAGCCCTTGATGACGTCTTCCCCGAGATATTGCCAGAGGTACCAGTAATAGAGGTAAGGCAGCACAAGACTCCCGAAAGCCTTGATGAATTCGCCTTGTTCAACGATGCCATTGAGGAAGCCTAAACTGCCGATACCCCCCAC
>MDSY01155290.1_pt1 | contig 13206 bp, 8 predicted proteins | sample 811131 | NCBI WGS metagenome assembly MDSY01 (sample SAMN05326643, study PRJNA326480) | marine metagenome | isolation source: seawater | place: Atlantic Ocean: South West | collected 2010
CGCCGCCTCCTCTGCCCGCCTTCTCCGCTCTATACGCGCCGGGTCGTGCTCGCGCACCGCGGCTCGGCTTTCCCGGGCGTGTCGCTGTCTCGCAGCGTATCTGGCCTCCACCGCGCGAAGCCGCTCGCGCTCGATGTTGACCCGCGAAGGAGGCCGGCGGAGCGGAAGGTGAGGAGGCGCCGCGGCGCCGGGACCATTCGTCTTCTTCCGGACCGTTCTGGAAGACGCCTCGGAGACGCGGACTTTCCTGGCGACGGCGGCTATGGACCTGCTCGCCCGGGCGGCGGCGTCTTCAATCGCGACGGGATCCAGCGGCGGTAACACTAACTGGTGGTTCCTCGGGGACACGCTCGACGACCGAGCGGCGGGCTCGTTAGACTTGTTAGACTCGGTTCTCGTCTCAGCCGGGTCACCGTCGTGTCCACGCGTGGTGTCCCGCGGTGAGCTGGAGGACGATTCGGCGAGCCACGCCTCGCAGTGGGTTCGCACGAACGGGTGGCGGAGCAACGCACCCGCCGTGGGCCGCTCGTGCGGGTCAGGGTCCAGCATGGCGGCGACGATGCGCTCGAATTGCCTCGAAAAATGCGACGGCACCGGGGGATAGTCGCCCGTCATCACCTTGCACATCAGCTGCGGGAGCGAGTCCGACTCGAACGCCCGAACGCCTCCGCTGGCGAGTTCATACGCGATGCACCCGAGGGCCCACACGTCGGAGGCGTACGTGTACGGCTGCCCGGCGATCAACTCTGGGGACATGTACAGCGGCGTGCCCTGTAAACAAAACACGACGTCAATCAAATTGCCTATACGAGTGAGAATTTAATAGACTCACCACCCTAGTCACCGCGAGGTCGTCCCGGCGCTCGAGTGTCTTGGCGATGCCAAAGTCGCCGATCTTGACGCATCGCAGGTTCTTGCTGAGGAAGACGTTCGCGGGTTTGAGGTCCCTGTGCAGTGTGTGTTTGGAGTGCACGTGGTCCAGGGCGAGGAGAAGTTGCACGAGCCATCGCATGACGGCGTCCTCGGGCAGAGGCTGGCCTTTGGTCCTGGCGAGGAGCGTCGCGAGGTCGCCGCCCTCGCAGTGCGACATGACGATGCACAGGCGCGGATGGCGGCGCGATAACGCGTCGTCGTCGGTGGGGTCGAGGCGGAAAGACCCGTGGCATCGGACCACGTTTGGGTGCGAGAGCATGCGAAGGCAATCCGCCTCGGTCTCCACCGCGGTCGCCTCTTCGTCCGTCAGCGACGATGCCTGCCGCTTCGCGTCGGATACTCGTACGTTCGACGATGGCATCAACGATGTGTCGTTGACATCGTCGGAATCTTGATCGAGGTCCAGGATCTTGACCACGTATCTCTTGCCCGTGGTGGCGTGCCTGGCTAACCGCACCTCGCCTTGGGTGCCTTCCCCGATGCGACGGCCGAAGATGAGATGGGACGCGGACGTCAAAGGGACTCCGCGCGCCGCGCTGGCGGGCCGTGATCTCGGCTTGGACTTGCGACGCCGGGCGGAAACGCCCGTCGCCGTCGCGTTGGATGGCTTCGAACCGCCCATGTGTGCGCTGGAGGCGCGGCGCGGATCTGAGATTGAGCCGAGAAACGCACGGGCGTTGACTTTAATCTCATCGCCAAAACTCGGCGCCAAGTGGCGCGGATTTCGGGTGACGTAGTGCTAGCCGGGGCACTTCGTGAGGCGCGGTTGGGACGATGACGACGCCGCTCGCGCTCCCGTCGGCCGCGCGAGTGCACCTGCGGGGATCCCCCGTCTTAACCCCGCGGGGCACCGCACCCTCCAGACCCGTCAGACCCTCGCTTTTGGTCCGAGCGGAGGGGAAGGCTCGACCGTATCCAAAAGCCGTCGTCATCGGAGGCGGGTGGGCCGGGTTCGGCGCGGCGTGGCAGCTCCTCAAGCACGGCTTCGACGTCACGCTTCTGGACTCCTCCCCCGACCCCGGCGGACTGTCCGCCGGATGGAGAACCGCGAACGGCCGCGCGGTGGAGGCTGGATGCAAGGGCTTCTGGCGACACTACGGCAACATCGACGCCCTCGCAGATGAGCTCGGCATCCAACCCTTCACGCCGTACACCTCGTCCGCGTTCTACTCCCCGAAAGGCAAAGAGGTGGAGGCGCCCGTGCTCGGGGACCTACCGCGACTCCCCACGCCGTTCGGCACGCTGCTGTACACCTCGCCGTACTTCACGCAGCTCTCCGTCGAGGACCGGGTCAGCGCCCTGCCCCTCGCCGTCGATCTGCTGCGATACAACGCGACGACGGAATCTTACCTGGAGTACGACCAAAAGTCCGCGAAAGAGGTGTTCTTAGGTGACCCACAGAACGGGCGGCTGGGCGCGAACGAGGCGCTGTACGACCAGTTCCTCGCGCCCATCCTCTGCGCGCTGATGTTCGCGCCGCCCGAGCAACTCTCCGCGGCGGCGGCTCTTGATGTCCTATACGGGTACGTCTTAGCGCACCAGGACGACTTCGACGTTCGATGGTGTAAAGGAACCATCGCGGAGAAGATCTTCGCGCCGTGGGTGAAACGGATGCGTGAAGCGGGCGGGCCGAACGTGGTGCTGGGGGGACGGCGGGTGCAGACGGTGGAGCTCGGCGAACCGGGCGATCGAGCGCGGGTGACGGTGACCATCGCGAATGGAACATCGGAGGTGAGTTTATTTTTATTTCCCAACGTGTGGGCAATTAGACTGACGTAAACCCTAAACCCTACAGCACAACCCTAAACCCTTGACCCTTTACGATTTTTCAACAGATTCACGATGCCGACGTCGTGGTCATGGCCACGGGCGTGGGCGCCGCGCGGGCCATCGTGGCGTCATCGCCGGAGCTCGCGCGGTGCGAGGATCTCGCCGGGGTCAAGGACGTGCCCTCCACGGACGTCATCGCGGTGAGGCTGTTTTTGGACAAGCCGGTGTCGCTTCCAAACCAGAGCAACGTCTTTGCCGGGTTCGCGTTGGGCGGCGACGAGGACGCGAAGGACGTCGCCGGGACCTTCTTCGACCTGTGCCAGCTCCACGACGAGTACGCCACCGTCGCCGCGGATCCCACCGACGACGTTCGCGCGGTCGTCGAGGTTGACTTGTACAACGCCGGGTCGGTGCTCGGGAAGACGGATGCCGAGCTGGTTCAAGCCGCGTTGGACGACGTGCTTCGTGGATGCGTCCCTGGTTCCGTGCCGGGCGACGTCTGCGTGGTGGACTCGTCGGTGCTGCGTTTCAAGGGCGGGGTGACTAAGTTCGCGCCGGGTACCGCGTCGTTGTTACCCACGACCAAGGTGAGCGGTCTCGATAACATGTTCGTCGCGGGTGATTGGCTTTTCCAGGGCCCGGGCAGTCACGGCGCCCGCGGGCTGAGCCAGGAGAAGGCGCTCGTGTCGGGGCTGTACGCGGCGGACGCGGCGAATGGGTGGGCACGGAAGAAGGCGGGGCGGTTCGACATGTCACGAGCGGGTAAACAGGAGAGCGGGGGACGGGTCAGCGACATTCGGCAGACGGCGCCGGATGAGGAACACGTCGCGGCGGCGAAGGCGGCGGCGAGGGCGCTCGACGAGCTCGAGCGGTCCAATCCGATCGCGCAGCTCATCAAGCAGACGAGCGAGGGTGTGATGCCGTTTCCGTTCCCGGGAACACCGGGTGGGATGCCGTTTCCGTTCCCACCGCCGGGCTTTCCTTTTCCCCCCGGGCCTCCTCCCGGCTCGAGCCGGTGACTTAGAAAGATTTTAAAGATTTTTTGTGATGGTGATTACACGTTATATGATTATCCCTCCCTGTATGTACAGACGTCGTGCGAATTTGTTCGCGTCGTCGATTCCCTGTTCGTCACGAGATGCGCGCGACGTCTACTCAAAGTCCGAGTCGTCGCCGTCATCCTCGAAATCGCTCTCCTCCTCCTCCTCGTCGGAGGATTCCTCCGCGTAAACCTTCCGGGCCGCGGCGCCCCCGCGGGAGGAAGCCGCCCTGGGCGCGACTTCGGCGACAACCTCCACGTCGCTCTCGGCGTCGGAGCCGAACTCATTGTCGCTGACGGCGGCGGCCTTCTTGGCGGCCGCGGGCTTCTTGACGGCCGCGGGCTTCTTGACGACGGGCGCGGGCTCGGAGTCAGCCTCCGAGTCGGAAAAGTCAAACTCATCCTTGGCGGGCGCGGCCTTCTTGGCGGGCGCAGCCTTCTTGGCGGGCGCGGGCTTGGGAGCTGCGGCGGCGGCGGAGGTCGCACCGGCGCGTTGGAGCAGGCGCTCCGCGAGGCTCAGCTTGGGCGCGGCGTCGAATTCATCGTCGCTCTCGGGCTCCGGCGCCGGGGTCGGCGCGGAGACCGCCTCGGAAATCTCAGAGACGGCTTCAGACGCGGATGTGACGGAGGAGGCAGCCTTGGCGGCGGGCTTCTTGGCGCGCGCGGATGGCGCCTTCTTGGCGGCGGGCGCGGCGGGCTTCTTCGCCTTGGCCTTGGTGGGCATGAACTCGTCGTCGCTGAAGTCCTCGTCGTCGTCGTCTTCCTCGTCGGAATCCATCACCCTCGACGCCTTCTTCTTCTTGGCGAGTGCCTTTTTGCCACCCTTGGTCTGGTTCCTCACGGCGGCGCGCTGCTGCTTGGCGAGCTCTTCGACCGCCTTGGCGTCCTCGGCGTCGAAGACGTCCATCGCGGCGTCGAACGCGTCGAGATCGCGGATCCAGAGCTGCTTATCGGTGGTCATGTGGAGCTCGTCAACCTTCTCCTGGGTCACGCGCTGCTCCTCCAGGAGCTCGTCAACCTTCTCCTGGGTGAGGTTCCACAGGGGCATGGAGAGGAGATAGTCGTAGGACGCGCCATCGGCGGCGACTGGGGTGCCCTCCTCGGAGATGTCGGAGAGGCCGGACTCGGCGGGTTCAGCCTCGGCGGCGGCCTTGGCCGTCTTGGGCATCCTGTCGTAGCCGGCGGACTCGAGCTCTCCGATCAGCACGCTCTTCTTCTTGCGGCCGATGGTGATCTCACCGTCGACGACGGCGAGGATGAAGCGCGCCTTGTTGGACATGCGCTTGAGCTCAAATTCCGCCTGGCGGATGAGCATGGCGCGCCTGCGGGCGTAGGCGTCGAGGCGGAGGGGCACGAATGTTTCCATGACAGCCTCGGGGGAGGAGTACTTGGTGATGGCACCCTTCGCGTCGAACGCGTGCATGTTCGAGGTGGACACCTTGGCGCAGAGCTTGAACTTCTTCTCGATGCCGTCCTTCTGGGCCTTGGCCATGTTCTCCGGGGTCATGGTGACGATGAAGTGGACGGTGGTGTCGGTGTGATGCTCCCTGAACGCGGTGATGAACGGAGTCGCGTTCTTCTCCTTGGGGCTCAGCATGTTCTCCAAGAAGTCCTTGTAGTCGGTGGTCCAGGACCGCAGGGGAAGCTCGGTGATCACCAGCGTGCACTCGTCTTGGATCTCGTACTTGCCGGTGATGTTGTACCGAATCTCACCCTTGACGATTTCCTCGTCGATTGTCCCGTGAAAGTTGCGGTACCAAGGGTGCATGCGCTCGGTGCACTCGTCGTCGAGGATGCGGCGGATGTTGGCGACGATATCGCGCGGGTTAAAGTTGGGGATGGACGTGGACCAACCCGTGCCGATACCGTCGGCGCCGTTGACCAGCAGCAGGGGCATGATCGGAAGGTAGTACTCGGGCTCGATCACCTGCCCGTCCTCGTCGAGGTAATCGAGGAGGGCGTCGTCGCACTCGGGGAAGACGACGCGGCAGATGGGCGCGAGCCTGGTGAAGATGTAACGCGGGGACGCGTGGTCCTTGCCGCCCTGGAGGCGGGTACCGAACTGGCCGGAGGGGACCAGCAGGTTGACGTTGTTGCTCCCGACGAAATCCTGCGCGAGGCCCACGATTGTGGACGCGAGGGACGCCTCTCCGTGGTGGTACGCGGAGTGCTCGGAGACGTAGCCGCTGAGCTGCGCCACCTTGATGTCGGACCTGAGCTTACGCTTGAAACAGGAGAAGAGCACCTTGCGCTGCGACGGCTTGAAGCCGTCGACGACGGAAGGGATCGAGCGCATCAGATCCGCTCTGGAGAACAGGATGAGCTCCCTGTTGATGAAGTCATCGTAACGAACGTCGTCGCCCGTCATGTCCAGGTAGGTGCCGGGCTCGTAGGCGTTGAGCCACGCCTTGCGGTCCTCGACGCGCTTCTTGGCGAAGGCCATGTCGATGAGGTTACCGTCGCCGTCGGTGGACCACAAGAAGGTCTTCTTGTGGTGGTCCAGCTCGGCAAAGTACTCTTTCGCTTCCTTGGCGGTGGAGGTACCGAGACCCTTGTAGTACTTGATGTGCCAGCCGCGTCCGGTGCCGGTCTCCTCGGCCGCTTCTTTCCAGTTGTCGTACTCGGGGAGGGTGTAGAACACCTTGCTGTTCTTGCCCTTGGTCGCCTTGATGATCGGGGTGATGAACTCCACGAGGAAGCCGGGGATCTTGAGCAGCGACGGGAAGTGCGCGTGAAGAAAGTTGATGAGTAAACCCTTGATGTGCGAACCGTCGTGGTCCTGATCGGTCATGATCATGATGTGGCCGTAGCGGAGGGACTTGGCGCTCTCGTACGCGGTGCCGTGGCGGAGGCCGAGGATCTGCTTGATGTGGTTAATCTCCGCGTTGTTCATGATCTGATCGTGGGACGCGTCTCGAACGTTGAGGAGCTTACCGCGGAGCGGGAAGACGCCGTAGCGATCGCGTCCGACGACGGATAAACCGGAGACGGCGAGTGCCTTCGCGGAGTCACCCTCGGTGAGGATGAGGGTGCAGTGCTCGGAGTTGCGGCCGCCCGCGTCGTTGGCGTCGTCGAGCTTTGGGATGCCGGTGAGCCGGGTCGCCTTTTTACCGTCGGACTTTTTCATCTCCTTGCTCTGCTTGAACGAGGCCCAGGAGAGGATCTGCTCGACGATGCCGCTGTTCATCATCTGCTTGATGACCTTGTCGCTGGACTCGTACTTGCTGCCAAAGTTGGAGGCGCGGGTGTTGAGGGTCTCCTTGGTCTGCGAGTCAAACGCGGGGTTCTCGATGAGGGCGTTGACAAAGACCCAGAGGTGGTTCTTGACGTGAGCCGCCTTGAGGTTCTTGCAGGACTTCTCCTTCTTCTTGATCTTCTCGAGGAGCTTACCCGCCACCTCATCGGCGACCTGGTTGACGTGCGTACCGCCCTTCATGGTGCAGATGCCGTTGACGAAGGACACCTGCTGAAAGTTGCCCGTGTCCGAGATGGTCACGCAAACCTCCCAGCGGTCGTTAACCTTCTCCATAATCTTGGGCGCGTTCTCCCGTCCCTCCAGGTACAGGTCGACGTAATCGCTGAAGCCCTTGATCTTGAGCCGGTCGCCGTTGAGGAAAACCTTGGTGTTCTTGCCGATGTTACCCGCGGCGTCGTACACGCGCTTGCACATCAGCGCCACGGTGTCATCCTCAAGTTCCGTCATGTTAAACTTGGCGAGGTCGGGCTTGAAAGTGATGCAGGTCCAGTTGTCGGTGGGCTTGCACTTGGTCACCACCGGCTCGCACTTCTCGCCCATGTTGTTCTTAAACACCTGGCGGTATCGGCGCTGGCGGCTCCCGTCGCACGTCTCCACCACGAACTCGGTGGAGAAGATGTTCGCGAGCTGTTAAAGTAACACACGACGTCAGTCTAATCGCTCATACGGAAATACAAATAAACTCACCTTGGCTCCGTATCCGTTTCGGCCTCCGGTGACCTTCTTCTCGGCGTCGTTGTAGTTGGACGATGTGAGTAGGTGTCCGAAGATGAGCTCGGGGACGTAGACGCCCTCTTCCTTGTGCATCTCGACCGGGATGCCGTTGCCGTCGTTGTACACGCGGATGCAGCCGGCTTCCTGGTCGATGTCCACGCGGAGGGTGACCATGGTCGGATCGCGCACCTTGTTGTCGGTGGCGTTGACGAGGATCTCATCGAAGATCTTGTACAGACCCGGGACGAAGGACATCTGGCGCTGCACGAGCTTGTTGGTCTCCTTGCAGTACACCCATGCCTTCTCCTCGGTCTTCTCGCACGAGCCGACGTAGGTGTCGGGGCGGAGGAGGATGTGCTCGAGCTGGGTCTTCTTCTGGTAGATGTCCTCGATGGCCTTGCCGTCGGAGGCGGACGATGACGTGGGCTTGGCCGCGTTGACGTCCTTCTCACCGAGGGGAGCCTTGGGCTTCTTCGCCGCGGGGGCCTTCTTGGCCTGGATACGTTCGGTGTGGGACGGGGGTATCGACGTCAGATCCGGTCGCGAGACACAGCTGTGTATCGTATCGGTTCGGGGGCGGGTGGTCATCGAGGGCGCGTGCACGCACCTTGGGCGCCGCGGCGACGTTCTCGTTGATCGCGACGATCTCAGTGACGTCCACCATGATGCGCGGTGATGGGTATCGGCGCGCGCGCGGGCGGTCGGTGCGGGTTCGGCGACGCTGTCGAAGAGCGTGCGCGTTAAACTGATGAGCTCTGGTTCCCCCGACCGTTTTTCCCCCTGCTCGTGTCACAAAAAATCGGCTCACCGTGCGCCCATACAGAAAAGTGGAAAATACTCGACCAATTTGCAAACTCCGAGTGGCTGACAGTCACAAATATCGGCTATTTGCCTATTTCTATTGCATCGCGAGTGATTTGTTGGCAATCAATGCTTTTTTGGTGGGCACGCCCCGTGGCGGCGGCCCCCATACTCGCCAGCAGAGCTTCACGAGCGAACCGAACAGAAACGAGCCGAGTGAACCGGATATAATGGGTCTCAGGGTAGGATTCGTCGGCGCGGGCCAGATGGCCGAGGCGCTCTGCCGCGGCTTCGACGCCGCGGGCGTCGCCAAGTGCGTCGACATGACCATAATCGATCGCAACCAACCCAGGCGGGACCTGTTCGCGTCGTGGGGATGCAAGATCGGCGGCAGCAACGAGGAGGTGGTGAAGAACGTGGACGTGGTGTTCATCAGCGTCAAGCCCTACGCGGTCGCCGACCTCCTCCGCGAGATGAAGCCATTCCTCGGCCCCCACGTACTCGTCGTCTCCATCGCGGCGGGCGTGACCCTCGCCACCATGGAGGATGCCGCCGGAGCGAACGTCCCAATCATGCGCGTCATGCCAAACACCCCATGCCTCGTCGGGTGCCTCGCGGGCGCCATGTCCAAGGGCACCGCGTGCACCCCCGAGCACGTCGCCACCACCGGCAACCTCCTCGGCGCCGTGGGCAAATGCCACGAAGTGCCCGAATCCAAGATGGACGCCGTCACCGGAGTCTCCGGCTCGGGACCAGCGTACATCTACCAGGTCATCGAGGCCATGGCCGACGGCGGCGTGCTCGCGGGACTTCCCAGAGCCATCGCCCAGGACCTCGCCGCGCGCACCGTCATGGGCGCCGCGAAGATGGTGCTGGAGACGGGGAAGCATCCGGGTGAATTAAAAGACGCGGTGACGTCGCCGGCGGGGACAACCATCGCGGCGGTGCACCACCTGGAGAAGTGCGGCGTGCGGGCGGCGTTCCAAGGGGCGGTCAAGGCGGCCGCTGATAGGGCGCACGAGCTGTCCAAGTCATGATTCGATGTAAATTCGCGATGAAAGGGTGAAAGGGTGAAGGGGGGGGGTGACGAGTCAATCGATGCGATGAAAGGGGGGAAATCGCCGCGACGAGACGAGACGGGACGTTTTTCGTAGAGTCGTAGTCTTCATTCAACCCTAATACACTAGCCCTTCGGCGCTAAGTTCGTTCGCCTCGATGGATAAAGAATCGTTCGTAATATGGAGTACAGTGGTTGGTGGTGGTACACGGTGAGGCGTTCGTGAGGCATGGCATCTCAGACGGCGGCGGCTCCGAAGAACGCGGGGTTGCCGAGCATCTGCGCGTACATCTGCGGGCCCATCGCCGCCATCGCCGCCGCCCACGCGGTTCCCCCGTGCGCGCTAATGTCCGAAGCCTCGGACCCGTTCACAGCCGAAGCCTTCTGCACGGGCGTCTGCACGGGCGGCGGCGCCATCGAAGCCTTGACCTGCGCCTGCAAAAGAATCTGCTGCAACAGCGCTTGGTTCGCGCCGCCGAGCAGACTCATCGCGTTCAACCCGCCCGCAGCCTGGTTCTGCGCCTGCACCAGCGACGCGAGCAGCGGGTTAGCGGACGCCGCAGCCTGCGCAGCCGCCGCGTTGCCCCCGAACGCCGCGAGCGCCCCGGGGAACGCGCCGGTGGATTGCGAGCTCGGCGCGTCGCCCGAGTGATGAAACGACGGATGCCGCCCGAACCCGCCGGCGAGCCCGGGCACCGCGGACGGCGCGATGCCCGCGGCGTACGACGCAGCCTGCGCCGCCTTCTGGTAGTTCTCGAACGCGGCGGCGGTCGCGGCCATCTGGGACGAGGAGATGCCGGGGACACCCGCGAACCCCTTCGCCGCCAACGTGGCGAGATCCGAAAACGCTCGAGCGCCGCGGACGGAGGATTCGCCAATCTCCTTCATGGCTCCCGCGGACGCCGCCTTGCCGCGCCGGACGTTGCGCTCGTCGTCGCTCTCCTCACCGCCCGAGCCGGTGTGCTTCTCGACCTCGAGGGACGCCTGCACGAGCTGCTCGAGGCCGGTGATGATGTCGTCGTCGGAATCCGTGGCGGATTTCGGAGACGAAACGCCTGCGCCCCGAGGGATCGTCCTCTTACCCGACTTGCCGTCGTTCTGTGAGAGCTTGCGCTTCTTCGTGGCGACGTCCATGCCCGCGGGCTTGATCGAGGTCTGGTTGGCGAAGAGGCGCCGAAGGGTGGAGTTGAATCGGTTCTTGACCTGGTTATCGGTCCTGTCGATGATTGGGTTGAGGGGGGTGGATAAAGGTCAGCCGATTTTATTCCGGTTCCGTTTTGGCGCGAGCGTGCGTATGGAGACCAGTCTTGAAAAGCGCGCAGAGGTAGTTACCCCAAACCGACTCTTCGCCCAGGTGGCAGTCAGTATATTCCCTTTCCGGTGGAAAGTAACGGAATCTGAATCTCCCAGCCGCGCGAATGCGAAGGGGCAGTGGGAAAATGGACGAAAATCCAAATCGCTCTGTGTTCGACCGGGACCCCACTTCCTGGGTTACGACTCGCCAAACCGAAAAACCGAGCCGCGATTTGGCCCTTTCCGAGTGATAAAAACCAGCTTTGTCACGATCCACGCTCGCGCGTCACCCGGATGTGCGAAGAGTCGCGGGACGGGACGACGAGTTGTTGTTCGGGAGTGGGTTAAGGGGAGGCGCGGCGCTCACCTGCCGGGGATGGATCGGGAGATGACCGCCCACTTGTTCCCGTGGATGGCGTGCGCCACGAGGATCGCACGATCCTCATCCTCGGTGAACGGGCCGCGCTTGACCATGGGGTTGAGCTGGTTGCACCACCTGCGGCGCGGGAGACGGGGGGGCGGATTAGAACCGGAGGATTAGAACACGGGAAGTCGGGGGGGGCGTTGGGGCGCGTCGCGGCGTGCCGGAGAGGGCGGGAAACGATCGGGCGAAGCGCCGGTGCGTTCGACACACTCGTGCACTCCCTCGATCGGCGATCCGCGGGGTGCGAGACGAGATGGACGACGAAGGAGGCCGCGCGGGGCTCACCTCAGACGACAGCTCTTGCTCGAGCGACCGGGCAGAGCCTCGGCGATAGCGGTCCAGTTGCCCGGGCCCCCGAGTTTCTGGATCTGCTCGCGAAGGAGCGCATCCTCCTGCGGAATTCGGCAAGGGATGTTCGGTGTTGGTCAGTAGGTCGACGTCGTCGGGGGTTTCATGGGCTAAAATCGGTCGCGTCGGCGCCCCTAGGGCGCGTAAACCCGATCGGTTCAACACCGTGGTGACCGAGGAAAAACTTTTCCTAACGGTGGTTGGCCGCGGCCCGGAATGGCGGCGGCGGCGCCGGGAAAAGGTTTCGCGCCGTCGAGTCGAACGCACCTCGGGAGTCCACGAGTTCTTCACGATCTTGTCGTCGTCGTCGGTCACGTTGCTCATCGTCGCGTGAGTCGTGTGCGGCGCGTGCGCGGGGGCGTGTGCTGCACGTGTGCGTTCGCGGTAAATTTCTAACCGACTGCAGGGACGCGTGTGTGTGCAGTTACAGTGAGCCCGGAGAGGAATCTTGAGTTGTCTGACGAAAAGAATAATCCAATCACTTTTAATCAGACTGAACATTCAGTCGCGTCCCTTCGTTCTACAAAAAATCTAATCCGCGAACTCAAAAAACCCTCTCCGTTCGGTTGGTATATACCGCAGAAAAGCGCAAAGGCATAAACTGTTAATCTTATCGTCCGACCCTCGGGAACGGCCAATCAGGTTCACGAATTCGGGTTGGTTGGTCCTTTCATCAATCGCAAAGGGTCGTGGATCGGGGAAAGGCGAGAAATAACGCTATTTCACATTTGGTGTGAAAAATCAGTCTGATTCTCGTACACCGTCTGCACGACGTGTTTCGATAGCCGCTCATTTTACATTATCCCGTCAAACCAACTCGGTCCCTGTTCGTTAATCTGCAGGTCCTCCCTCTCGATCGAACAACCGCCGCGTCATCGAACCATCAGATATCCCCGTCGTCGTCAGGATCCTCGCTGAAGTCATAGCACATCGCGATGTTGTTCGCGCCGTCGCAGATGATCCGCGTCTCGTCAGCCTGCACCCCGCCGAGCCACACCGTGTGCCCAGTCACCGCGTACAAACACTCAGATTTCTTCACCCCGTCGTCCAATCCTCCTCCGCCGTCCACCGCGATCGGAGCCTCGTCCTCGTCATCCTCGGCTAAGAGATCCGGCGCGTTCCACACGCGCACGGTCCCGTCGTGCGCCCCCGACACCACGTGACGAGGGTTACCAACCGAGATGGACACAACCGCCGCGACGTGCCCGATCATTTTTCTCACAAGCGTCGGCGGCGACCCGTCACTAAGATCCCGGTCGACCCGCCACGCGTACATGGGCCCGGTGCTGCTGCCGGTCAGGCATCCACCCCGCGCGTGCGACACCGAACGCGTCACGCCGTCGTCGTGCGCCACCCACGCGCTCAGCACCCTCCCGCACTCGAACCCGCTCGTTGACTCGTCACCGTCCACAGGTCCGGCGTCAAACGCGAAGGCTTTTCCATCCGCGGTGCCCGCGTAAAGCACCCTCGATTCCGTGTCCAGCGACAAACACAGCGCCGCCTGCCCCGTGGACCACTCGCCGATCAACTCCAGGTTGTTGGTGTCGTCGTCGCCATCGCCATCGTCCGTA
>MDSY01124216.1_pt1 | contig 13205 bp, 11 predicted proteins | sample 811131 | NCBI WGS metagenome assembly MDSY01 (sample SAMN05326643, study PRJNA326480) | marine metagenome | isolation source: seawater | place: Atlantic Ocean: South West | collected 2010
CTCTTGCACACACTCTTGCATGGATTGAAAGAGATCGGCCATTGATGGATCGTTGGTGCCTTCGGCGGCTGGGGCGGCTGGGGCGGCTGGGGCGGCTGGAGTGGCCTCCTCCACGGCCGACATACCTGTAAATTGTCAAGGGGTGAATTGTCAGCTTCCGAGCTTCCTTTGACACTCGTTACCACCGGTGACGTTCACTAGTCGCAAGCTCAAGATTGCAGCGTAATCGATTCAGTTCAATTTATAATCGTCTAACCCTCAACACACGGCCAACAAGGGCATGGATACAGCAATGATAGATTCAGTTCCTACAACTTCCTCGGTCGGGTCAATGGGCTGGGCGACAGCGACGGCGGTGGAGGGCGATTTGCTTCTTTTTCGAGTACTTGCCCCATCGTTGAGAGTGTTGCAACAATAACCGCACGTTAACAGCCACGGTATGCCGCGAAAGCACCCGGCGCATGACACGTCGTCGCTTTTCGCCGACGGACGCCTGCCTGCAAGTATGGGGGCCTTGGGTTCCGCGCTCTTTGCGCCACTTTTCGTCTCGTCGGGTGCCTTCCCCTTTTTCTTACAGCAGCGCGTTGTATTCTCTATCAAGCATCGAACACACTTGCCAATCGGAATGTGGCACTTGCAGCCCAAACAACACAATACGATGACGGTCACGATTACCAACACGATCGTCAGATACGCGATAATCAAAGCAATTGACATATTCAGTGCGCCATACTACAAGGGCGGTCCTACTTAGATATGCGCGCGATAATTCGCGCCCCGCGCTTCTCCCACCACGAGGGCAGGTCAAACTTTTCGGACAGGTCTCCGTCGACGTATAGAATGCAGCCCGAGACTAAGTCTATGCCTTTGGACTTCAGCTTGGCTAGTGTGCTCTCTTCCTGCTTGAAAAGGTGGATCGTGACGGCGAGCTGCGCAAAGTGGCGATTGACGTTGCTGTCCTTGGCCTTCACGATCGGTTTTTGCATAAACGCGCCCGCGCTCTTCGTCCGATCGCCACCGAAGCCAGTCTTCAGCTCCACAAGCACGAGCTCGTGGTCGCCGCGCGTACAAACGACGTCGACGGCCGTGCCTATGCCACGCGACCTATCAATCACGACGCGCTGCGCGTCGACCGGCACGAGGCCGTGGTAGGCGAGTGCGTTGAACGTGAGACGCGTCAGTTTGAGCATCTTGCTGGTCTTGCGCGCGGCGACCGACGCCTTGGCCAGGCGCGACACTTGCGCGTCCACCGCCTTGCCGCGCCGCAGGCCTCCACCCTGGCCCTGCCACGCGCCGCCGCGCCATCCCGCAACGCTCGGCGGCCGCGCCGAGGAATAAACGCGCTTGGTAAGAAGCTTGGTAATCCCCTTCAGTTTGGGCCCTACAGGGCGGTTGGTGGAGGCTGAGCGCGCGCGAAAGCACGCAAACTTGCCGCTGCCTGCGAGCTTCCCCGGTGCAGACTTCTGAAGGAGCGACCTAATTCCCCGCATAGTAGACTGTAACCCTAACCTTGCTTACACACCCACGGCTTCTAGACAGGCCGACTAGCGTTAGTGTGAGCTTTCCGTCTCCATGGCCATGGCCTTTGCGACGGATGCGTTGAATGTGTCGTGTCCGCTCTCACTCGGCGGATCGGCAAAGGATAACTGTTGAAACGGCAACTGGCCAACAGGCTCGTGGGCGGTGGCGGCAACGCCATGCGGCGACTCCGCCGCAACCACCGAGCTTAGGTCTATCAGCTTTAGGTTTGAGGGAAGCGCATCTTCCGCGTAGATGGGCCTTTCGCTGAGCAGCCGATTCTGCTCGGCGACTGGGTCGGCCAGCTTGGGCTCCAGGTTGCCCAAGTCGGCCTCTATGTCCTCATCGTCGGTCGAAGCGACACTCTCGACCTTCGTGTACTTCTTATTGGGAGCGTTGTTGTGGACGACGCGCGCGTGCATGATAATTGCACACTGCGCAGCCGCCAATGGCAGCCACCACACCAGCGCTCCGCCCACCCATATCGAGGCCGACGCGCTGCGGAAGAACACGGTCGGCGTGTAGGAGTAGTTGGTGCACTGCGTGCGCGTGCTGGCATAGACGGTGACGCAGTAGACCATGCCAAAGCAGAAGGCGCGCACGATGCGGTCGGCTGCGTCCCATAGCGTCACAGACTGGCACAGGGGCCCGACCAGCGCAATCGCGGGCGGCGGCATCATCGCGATGACCAGAAGCGCGACGAGCGTGATAATGAAGGGTCGATCTGTGTCTTCGAGGGGCGCGCGTGCGCGCATGAATCCGGAGCATACCATCGCGAGCACTGCGCTGTGAAAGATGACATGTCTCCAGCTTGGCGCGTGCGTCGCGTCGAGCGAGCAAGTGTGCACCAGCTGTTCCACAACGAGCGTGCCAAGGTACAGCGGAATAGACAGCTGTAGCGCCGCAAATACTACGGTGATGCCGTGAGCCTTTCCGAACCGCACGGGTGTGCGCATTAGCAATCCACCCGTTGCGCTGCAAAGCGCAAGAGTGCGCACCGCGGACACGGCACCGTTGGGAGCCAGCCAGCACGAGAGCACGCTCACCACCGCGCACGCGCAGATTGAGAAGACGGTCTGGGCAAGTGGAAGGTAAAGGCTCGCGTCGTTGAAGTCGACGACGCTATCCTCAAAGTCGTGGCTAGGTGAGCGTCGAGCCATGCGCCGTGCGTGCGCCGTGCGCATATATTTCACGGGTGTCTTAGGGTAGTGTCGCAGTGTTATCAATAGAAACCCTAGCGTGCGTGGCCGCACCTTTTGGAGGTTGTCGCGTTCATTTGAAACGAAGTGCGCTCTCACGCAAGGCAATTCAAATTGATACGTGTGTCATAACACATTTATTCGTTCAATATCGAGTTGAACGAGGCTTGCTGGCGGCTGGAAAGCTTGCCACTTGTGAGCCAAGGTCTAACCCGCGCGTGAGGTCAGCCAAGCGGGGGAGGGGCCTTGGCCGTTGCAGCATTCTCGACTGCCCGTAAACTGGCTGGGTACACATGAGCCACAGAATTGCACGGGACAATCTGCGCGCCCAGACCAATTCGCCGCCACCCGAGCCAACTATTAAGAAGCCCAATCAACTGGAGGCCATATTGAAGACGTCCAACGACAGATTCCACCCCGATAATTGCTTTGGCCTGGATCTCCCGTACCGACACTCTCCCCGTTACAACCCACATTCCCACTTCGCCCCCATTCTTAAAGGTGCTTCGAGCTCGTCCACATCGCCCCGCTCGCCCCGCTCGCCCCGCTCGCCGCACCCAATCCGCATTTGGGGCAGCCCGCTCAGTGGGTTGGCCATGTCCAAGTGTCGGAGCATGCCCGAGCTCCAACTTGACAAAGAACCAGAGAGGAAATGCCACTCGGCGTCCGTGGAGCGTTGGTCGTGCAAGGTGTGCCGCACTGACGACCCGCGTAAGCTGCAGCAGGGCTCCGACTCGGCGATGGTGTGCACCGCGTGTGGCGCGGTAGAGAGCCAAGTCGAGATGATCGCGCTCGAGCGCGCAAAGAACTGCCCCAAGAACGAGGACAACACGGTGGTTGCGGATGCGCCCTGCGGATCTGCACAGGATGCCCAGAATGTGGCCATGGTCAACGGGCACGAGTCGGCCGCCGAGCGGCGTGTTCGGCTGCAGGCGTGGTCCGGAGGGACGCGGATGTCGACGAAGCTTCTGAAGCGCAACAACCTGCTTTCGGCACAGAACACGATCGACAGCGCGGCAGTGAAGTCGCTCAAAGATTCCATAGAGGACCGGGTTTATTCCGATCTCATCAATAAGGGCATCGTCAACGTCCTGGGGAAGCTGGCTAGCCAGATTAAGGGCCTGGATGAGCTTATAGAGAAGCACATTCGCCTTGAGACCATCCGCATATACAAGGCTTCGCTGCAGCACGAATCGGTGTGCCATCTCAAGGGGTGCATGCTCTGCCTCTCTTCCAGCGCAAATTCGGTGGTTGCGATCACTATAACAGAGCACACCATGGAGGCGCTATGCAAGGCGTCCAAGGCGCAAGGTTCCGCGAGCCCCGACGCGGTGACGATTGCTTCGCTGGCTCCCTGGTGTACGACGCAGCAGGTCGAAAGCCAACTGGTGCAAGTGAAGCAACTGAAGCTGCGCTACGCCAGCCCCATCCACCGCATGCAGATGGCGAGTGCCGTAACCATGATATCGGCCTGGACACCAGAAGAGGCCAAGCAGCCGTGCCTGGAGCCGGCGCCGCTGGAGCTGCGCCTGCCGCCCTCGGTAGCCCTATACCCCGACGAGTACGGCAAGACCACGAAGGCCGACCCAGGAGATGTGACCATCCCGCTGCGTAAGCGTCTGCAGGACTCGGCGCAGATTACCAGGACGCGCCCCGACGTGCGAAATCAGGCGCTGATGTACCTCGTCGTGCCGGAGGCAGTCACATTCATACGCAGCGACGAGCTCACCATGTGGTCGGTAGATCTGCTGTCGTGCCTGTTACTCACGTGCAGCGCTATGAAGATGGAACGCACCGACGAAACGGGGCGTCTTCGCACGCACACCCTGGGGGTGGAGAACATATCACACACAACGTTTATGGACGCGGTGGCCGCGCTCTTGATCGTCATGAAAGACTTCGTACCGCCGCGCGACGCCGACGACCTATACCAGAGCTGAACGCAGCAATCGACTTGCTTCGTCTTTGCTTTCTTCGTCTTTGGCCGCGAATCTTTCGGCGAGGCGATTCAATTGGCGAATCTATTTGTGTGGCGAGGAACCTTGCAACTGGTGCGTTGGTAGGATTACATCCCCAACGCACCGCTAAGGTTGTGTGTAAATTTATCTTCCAAAGAGGGCAAGTGTTTGACAGGCTGAGGCGGATCCATGTCGCTCATCTTGCTCCCGAACCAGTGCGATATGCCTAATATAGTAGGAAAGAGGAAGCGTCGGGGGGAGGAAGAGTCGGTGTCCAGCGGACGGCTAAGCCCTGCAAGGATGGGCAAGGCAGCCAGCTTCTTCTCCGAGTCCTCGGGTGGCTCCTCGCGCTCGAGGGCGTCGGCTCAGAGCGTTGCCTCGTCTAGGTGCTCCTTCCCAGCAATTGTGTGTGACGAGGATGACGAAAGGAACGGTGGCCGTGTTCGTATAGCTATTGGTGGCATGTGAGGCGTCCGCGTGGGCGCCGTGGGGGCGCTCGCGCTGGACCTATGGAGTGTCGTGTATATTGCTCCCGTGTCAATTTAGTGTCAATAAAAGAAACACAACCTTGCGACTTTTGACGGGGTGCATAAGGGGCAAGCACGCTAGGGTGCGCGTGACCACATTGCCCGGTTATGAGCGCGTCGACGGAATTGATGCAGCCAGAGCGGGTGCGATGCCTCGACGAGGCCTTCTCGGACTACGTGGCGCAGATGGTTTGCTTGCGCCCCACCATCTACATCAAGACGGGCGAGGTCCTGTCACTGATCGATAACGACCCTCCCACCCCCGATAAGCGCGTCTCCACGTGCCGCTCGTGCAACGGATCCATGAGAAACCGCGATAGTGGTCGCGTATTCTGCTCGACCTGCCGCGCCGGTCCGCTCATCTTGGAGGGCGCTCCGCTCATAGACACCATGTATCGCAGCGCGCACCCCAAGTACGTACTGGACAAGGAGGCGGAGGCACTAGTTGCGCACATTGGTCGCCAGCGCGACATTGCAGCCCAGTCGCAGGTCGTTGCTAGGCAGCTGGCCTACCAATCGTACAACGTCTACGAGAACTGGCGCCGGCACCAGGGCGACCGCAACGTCTACTTCACGCCCGAGAGCGTCTTCGACTGCTCGTACGCGGAGGAGGTCACGCACTGCAACCCGCGGTACGTAGATGGGTGCTCAGGCGAGCGCGGCGCGACATCAAAGGGCCGAGACGGCCGCGGCCCGCGACACGTGGCGGTCACCGTGGGGGGCCTGGGGCTCAAGATGATGGACGTTGTGAAGCAGGCGGCGGTGGAGTGGCTCTACAACCTAGACGCCATGGTTCGTGCGCAGTTCCAGATTTCTCTCGAGCGCCGGCACAATGACAGCTCGGTGCTTTCGGTGGTGGACCACTTTGCCACACTCATTGCGAAGAGGGTCGTGCTTCTGGAGGGGGACGGCGTCGACGACCCGGAGATGCACCTGTGCACACGCGTCTTTGAGCAGGCTGCAAAAATCCAGTTTGTGACGTGCGAGCATTACGCGGCCCGGCTGGCGCGCGCCGACATCCTCGCTATGCGAGAGCTCGTGGCCCTGGTGCGCCACAAGACCGTGCCAGCCAACGTCCAGCCATTGGTTGATTTCCTTGGCGCGCCCTGCGCCGAGCTTCTCAAGTCCTTGCCGACGGTGGCCACGGACATGCGCTTCGCCGAGCTGCGAACCATCTTGCAAAGCCCTGACGGTTACGCTGAGCGCCTAACGAGGTGGGGCGAGCTTGTCGGGCCAGGGGCAACGGGCACGCTCCACCTGATGCTCTCAAGCGCGATCGAGTCGACGCAGAAGTGGAGCCCCACCTTCTTTGTAAGCTGCTTACGGCACGACGTCTGCACGAAGGGAGCGAAGCGCCCCCTGCCCGCGCAGGGTTGGGTGGAAAACTCACAGATCGCGCACTGGTCGCTGGTGAGCAGCGCCGTGCACGCGCGAAGGCGCACTGGGCTGGACCCGACGGGGTTACGCATCGTGCTCATGAGCTCGGCGCTCATGCAGCTGAACGCCGACGGCGGATTCTTCGTTCCTGGCGTCATGCGCTGCGAGCTGATGCACAAGGTGTGCAACACACAGGAGTCCCTGGCCACCTACGCGTACAACGCGCTGAGCGAGCAGCTCTGGCCGTACATGACTGGAGCGCCCTGGAAGACTGCCCGCGCGCAACTAGTCAACTGGCAGGGCTCACACGTGGATGGCGACGTGCGCCGGGCGGCGGCGGCGCTGGGTGGCTTCTCCGTCGATGAGATCGCGAAGCGCTTTTTGCGCAAAGCCTCCACCCTCGACCAGGTGCGTATGGATGAGGGAATCGTCCACTTGACGACGGAAAAAATGGTGCACAAGCCCAGGGACCATTACGAGCAGTGGTTTCCCATGTCCGTGGAGCTGTTGCTGCCCATTCTACAGCAGCTGCGCCAGTCCGCCGGCATCACGAGCGGTACCGCGCCCAGTGCACTCAGCGAGGTGTTGAGGCTACTCAGACCTGTGCGCGAGTGGAAGCAATCCGACGGCGCGCTCACTATAACCGCGGGCGAGGCGTATAACGTGCCAGCGGTCAAAAGCGCGCTGCACAGGCTAAATGGGGAAGGGTCGCCGCTCGTGAAGTACAAGCGGCCGACTGGGAGCACCGTTATGTGCTGGGTATTTGATGCCGCTGAACTAGTGCGTGTGTTGAATAAATAACCCACCCCGGGAAGGCTTTAGAATAAAAGGCGCGCAAATATGTCGATCCGCCACGAGGAGCCCAACAGCCAGGTGCAGCAGCTACGCGCGGACATTGCTTCGGTGCGCTCCTCGGAGGGCACGGGGAGCCAGGTCACCTGGGAGAGCCTCTCGGAGACGGAGAAGAGCGCCTCTACGATCGGGGTGTCTCCCGAGGCGTGGAAGCCGATCGGGTTCATGAACGAGGCGCACTACGGCGAGCTTCTGCGCAACAACGCGCTTGATAGCAGGCTGACGCAGCAGATCGAGGCGTTCAAGTCTGTCGCCAGCCAGTGAACGGTCGAGAACGTGGAGAGAGGCGGGGAGGGTCGGTGGCAGTAGTGATGGCGTGTGCGTCCTCAAAGTACTTGGCGTGAGTAATGTCCGTTCAATTCTGAAGTGTGTCCGCGCGAATAAAATAGCATTCTGATCAAATCGGACCAATTTAGAACCTTGCCACTTTTGAGAAGGGTTGGGGTCGAATACGGGTCTCCCATCGGTGGGCATTGACTTTGCGCCACGCCGAATCAATGCAAAAAGCCACGCCAACCGGCGAAGTGGCGCGGAGCAAGAAACGGCGCGTCGCCTTTGAAGACACCGAAGCCGCCGAAGCCGCCGAAGCCGCCAAAGCCGCCGAAGCCAACAAAGCCGCCGAAGCCACGGCGCCCTCCCCAAGCCAAGAAGACGAAGACGAAGACGAAGGCGCGCAAAGCAACGGCTTACAACCCGGCAAAGAATTGGTTGCGGAGGACAAGGAAGGTGGGGGAATGGGTAACGCGCTTATGATGCGCATGCACGAGGACAACGACAAGTTTGAGTACAGCATTGTTGAGGACGACTTTTGCAACGTAGACCAGGTCGTCTTCGTCCGCGACGGGGTCGAGATCGTGTTTGACCGGCCCGACGAGGACTCTGACGACTGGCTACTGTGGCGTCTGCTGGAGAAGGGGCGCATTGCGATGCAGCGCAACAAGACGCTCGTGTCGCACCTCGGCGATGTGGCCAAGATCGTGCAGCCCTACACCGTGTACAGGGCGACAGTTAGGGGCAGTGGCCCTTGCGTCATGCCAAGCAACGTCTACTGGCGCCTGAAGCCGCTGCCAGACCGCGTTAGGTTAGCCATCGAGGGCAAGTACTTCCTGACGATGGATCAGACGGTTGCGGATATCCACGGCAACAAGTACTGCCCCAAGGACGAGGAGATCGGCTCGATGTGTGCGACCGCGGGGTTCCCGCATGCCATCGCGTACCAGCGCGAGAAGGGGCGCGGCAAAGCGCGGCCTTCCATCGAGTACATTGTTGGCGCGTGCAACAGCGTGCAGGTGACGGTGAGGCTGAAGAAGCGCGACGCCAACACGCCCATTGGCGAGAGCGTGTCGGATACGGAGATCAAGAACCTGATCACGTCGGCCCACACACCGACGCAGATGGAGTCGTGGACGGACCTGGAGAACCAAGTTCTCCTTTACATCGGGCTCGAGTTTTCGGACGGCGACGTTGGTGAGTACAAGCCCGTGCCCGCCACGGCCTTTGAGAAGACGCCGGCGTTTAACGCGCTTTTCGCGCCGGCGGAGTCGCCCCCCTACGAGAACGGCTTCTACGAGTTTGAGATGCGTAAGGGTGTTGCCATCGTCAAATTCAAGATGGCCAAGGGTGCGACGACGACCAACCTCAACAAGGACAACAAGGGGCGCCTCTTTCGTTTCGTCATCAAGACGCTCAACCCCTTCCTCTGCGGCCTCAGCGGCTTCACCGTCCGTTCCCTTCCCTTCGTTATGAAGGGTGTGCTGCACAACGACGCCAAGTCGCAGGAGCGCTTCATCCAGTCCGACAACGGCATTATCCCATCGTCCACACGCGACGTGCCCAAGTGAACGCGCGCGTGTGGGAGTGGGCGTGTGTGGTTAGGGAGTGCTCAAATGTGTGGTCTTCTCGTACCCAACGAACAGCAAATACTTGTGTACGCTCACTGCTCCTACCCACCCACCACACGCACCCACGTGATCACTTGGCGGTGTACGCTTTGAGCGCATCGCAAGCCGCCTGGGCCGCCGCGCGGAACGCCTTCGACTCATTGGCCTGGTCCTCCTTCATCCCCGCAAGCTGCTTGGTCTCATCAAGCAGGCTCTTCTGCGCCACCTTGAGCGACTCCAAGGCTTGCTCGAGCTTCTTGGCTGCGTCCACACCCGACGACGCGTTCTTGGCCTCGCACTCCTTGAGCTTGATAGCCGCATCCGCCTTGGCATCCTTGATATTGGTCTCAGAAAGGGCTTTGGCGGCGTCTCGCGCCTTGTCGGTCGACTTCTTAAACGCCGCATACTCGGTCTGCACCGACGTCTTCTCCACCTTCAGCTGCTCAACGATCTTCTTCAGCGCCTCGACCTCTTTGGTGCTCTCGCCTCCCGACTTCTGCAGCTTGTCCATGGCATCCTTAGAGGCGCTCTGCATCTTGTCGAGCTCGGCCTCCTTCTTTGCCAGGCGCTCCTGAATGTCCTTGATGGCCTTGAGAGCCGCCGCTTCTTGTTCCTGCTTGTAGTCTTCAACTGCCTTGACGCGACGCTCGGCGCACAGCTTGGCGTCGTTCCTGGCCTTCTGGAGCGTCTTCGTGCGCTCCTCGGCCGCCTTCTGGTAGTCTTTGACGAGATCGTTTACCACCGCAGAGCTCTTGGCAAAGGCTTGGTTGCCCTCGTTGTCCTTCAAGACCTTCTTGCCTGGGGCGGGACCCTTCATCATCGTCACGCCCGCCGCAGCCGCGGGCGCGCTGGCGGCTTTCTTTAGGTCTGGGGCGCCAGTGGCCTCCAGCTTGTACCCGCCGGCGCGAAGCACATCCTGAAGGCGCGGGTTGCGCGTGGACATGATCAACGCTGGCTACTAACTGTCCGACACCCCGGGGTTATCCTCTTAAACCAATGAAGGAAAACGCGGACTCTCTAAAACGCCACTCACTTCATCTTTTCCCACCTATTTCTCATCTTTTCCGCCTTTTCAACCTCCTCGTTAATCAGGTCAAGGTCCGTGCGCATACTGCTGAAATCGAGAGATTCCTTCCCGTCGTGGGCAAGCGCGTACCCGATACGGTACGTGAAGCCGGCCTGCGCCTTGTGAAGTTTATGCATGTGTTCCATCCAGCGCTCCATCGCGGCCTCCTTGTTGAGAGGTTCATGCGGCCACTCTTTGCTGAACTCCGGCGCGCCCGTGGGCACGGCCACGGGCGCGCAACCCGCGATGTCATCCAACACGGAGCGCGGGCGAGGCAGCATGGGTAAGACCCCCCGCTTTTCCTTGCCCTACTAACTGTCCGACACCCCGGACTTATCCTCTTGGGATCGCCAGAGGAGCACTTCCCAGCCGTCCCAAAATGGCAAGTCTGAGCGTGCATTTGAGACGTTTGAAATTTCGCCCCCTGCGCACCCTTTAAGAAAAGAACGGTGTGCACATGCGCAAGCCCGTGCGTCTTGCCGATTTACAAACGCGTGCCGAGGCATTCAGTTATCTGCGCTCCTCCTTTGACAAGCAGCTCGAGTCGTCCATCGACGTGAACGCGCTTCCAAACCAGGGAATACCGGGAGACTACGGCGCGCGGCAGGCGTTCAACACGCTACTCTCGCCAGTAGAGCAGCGCAATTTCTTTCGGCAGATTATCACCGACCGGCGGTACTGGCCACGCATCAGGAGCCTAATTGGAAGCCCACCCTACAGCTTCCTGCTACCCGAGGACGAGGGACTTCTGCGCGCCGGCGGTATCTGTCGCAACCGTACCAAACTATCCGTGCACGAGTCGAGTATCTCAAAGGCTCCCGACTTTGGAGACGGCCACTTCTACGACGACGCCGACCGCATCTACCGTGTTATAAACTACGACAGCACTGACACGAGCCTGCCGTGGCAGAATATTGGTGTGCAAAAGCAGCTAGTGGTGGACGTGCGCTTAAAAATGTACTCGACGAAGACAAAGGTGGCGATATTTCGCGGTACGGACACGTCGTCCACCAACCAGTCCTCACTCATGTTCCCACGGCCAAGCGAGAGCGTAAGACTCCACTTGACCAAGAACCTCGAGACGGCGGGACCGTACTCGATAACAGTGCACGTAGACTCGGGGCGGCAGAAAGCCAAGTACAGTCCGATTGCCAGGCTCTTAGTCACAGTGTCGAAGCTGTAAACTGTGCGTATTGTCTACACCGACTCGTCGTCGTTCGCGTTGTCGTGGCCCGTCTTGTAAAGAGCAAACGCGGGACGCGCGATGGGCATGACCACTCCTGCGGCCACACGCGTTCCCGAGACGATGCGCGTAGGTTGTCCCTCAGCATCGCCCCTGAAGGCACAATTACGCACGTGCACCACCAGCTCGCTGTCGTCGTCGTAGTCCACCACTTGATCTTGCACCTCCCACTCAAACCCCGTGCCGCGCACGAGCAGAATGAGCATGAAGGGCATCTTGAAGCTCAGGCCCGTACGCACGGGCACCCACTCGCGCCCGTTGAGCGTCACGGTCTCGTTGGCAAAGAGCGAGAACTGGCTCGCGCTCGGCGTCTCGTACCGTGGAGGCAGCGCCCCGTCGGAGACCTCTGCCTCGAGCGTCAGGTCGAGCGCGTCCGAGACGTCAGCCGACTGGTAGCTCGACTGGAAGGCGCCCATGGGAGGAGGGTTTTCTTATTTACACGGGTGTACGCACGCGGACTAGCGGATTACGTTTACGCTTTGGTTGGGGGTTAATAAAGCCTCTGAATTTGTTTGGTGGATCGCCATAACTGCGAATCCACTGTCTTAGAGGAAGGCGAGGAAGCGGGTGGACTTACCATGGCGTGCACGCCGCAGTATCTCTCAAGTGCCCTGTCAACGGGAGCGACCTGCGCGTCCAATGGGCTGCTCGACGCCACGCTTGCGCAGTGCGTCGCGCTGATCGGCACCAACGTCAACGGCTCGCCGTTCTGGCACGACGGGTTTAACGTCGGCTCTACCGTCGACCTCACAGACCGCCCGCAGGGCTGCTACGTGTACAGTGGTGGGGGGGGCTCGCTGCGCCTCTACTACAACGTCGCGTCAGACTGGGGCAGCAGCAGCGGCGACACAAGCCGTTATGACGCTTGTGGATGCGCGGCAACGGCCGATTCGCCGCCGCCCAGCCCACCGCCGCCGCAGGGCTGCGAGTCTGACGTGCTGGACAACCACTGGATCCTGGCCGCCCATGGGCAGAGCTGCACGGCTGCTTGCATTGTGCAGGGGCGGACGTGCGTGGCCAGTGCCGCAATGCCCACGTCGGAGGCGTGCATAAACGACATCAGCACACTCGCCTCGATCAACCGCCCATGCGATAGCTACCAGCCTGGCGCGGGCGTCGTGGTGCCGACCTTGTACAACATCGACGTTCTCGCACTCCCCGCATTTCCGGCGCCCAACCCCGACGTCTGTTATTATCTAGACCCCACATCAACGACGTTTAGCTTCGACTGCGACGTTGCCTTTGAACCCCCCGTATCGTATCAACGCATCTGCCCGTGCACTGAAGACTCGCCAACGACTTCTTCATCCGAGACGCCCGCACCATTATGCGACGCCAGTGCATCAATCGACGTGTCGGCCATCGCTCCAATGTCCGACCACCCAGACTTTGGATCGAATGTGGTGCACGGCTCGCAGGGCCAACAGACAAAAAATACTTTTTGGAATGGCTGTGCCCAGACTTGCACCGGAACGTGCAAAACCCTCAACCCCGACGTTGCAGATGATGCAGCCATTTACTACTGCACGCACGACGACACGACTGGGCTCGCGCTCGAATTTCCACGCTGCGCCCCAAGCTGCAC
>MDSY01108306.1_pt1 | contig 13201 bp, 13 predicted proteins | sample 811131 | NCBI WGS metagenome assembly MDSY01 (sample SAMN05326643, study PRJNA326480) | marine metagenome | isolation source: seawater | place: Atlantic Ocean: South West | collected 2010
AAAGAAGGCCAGCCACAACCGGAATCAAACTTCATCGTGGACGTAAAGAGGAGGGCTGAGCAACAGATGCATCGGTAGGTTCCAGGTCGTTTTTCATTCCAATACTCTCCAGTAAAAGCACGTTCTGTTCCTGCTTCCCGTGTCACATGGTACTGGAGGTCTGTCAACCGCTCTCTGTACACTTCATCTCGATGCTTCCGCTCAATTTCAAGGGCGTTAGCGAGGACTTCATCCCAAGAGGTTGTGTATTCGATGGGATCTTCGCGCCCAAGGGCGTGGAAAGCCAAAATTCGTTCGACATCTGAACCCGTTGATCCATCGGACCGACCTTCGTCATCCGGTTGGTAGGAGGTGAGGGTCCGCTTGAACACTTCATTGAATTCAAGATTCAGTTTCTCCGAGGATACCTCAGCATCGCGCAGGATGCTGGTTTTGTCTTCGTTCAGGTAAGGCAACGTGAACGAGACCCGTTCACTGTCCCAATTCCCAATGGCAAAAGCATGTTCAAGGGCACGGTAAAATTCTGGACGGCAGTCTGGATAAATCGCATGATCTCCGCTATGCACTCCCAAGACGACCTCAACCTTGGTTTGTTGAGCATTGGCAATGGAGAGGGCCGTTCCGTAGAGAAGAGAGGCAAACATAGCGTTGCGATTGGGGACCACCGTTGCCTTCATGTTGTCTTCTTCGTAATGCCCTTTGGGAACCTCATCACCGCCTTTGAGGAGGTGGCTCTCAAAAAGCGCAGTCGCTGAAGTCAAATCGGCTACGTGGTGTGTAACGCTCAGTTGTTGTTGCTTCAAGTAGTCGACCAGCATTCGCGCACAGTTCAGTTCCAGCACATGTTTTTGTCCGTAATTGAATGAAATCGCTGTGACCTTGTAACCTTCTCGGAGAAGTCGGAGCAAAAGGGCGGAGGAGTCCATACCACCGCTTAATGCCATCACTGCTACCTTCATGCTCAATCACCTACAAGATTCCCATCCATTTGTGGGTTTGAAGTGACAAACGCCATTCAGGATGACGTTTCACGACCTCTTCCGTGAGGGCAAAGGTGCGTCCATTGTGTTCAACGGAGTCGTTCTCGTCGTAGCAAGGCTGCAGAAACAAGTGATTGAAACCCTCCTTCAATCCGTCGTACATGGTCAACGACTGACCGACATAAACGCACTTCAATTCATCACCTGTACGTTGTTTAATCGAAACCTGGGGATACATCTGGTCCTTTGGTGAGATGCAGATCCAATCAAGCAACCCGTCGGGTATGGAAACCGTACCGTTGGACTCAATCGAGAGATGATATCCCCGACGCTTCAGCACCCGTGCGATGGGCCAAAGGTCGTTGAGCATGGGTTCACCTCCGGTGAAGATGATGTTTTTGCACGGGTACTGGAGAACTTCCCCCAGGATGTCGATGACACTCAGTTCCTCGTATTCATCGAAGTTGGTATCGCACCATTCGCATCGCAGGTTGCATACACCAAACCGTATAAACACATGAGGAATACCGTTTCTGTATCCCTCGCCTTGAACTGAATGGAATATTTCAACGATGTTGTACCGTTTGGCAAGGTCACTTGGATCATCAACAGGTTCTTCACCTGCACGATGACATTCCACCGATTCCATGTTCATCCCTCAGAGCTTGGGTTGTTGAATCAGTTGCATCAGTTCGGTTCGAGCTTCAGGACGCTCGAAGAACACACCTCGCATGGAAGAGGTGGTCATGACCGCCTGTTGTTTGGCGACCCCTCGGCACTGCATGCATCCGTGTGAGGCCTCGACGATGACAGCTGTACCGAGCGGTTGGAGTTCTCGTTCGAGGTCATCTGCAATGCCTTGTGTGATTCGTTCTTGGTTCTGCAACCGTCGTGCATGAAGTTCAAGAATCCGTGCGAGCTTGCTGATTCCGACGATTCGTTTCACCGGAATGTATGCAATGTGGGCCCGTCCGCGAAACGGTTGAAGATGGTGCTCACATGTTGATGTAAATTCGATGTCTCTGAGCAGAACGATGCCATCGTAGCCTTCAGCATTGAAGGTTGAATCCAGCAATTCTCCCGCATCCATGTCGTAGCCAGCAAAAATTTCGGACCATGAGTCAACCACACGCTTTGGTGTATCGAGCAACCCTTCTCTGTTCACGGCCTCATCGCCTTCAATGTAGGCGAGCAGCGTACGAACGGCTTCATGTGCTTCTTGGGTTGTTGTCATGGGGGGCCACCTCTTCCGTGCCTTAGGTCGATCGAATCCAATTGGTCAAGCATTTTACGACATGCTGTACGGATGGCGTCGGCCAAACTCACGAACTTTTTGTTGTCCCCGACATGCAATTTAATGTCGTCAACGAGTTCTTGGGGCATATCCAGCGATACCTTGGGCACAGATTGGCCTCAAACATCCAAGGTATAAGTATTCGTATACGAATACTGCAAGAATACTCGGTGCAAAAAACTCCTGAAACCTTCATCCTGCGTGCCAATGTTCAAAGGATACCTCGCAGGATTTCATACCATGCAGACGAGTGCTCCCCTTGACCCGGTTACTTTACTGCGAGAAATTCGCACGAACGTAGGTGATATTGACACACCTGGTCTTCTCGATGAAGAAATCCATGCCTTCCTCAAAACCGACCCCTCCCTGTCCATGGCGATTGAAGAAGCACATCATCGCTACCAACAGATGGTGCAGGAATATCCCGACCTCTATCTAGGTTCCAATGAAAAAACGCTCATTACAGAACTCCAAGATGGTTTTGTGAATTTTTACAACCCCGCCACAGTCAATCCATACGTGGCCTTGGCTGCGAGGGGCCCGTGGATCATCACATCGCACGGGGCCGTCGTTCACGACAACGGCGGCTATGGAATGCTCGGTGCAGGACACGGACCTGAGCAAGTCATTGAATCGATGTCTGGCAATTGGGTGATGGCAAACGTCATGACCGCTTCATTTTCCCAAAAACGGCTCGATGAGCGCCTTCGTAAAGAACTCGGTCATGCGCGCGGCTGGTGCCCGTTTGAGAAATTCATTTGCATGAACAGTGGCTCTGAATCCGTCACGGTCAGTCTACGAATTGCGGATGTCAACGCCAAACTCATGACACAGCCGGGCGGCAAGCATGAAGGGAAGGCGATCAAAATGATGGCCATTGAGAAAGGGTTTCACGGACGGACTGACCGTCCCGCACAAATGTCTCATTCATGCAAGGGAAAATACGACCAATACTTGGCCTCTTTCCAAAATCGAGACAACCTCATTCTCGTTCCTGCCAACGATGTGGCGGCCCTGGAGCATGCCTTTGACGAGGCTTCAAAACACGAAGTTTTCATCGAATTATTAGCCATTGAACCCGTTCAAGGAGAAGGAAACCCAGGTCAATGTGTTTCCCGCGAATTTTACGATGCTGCTCGTCGCCTTACCCTTGAACATGATAGCATGCTTCTGGTCGATTCCATTCAAGCAGGAATTCGCGGTCAAGGTACCCTTTCAGTTGTTGACTACCAAGGGTTTGAAGATTCGGAGGCACCTGACCTAGAAACCTGGTCAAAAGCCATGAATGCCGGACAGTACCCCTTGTCTGTCCTCGGAATGAACAAACGCGCCTCGGACCTCTATGTCACTGGCATCTACGGCAACACAATGACAACCAACCCTCGTGCCCTTGAGACCGCCGTCGCCGTTCTTGACGGAATTACTCCGGAGTTACGTGCCAACATTCGAGAACGAGGTGTTGAATTCGTGGAAAAGTTCACCGCTCTCCAACAAGAATTCCCTCATGTCATCACCAAGGTTCAGGGCACAGGTCTTCTCTGCAGCGCAGAACTGGAACCAAGTCAATTCCCCGTTGTTGGTATGGATGCTGTTGAACCTTGGTGCCGGAGAAGGGGCCTTGGTGTGATTCACGGTGGTGAAAACGCTTTGCGTTTCACCCCCCATTTCAACATCACATCGCAGGAGATTGACTTGATCGTCAGCATTGTACGGGAAGCCATTGTGGCCTTCGGTGCTTAAGACAAACTCGTCACGATGTCTTCACGCTTGAATTGACGAGCAGCATAGTATGCTGCTGCCAGCGCATAGAGTGTTGAGGAAATTAGCCACACCGCAACATGCGTGTAGACAATGCGATTCATCAACAGCTCTCGCAAGGCAAGCAGTACATTCACAACCGGAATGGCAAACCAAAAGGTTTCGATACCATCAAGATTGATCACTTGGGTGAACAGCGCAGGGAAGAGAATGATCAACACCGCCGGACCGAGAATGGAACCGGCCTCTTTGACACTGTGCGATCGCATAGCAAGAGCCAATTCAAACGCCACCACCATGATGGCGAAGAGAAGAACGGCGAGACAGAGGAAAACGAGTGCCGTCAAGGAAACGCTTGGAGCGGAAATGATGTCGGATGTCGCCAAATAGCCGATGGCAAACAACAGACCTGCCACCTGGAGAAGAACACCGGCACCCGTGATGGTCGCAACGGCCAACCATTTCCCCATCAACAATTCCATGCGTGAACAAGGCAATCCGAGCAATGCCTCAAGTGTCCCTCGTTCCCGCTCACCAGCGGTCATGTCGATTGAGGGTTGGATGGCCGATGAAAAGGTCCAGACCGCCAAGACCAGCGGAATGAACAGAGACAAAGCCATTCCCGCTTGTTCGCCCTGTGTGGCGACGTCGCTTTGACCGATGTCCCCATCCCATCGCAGAGGATCAAGCGTTGTATTGGCATCGAGACCAGCGGCATCAATGCGGCGAACCGTCTCATTTTGTTCCCAAGCGCCAAGCGCATCAAAGGTTCGACTGCGAGCTTCGAGACTCTGTTCTGAAGTGGATAAATACAGCACGGCGTATTCGAGTATGGTCTCGTTCATCTGGAGCCTCAAAATGGCATCAACTGAACCATTGCGAAGCCGCTCTTGATCGCCTAACGGCGATGATAATGACTCCAGTTGGGGGAGAGGTTCGTAGATGAGCGTTAACGTGGCGTTTTCCAGCAAGAGCCCCAGTTCGTCTGGTATTGAGTTGGATTGGACCACAACGTCAACTTCAATGGCTTCAAGTTCCGCGGCTTCAGAAGCCAACAAGAGGGGGAACAAAATGAACAGGAGAGGGAACATCAACAACGGTATGATGAGAATGGCAAGGATGGTACGCCAATCACGAACAAACTCAACGAGTTCTTTTTTGGCGATGGTGCGAATGCGCATAAACGATTTACTCACTTTCGTCACCGCCTGGAGTTTTTGGTGTGAACAATCCTCGCCACCACGAAGACCATTTTGACAATGGCTTACTGTCTTCTTGACGGGTCCTCGCCACGTCCTTGGTTAACACGACGTAGGCTTCTTCGAGGTGCTCCGTACCTGTGGCTTCCAACAAGGCTTCAGGTGTACCGTCGGCACGTACTTGGCCGTTGTGAATGATCACAATCCGATTGCACACCCGTTGGGCTTCTGAGAGTTGGTGGGTGGAATAGATGACGGTTCCTCCTTCATCGCCTAACTGCCCGACAAGTTCACGAACAATTCGAGCACTGGTCACATCCAATCCAGCCGTTGGCTCATCAAGAAGAAGGACCGACGGGGCATGAACCAAAGCACGAAGCAGAGCTGTTTTTTGCCTCATGCCTCTTGAAAATCCCTTGGTGTGCCTCGATAAGGCTTCAACCATGCCCAGATGGCGAGCGAAATACAGGGTGCGGTTCCATGCCTCCTCATCGCTTATGCCGTGCATTCTGGCGTGGTATCGTATGTTTTCCCATGCGGTCAACCGTGAATACAATCCCGTGTTTTCCGGAACGACACCAAGTTTGTCCCTCGCCCGCTCAACATCGTCGCCATCCGACAGAATGACGCGTCCACTGGTCGGACGATAGACGCCAGACAACAACCGCAAAAGCGTGGTTTTTCCCGCTCCGTTGGAGCCCACCAAACCGACGATTTCTCCCTCGTAAATGTCAAGGTCAATCGCTTCTAAAGCGACTACATCACCGAAACGCTTGGTTGCGCCCCGGACGGAGAGCAAAGATGGACGCATAGCGCCATCAACTCGCACGACCTGCTTCAACCGCCCAATTCAAACCAGGATGTTTGGTTTCAATTCGATTTGCACGATGGAGCGTGGAACGAAGATGTTCCTGAATTTCAGTTTGAGATACACCCATGTCGATCATGTTGGCAACCAATTCAATGGCTCCTTGAATCGCGCCTGCATCCAAATATGCCTCATTGGTAATGGTACGTTGCATTCGTAGCTGTTCCAAACGACCGGCCAGATAGTGAACTTCTCCCTTGAGCCTTGGTGCATCAATGTGAGGCAGGGCAAGCAATTGGTCAATGCAGGTTCTCATCAAGTTGAAAGCGACCGAGGACGATTATAGGTGTTCGCATCAGTTCACGTTGGTCGATTGGGCTAATTCAACCAGCACGCCACCGGTTGAGGAAGGGTGGACAAAGGCAATTTTCTTGCCACCAGCGCCCAACCGTGGCACTTCGTCAATCAATCGGATGCCATTCGCCAACAGATGAGCGAGCAAACCCTCCAAATCACCAACACAAAAGCAGACCTGCTGAACACCTGCTCCTCTTTTTGCAAGAAACCTTCCGATGGGCGTATCCTCGCCCGTGGGTTCAAGGAGTTCAATTTTGGCCGTTGGCATGGTTTCGATTGATGGAGAGGTTGAGAAGAATCGAGTTGTCACTCCTTGGTCGGCGACCGTTTCATCGTTCTCACCTTGAACGAGGCCGATGAGTTTCCAAAAAGACGAGTGGTCGTCAAGGTGAGGAGTGGCAATTCCAATGTGGTCAATGTAGATTGGTCCAAACTTCATGATTCCACCTCAAAATCCACTTGGTGCAGTGTAGGTTCCAAATTCATCCTTGAGCACACCCATGATTTCCCCAAGCGTAGCACGAGCCCTTACGGCTTCGATGACGGGAGGGAAGAGGTTGATTCCTTCTTGGGCTGCTCTTTCAACTTCCGACAGTGCCTTTTCCACCAATGAACCGTTTCGTCTGTTCTTGAGGTTGCTGAGGCGCTCCGTTTGACGTTCGCCGAGAGAGGCGTCAGTTTTCATCACTGGGATGCCTTCTAATTCATCCATAACGCCATAATTGACGCCAACAATGTTGCGCTTTTCTTGTTCAATTTCGTTCAAATATTGATAAGCTGAAAGATGAATTTCTTGCTGCTGCCACCCTTGTTCGATCGCCGCCAAGGCACCCCCTTTGGATTCGATGGTCTCAATCAATTTGAGGGCCTCGTCATAGATGGTTTTCGTTAAGCGTTCCACATGCCAGGAACCTGCAATTGGATCGACCGTGTCAGCCACGCCGGATTCTTCGGCGATGATTTGTTGGGTCCGCAAGGCCACCGTTGCAGACGCTTCGGTTGGCAAGCCCAGGGCTTCATCATAGGAATTCGTGTGGAGGCTTTGTGTACCACCAATCACGGCAGCGAGGGCTTGGATGGTGACCCGTGCCACGTTGTTGAGCGGTTGTTGCGCGGTCAAGCTGACGCCCGCAACTTGTGTATGGAATCTCAGCATGGTTGATTTGGGATTTTGCGGATTGTACCGGTTCACCATCAAATCATGCCAGAGTGTTCGGGCGGCTCGAAATTTGCTGATTTCCTCGAAGAAGTCGTTATGGCAGTTGAAGAAAAAAGAGAGGCGAGGTGCAAAGGTGTCAATGTCCATTCCTTGAGATACGGCCGCCTCAACATAGGCCAGTGCGTTGGCCAAGGTGAAGGCCAATTCTTGGACGGCCGTTGAGCCTGCTTCCCGAATGTGGTAGCCTGAAATTGAAATTGTGTTCCATTTGGGGACATGGTCCGCGCAGAAGGCAAAGATGTCGGTGATGAGACGCATGCTTTGCTGCGGTGGGAAGACATAGGTTCCTCGAGCGATGTACTCTTTCAAAATGTCATTTTGAATGGTGCCTTTGAGGTCAGCCATGTTCGCCCCTTGCTCTTCGGCTGCAACGATGTACATCGCTAACAGAACCATGGCTGGAGCATTGATGGTCATCGAAGTGCTGACTTGATCCATTGGGATGCCGTCAAACAAGAGTTTCATGTCTTCAACCGACGAAATGGACACGCCCACTTTTCCTACCTCGCCATATGAAAGTTCATCATCGGCGTCCAGACCAAGTTGTGTAGGCAGGTCAAAGGCGACGGAAAGCCCCATTTGTCCTCGTTCCAACAGAAGTTTGAACCGTTTATTGGTCGCTTCAGCACTGGAAAATCCTGCGTATTGGCGCATCGTCCACAAACGGGAACGGTACATGGTTGAATGAATACCTCGCGTGTAGGGAGCTTCTCCTGCTGGTGCAAGCGGAGTGGCTGCATCTTCCGGTGATGCAGAACGGGGGAGCGGCAGGCCACTCAGGGTGTGCCAATCGGACTTGCGTTCCTTGCCCATGTGCTGTACAAGTCAAGCCACTTCATCAAGACTCGCCTTGATTCAGTGTTCTACGCCACCGGGGCCGTGTGCATGACCATGACTAATTTCTTCTTCCGTGGCTTGGCGAATCTCAACAACTTCGACGGAAAAACAGAGTGTTTTGCCAGCCATGGCGTGGTTGAAGTCAGCTGTAATGGTGTCATCGTTTACGGCCGTAACCATGAACGGCGCAGGGCCTTGAAAGGTTTGAGCCACAAGGGTCATCCCAACTTCTATTTCCACACCGCTCTGTTCCAGTTGAGCAAATTGATCTTTGGGAAAATCGGTGATTAAATCTTCAAGAGGGTGTCCATAGGCACGTTCAGGTTCGAGTGTAAATTCCCGGCGCTCGCCTTGGCTGGCCCCCATCATCTCTTCTTCAAAACCTGGAATCATTTGCCCATGGCCAACCAGGTAGGTGAGGGGGTCTCGGCCTTCACTGCTGTCAAAGACTTCACCCGTGTCTGGCAAGGTCCCGGTGTAATGGACGCGTGCGACCACATTTTTATCGATGGTAATTTCAGTCATGTTCTCATCTCTTGGTGGTCATTCTTTTGACTAAGTCGCGAAGCTGTTCACCGACATCCGTAGGCAAAATCAATTCCGCTTCTTTGGATTCAATGTACTCCAGGCATTCGTCAATACCCTGTCGTTCACCTTTGGCCCAAACCTGACCGAGGACATTGGAACGGTGTTCTTCAGGAACATTGGGGTTGTCAAGAATGTCTTTGGCAGCGTACTTGTATTCCAGGTACTTTTGACGGTTCAGTTTTTTCTCCTGCTTTTGCCGTCCCCCACCTTTCTTGTCAAAGCGTCGCTTTCCACGTCGACGGTCTTGCTTTGGGGCAATTTTCGTCTCGATCTTTGCAAAGACATTTCTCGAGCCTTTGGATTGAGCCATCATGGCATCGTCTGCAACGGGTTCCAACCTCGAAGGGTCGAGTTCGGATGTTCCTTGTTCTGCCTGGACGGCCTCATGGGAACTTGGGACGGTTTCAGGTGTTGATTCGATGCGGGAAGCATTCTTTTTCGTCGCTTCGGATTTCCTCCGCAACTCTGCGATTCTGTCTTCGTGAGACAACACCGCAGGGGCATCATCTTTCTTTTTGCGTGGAGTTTCCACTGGGACAGGCGCAGGTGCAACCTCTGGTGCAGATACGTCTCCTTTCTGCTCAAGTTTTTCAATGGCTTCACGTTGTTTTCGCTGCAAGTCGGCCTTGATGTCCGGTTTCTTTTCTTGAGCGGTGGTTGCCTCAACTGGAGTGTTGGGGCGGCGTGTATGTTGGCGCTCACGCTCATCACGGCGGCGGCGGTGCTGCTGGGACGCATCCTTTGCGAAAGGATTGAACTCGTCCTTCTTCCGTCCACCACGTCGGCCGTTGATTGATAATGCCCCCAAAGAAAGGCGTACGACCACCCGTTAAAACCATATGCCCCAATCGTGGTCAAGACCAGACGATTGGTGTTTGGTCGGTGCGAAGGTATTGGTCAATAGCACTGTGCTCAAGGGGCGTGGTTCTCTTTTTGAGTTCCAACCAACCTAGAAGGGCAATCATGGTACCGTTATCGATGCAGTACATTCTCGGTGGTGCATGGGATGTGCCCTCCCTATCAGCTGACATTTCAGTGCACATGGTTCGGATGCGCTGGTTGCAGGCGACACCACCGCCCAAGAGCAATTCTGTTTTTCCCGTGTGGGCCATCGCTCGCTCTGCCACCTCAACACAGGAGGCAAAAGCATGCTCTTGCAAGGACCAACAAACAGCATCCAGAGCTGCTCCATTGTCAATCAGACGTTGGGCGGCGGTCAACAATCCAGAAAAGGCCAAGTCCATGCCCCGAACAGCATAGGGCAATTGCAAACCTTCCATGTCTGGGTTGGGTTCGCGTTCGAGGTATTGTGCCGCAAGTTGCTCAATCTTTGGCCCGCCGGGGAAAGGGATCCCTTGATTGCGTGCAAATTTGTCAAGCATGTTTCCAATACCGATGTCGAGCGTTTCTCCCAAAACACGATAACGACCGTTTAATCGGGCAATGACTTGTGTGTTGCCTCCCGAAACATAGAGCAAAACTGGGTCTTCACATCCACATTGTTGACGGCCAATTTCGATGTGGGCGACACAATGGTTGACACCGATAAGTGGAACATCCATTCGTGTGGCCAACCCACGTGCAACGGCGGCTCCAACGCGGAGGCAGGGCCCAAGTCCTGGTCCTTGGGAATACGCTACTGCGCCAATGTCCTCTGGACTCAAATCGTGCTTGGAAAGTGCCTCAAGGAACAAGTTTGATGCCACGTCCTTGTGATGATCCGCTGCCTCCCTTGGATGGATTCCTCCTTGGTCTGGGCGCAAGGTATCGCTGGCTGCGGGATAGGGTATGCCGTTGGCATCCACCAACCCAAATGATAGCGTATGGGCCGTTGTTTCAATACCCAAAGTCCATCCAGACATGGAACTCCGAAGAACCGATTGTTCTTCAACCCTCTTCCCCTCATACGGTTCATGCGCACCATCTACCTCAATGCGGGAACGATGGTTCATTTTGCTCATAGCGCTTCCAATGATGAAGAACCTGTATTTGCTGAGGGCATGGCAATTATTGTAGAAGGTAATTCAATAAAAAATATACAAAATTCATTAACATTGGCGGACGAATATTCAATTCCGTCGGACGTGAGCCATTTTCAACATGAAGATGTCCATGTGCATGATCTCCAGGGCCAAGCCATCGTTCCTGGACTCATCGATGGACACACCCATTTGCTTTGGGCAGGGGACCGTTCCAAAGAGGTGGCATGGAGGCAAGAGGGGAAAACCTATGCAGAAATCTCATCGATGGGAGGTGGCATTGGTCACACCGTTTCTCAAACACGTGCAGCATCCTCTGATAAATTACTCGAGTTGGGCTATTTGCGTCTTCGTGATGCGCTTCGAACGGGGACAACTCATCTCGAGGCCAAAACAGGATACGGTTTGACGACCGAGTCAGAATTGCGTCTTCTTGACATCGCCAATCAGTTGAATCGGATAGAACATACACCAACCATCGAGTCAACGTGGATGGGAGCACACGATGTACCAAAGGATGTCACTCGGGAAGCGTACATTGAATCGTTGCACTCCGAACAACTTCCAGCAGTTCTCGCCCAAGGCATAGCTCGGTCCGTTGATGTTTTTTGTGAACCCGGTTGGTTTTCGACAAGTGAATCTGAAGACATTCTTCGTGCAGGCAAGCAGGGTGGATTAGCCATGCGAATGCATATCGATGAATTCGCGGACGGTGGGGGGGGCGATTTAGCGGCTGAATTAGGTGTTGAAACCGCCGATCATGCCTATCACACTCCGCTGAAGTCTCGCATCAAAATGAAGGGTGCCGGCGTCAACACTGGCTTTTTGCCCGGTACGCCTTATGCCATGGGTGATGCTTGGCCTGAGTTGACGCCCATGCATGAGCATGACATCCCTTTCACGCTGGCAAGCGATTTCAATCCGAACTGCTACACGCTGAGTTTACCCTTCATGTGTTCTTTGATGGTCCAACGGTGCGGATTGCATCCTCTGTCAGCGTTGGCGGCGGTGACGGTCAATGCGGCACAAGTCACACAGCACCCATCAGGGATGGTCCAAGGCCAACTCGTGGAAGGGGCCGTTGCCAACTTTAACATCGTGGACGGCCCAAATTGGGAATCGATGATGCTTCGGCCCTCTTCGACTCCATTTTCAGGAACGGTGTTGAACGGCCACTACATTTCTCAATGATTCTTCTTTATGTGCTAATTTTAATCATTTTTAAATTAATTATAGTTCAAATAGATATTAGGTGAAAATCATGGCTTGGGTGGAAACGATTGTTTGTTCGAGTAAGAAAGGAACCGATGCGCGACTACGTCGAATGTTGAAAGCACGCCAAGAATACAAGCGGAGGCAAAAAGGATGCATCGGTGCGTGGGTTGGTCGAGGTCCGGAGAATTCCGATATGTTGTTGGTTCAGTCTGCATTTGAAACAGCTGAATCATGGAAACAGATTTCCAAAGAAATTCAGGCGACGCTTGATGTTGAAGATGGCGGAATCGAAGGTCTTCTCTTGGGCCCGCCGCTCGTTGGAATCTTTGAGATTCCCAACGAGGAACTCCAGATGATGGAATTCATGGATCAATCGTGAAAATCAGACCCACGTATCGTCGCATAATGTGAGTTATGCGACATGGACTCGAATGGGTTCGTTGGCCAAGCGAGGAATTTGACATACGGATGAGACGCAGTACTGCGTTTTTTCAAACACTTGAACGGTGGATTCTTATTTTTGAAGAAATATTCACCTCCCAACCCCCCCTCAAAGGGGGAAAATGGTGATTTTTGGTGAATCATGAACAGAAGCGTTCAATATCCCTACCGATTCCCACAAAATGAGAACCATGAGCGAGATTCAAGGCTACTGTCTGAAGTGCAAAAATTACGGCCCGATCAAGAACGGTCAAAAAATCGTCATGTCCAATGGTCGAACGCGCATGGCCGGTTCATGTTCGCAAGCAGGCTGCTCGGGTAAAATATCCAAGATCATCGGTTGAGATCGCCACGCTCCCACACCGAATTGATTTAATAGAAATGTCAGGTGGCTAACTTTACCTAGGGCTCGTGGTCTAGGGGTTTATGACGTTGCCTTGACATGGCAAAGATCGAGAGTTCGATTCTCTCCGAGCCCACCATTGAAGATTATTTATTTCCAATTTTTTGGATGTTCAAACTATAT
>MDSY01007405.1_pt1 | contig 13200 bp, 5 predicted proteins | sample 811131 | NCBI WGS metagenome assembly MDSY01 (sample SAMN05326643, study PRJNA326480) | marine metagenome | isolation source: seawater | place: Atlantic Ocean: South West | collected 2010
GTCATCCCCTTGCTCGATGTGCTCGATCGCCGCGGCGACCAGGGAGTGGACTGCATCGTCTTCGTGCTCGATGTGCTCGATCGCCGCGTCGACCAGGGAGTGGACTGCATCGTCCTCGTGCTCGATGTGCTCGATCGCCGTGGCGACCGATGACTTGCCCGGGTCGACAATGTGCTCTTGCTCGAGCTCGATAGGATCGAGTTCGGTTTTCATAGCCTCGACGGGTTCTGAAACGGTCCTCGCCGACGGAACAAAAACGCTCGATCCGTTCGGCGATTCTTCCAGAGACGTATCCCGACCGAAGTCATCCTCGTTCCCGGATTCGAAGTCCGCAGCGTTACCGTCGTCTAGATCACTATCTTCCACGACAGGGGTGGTACCTTCCAACGTGTCACGAGTCGTATCGCTCACAACCTCGTTTTCCTTTTCCACGATGGTATTTATTGTCTCGCTTTTCTTCGTCGGTTTTTTGGCCACGTTTGAAGTTATATTTTTGCCCTCTAAAACCGCCTTCGCTCGAAGCGCCGGGCGAGTTTGGCTTGTTGATACGTTTTTCTTCTTGATATCAGCAGAAGACAAACTCACGTTTGCCATCGGCACTCGCTTCACCACTACTCGAACGCGCTCACGACGCACCATCTCTTCCACATCCAAAACTTTTTTTTCATCGAGTTTGTTCCCGTCCAACCGAACGTCTCTCACCGAGACGCACTTTCTTTCCAACGCGAGTTTCAATTTTTTCAACCCCTCTGGACCTATTGCGTTGTGCCGCAAATCAATCGTATTCAAACTTAGATTGACAGTGGAAAGGCCTCGTAGCGCTAGCTCAAAGACTCCTTTGTCGCCCAGTGAGTTTTTGCCGACACCAAGATACTTTAAACAGGTGAGCTTCCCGAGCGCGTCGCCGAGGAACTTTGCGCCCTCCGCCCGTAGCCTACATCCACTCAGTTCTAACGTTTCAAGACTAGTACTCCCCCCAGTCATTACCCCAGAAAACAGTGCTTTGACACCCTCCGCGCCAATCATTGCTTTTGAAAGGTCCAGCTCACGAAGCGTCTCTGATCCACACAGTAGCACCGACAGCGGCTTACAACACGCCGCGGTGAGGTTACTGTTGTTCGCTACCCAAAGCTTTTCAACCGGGGCTTTAGTGGCTCGCCCGGCCGCCGCGATCGCGCCCAACCCCCGGTCACCCACTCTGTTGCCGTCCAGGTGTATTTCGGTTAATGATGCGTGGTCACGAACTGATGGGCTCAGTTTTAACGCGCCTTCTACTCCGATATCGTTCCGGGAAAGACCTATGCGTCGTAGGGAGGGACACCGTTTCAGCGCGACGCAGGCGGAGGAACCGCACCGATCGCCCGCCGCGTTTCCCCCGAGATCGAGCGTGTTGAGTGACTTTGGCAGAGAAGCACACAATGACTCCACGCCTATTCCCCCAAGCTCAGAGTTCGTCACGACCAACGCTTCCAGCTCTGCGAACGTGCCTACCGAAAGCATCTTCGCAAAAACTGACCCACCTTCAGCGCCTAAATTAGCGCCGTTTACGGTTATTTGTTTTATTTTTAAGCCACTTTGCCAATCCAGCGCCCGTTCTAAGGCAACTGCGCCTGGGACCCCGAAAGGTTTTCCGTTCTCGTTCTGAAGGTCAATGCTTTCACAGTCTGTTTCGAACTGGCTAGGCACGCCGTTCACGGTTGGGTACGGTTTCATGTTAGATTCGTCACTGTCGTCATCAAGTTGTCCCATAATCGCCCGTAGCGTCGTGCGCGTCACGGAAGCGGGGAGCCAAGGCGGAAGCGCCACCGAAGTAACAGTCGCGCCGCTGGTCTCTAACGCGGTGTGCAACACGTACAGCTCACACGTACCTATCCCAAAATCCACCGCCTCCGCTGCAGCGGGGTGAAAAACGGTCATGTCAAGATGAAACGTGGAGGTAGCAGTTTTTCCGGCGTCGCGAATCGCGCCAACCGGAAGTAACGCGCCTCCGAAGCACACCGACTGGACGTTTGATTCGGAGTCGCTACACGCTTTGCCTATTCTTTGCGCGACGTCATTTGCAATCGTTTGGCCTATTTTGATGGTCCTTATGTCCTCTGGTGCGTTCAACAATAATACATCCGCTAACGTTTCGTAAACCGCTGATTGGTTCTGCAACGTATCTTTACTCTTCTTCGCGTTGAAGGTAAGCAAAGTCGCCCCCGCCAGGTTCACAAAGTCGGGTGCGCGCGGATCGGTCGACATTTGAGTAAGCGTGGTTGGCGACAGAGCTTTGAGGAAGGTATCAGGGACGCCGAGGTTGGTAACGGTTGCCAACGTGTCTGTGACTGCTTGCTGTGCAGAGGCATCTCCATGTGTGATGAATGTCATGCCACTTTCAATCTCGAAAGCACGCCACTTATCCCTCGCGGATTGCTCATCATTCGCATCGCACAAAACGAAAACCCTCCGCCCGCTTTCCACCGCTGCTGATACTTCTATCTCGACACCGTGATCGTTTCGGGTCTCACCTGAATCAAGCAGCAGAAACGCCTCCGCTGACCGTGCTCGCCCTGGCGCGCACTCCGCACCTTGCGGGCGCGACGACGATGAATACCCGGCTTGTTCCAGATTGATAACCATTTCGGTGGTGGCGAAATGGTCGGACCCGGCACATACGAAAACCCGCGCCGCGACGCGAAACTGTTTCAAGTAACCAGGCGCGAGCGACAACTCACTTTTCGCCGAGTCCAGCTCAGCCTCCACAGCTTTGCGTCGAACACGTTTCGCGATGGATTTCGCAGCAGCTCCTGCTCTAATTTCCATCGCCAGCTGCTCAGCAGCTTCTTTTAACGCCATCGCGCGCGCGGCTGTGATTTCGGTAGCCACCGAGGATGGCTTCGAGTTTGGTTTCTTGACAGGTTCTCTTTTCACGCGAGGAGCGTTCGTGATTTGAACACCCGCGCTGGCAGCTGCTTGTTCCGCGTTCGAAACATCACGTTCAAGCCCTTGTCGTACTGCCACCGCTTCAGCAGTTTTGCGGCGAACACTCACGAGTTTTCGCTCGCTCGCCTCTGCGGAAATCGCGCGCCGCTCCGCAACCTCCGCGCGTACCTCAGCGTCCTCCGCGCGCATTTTTTCTCGGCGCGATTGTTCCTCCGCCCGGGAAATCTCATTACACGCCGCTGTCAAATCCGCCTCGACGGATTCCAGTTTCATTTGCATCTTATCCTTATCATTCCTCGCGCTGCTTTGAGCGCGTTCAAGCTGTCGCCTCAGCGACACGATGATTTCGTTGGTCTTGCTTTGTTCCTTCGCCGAAGTCGTTCTCACCTCCTCCAGCAACGCGCGTACTTTCCTTGACTCCTCTGCGACGCTTTGGGACGCCATGCGCGCCGCTTCGACGTTCGCCTCCGCGTCTTGCTTCACGTCAGCGATTGTTGCATCGCATCTTACGCGTAAAGCGTTCATCGTAGCGATTGTTTCTTCCATTTGAAGGTCGGCTCGGTTTTCTTTTTCCATCGCGTCGCGCGCCACTTGGTTGCTCTGCTCCAACTCAATCGCGTGCTGTTCCCTCTCTTCAAACAACGCCATGGATTTCGACGCGGCTTCGATGCGTAGAAGTTTCAGTTCCTCTCGGGCGTCCGCGGCGTCTTTTTCAGCGGCTTTCCGTGCATCAAGCATACCCTGGAACCCACCCTCCGGTTCATACAGCCGGTAATCGGGTTGTATTCCTGTTTGTACGACGTTGGCGACAGCTCGCTCCACGGTCGTCGCCACCACGACGTCGTCGTCCAGGACCGGCGCTTGCGACGTCACTTTTACCTGGCGCAGGTCACTCGCCAGTCCGCTTGCTTGGCCTCCCGGCATCGGATTCGACGCCGCTTTCGCTTCAAGAAGTATTCGCGCGCGCTGCTTAGGGTCCATTTCTGAGGAGTCTTCTACCCCACCAGTCTCTTGGTACGGGTCAAACGTCTCTTCCCGAATCTCCGGCAACGCCTCGCTAGAAGCCGAAGCGGCGTTTTTGTCATTCGCACTCGTAGTAGGCACATTCTCCCCATTTTCAGCCGCTTGCTTCGCCGCAGCCGCTGCTGCTTGCCGCGCCCGCGCTTGCTCAATCCTTTCCCGCTCCGCTTTGCGCTTTTGCCTCGCTGCTTCCTCCGTGTCTTCAACCGCGACTTGCCTGTGCGCCTCCTGCCACGCCGCTATTCCGTCAATCAAATCAGAGCCCTCGAATGATTGATCAGGCCTCGGAAGAGGTGGCCTTCTGTTCAACGCCCCAGCCGCTTCTTCCGCAATCAATTTAGCTTCCCGTTCAGCTTCCAACTCAGCGGCTTGCTTCGCAAGAATCTCCTCCCGCGTGGGCGGCGGTTTGAACGTGCGTTTCGGGGATAACGGGTACGGGTCGAACCGGGAGTGTACGTGGTCGGGGCGGTCGTTGCCTGCTCCATCGGTCGCATCACGGTGCAGCTCATCCAGCGCTCTTAGTTTCTTTTCCATCGACGCGGCTTCTTTTTCTTGTCGCTTAGTTTCCAATTGCTCGATTTTCTTACGCATCGCCAGCGCCTCCGCGGCGGTTGGCTTGGGGAACAAGTGCGATGGAGAATCGGGAATCGAACTCATAGACGGTTCCTCTTGAAGCTGCGACGGCACGCCTATTGGATCTCCATCCTCGTCTAAATCAAGACTCATCCGTATTCTTGGTGCGGGTCGGTCCGCGCACACCTCGGCGTCGTGGCCGGGGTTGCCGCACAAGGCGCAAACCGCCCCGTCACGTCCCAGGGGGAGGGCGTGCCGTTCCCCATCCTTTGGCTTCACCGCGGGCATCCTTGCTTCGAACGGCTGCGAACGCTGCTGCGCCAAATTCGCCGCAGTGAGCTCGCGCTGCGGCGGGGGGTCGCGACGCTGCCTCCCCGCGCCGGGAGGCGCAGTGGAAAACGACATGAAACCCCGCCACGCTCAAGCCACGCTCGGGGACGAGTGGGGGGCCTTTCCTCTGATTCGTCCGAGAAAAACGGCACTTACGCGGATCCAACAAAAAACCGTTCCGCCACGCGATGACCTTCCTTCCCTAAATGGTCTCCGGACAGCGCCCCTCCGAATACAACGCACGGAGGCTTCGTGACTCCGCGCGTGTGGGTGTGTCAGAGACGACGCGACCGTCGAGAGAAGCAGAGGCGAGTGGACCACACGAGTCAGTCACAGTTACAAAAAGCCGTTGCTAACGGCTTTCTCCAAGAATTCGCTCAAGTCGATGAAATGGCTAATGATTTTTTCAGGAAGGTATCGCCACTGAAGGCTAGGAAAATACCTGGCCCGCGACAGAAGAGAAATAGGTACGTAGAACGAAGATCAAACTCTGGAAAACAACTGCAATAAAAAACAAACCGATGTACGCTTTCATTTCAATAGCTAAGTGACGCACACACTATTCGAATATCCGTCTCTCGACCGCGCCAAAAAATATCACGCACCACAAAAGGTACGCTCCTGAAACCGCAATTAGATGCGCGCCATGACTCTTTTCGCGGCTTCGATGGTGAAGTCGATGTCCTCCTCGGTATGCTTGAGACCAGTGAAGCCGGCTTCGTACTGGGAGGGCGCGAGGTACACGCCCTCTTCGAGCATGCCGCGGTGCCACCTGGCGAACTTGTCGGTGTCAGATTCGGTGGCGTCGGCGAAGTTGCGCACGGGGCCTTCGCAGAAGAAGAAGCCGAACATGCCGCGGATTGACCCGCCGCACACGGCGTGGCCGGCGTCCTTGCCCGCTTGCAGGATGCCTTCGATGAGGCGGGAGGTGTTTTTGTCCATGTACTCGTACGCGCCTTCTTCGGCCAGGATTTCAAGGGTTTCGATACCCGCGACCATCGCGAGGGGGTTGCCGGAGAGGGTACCGGCTTGGTACATGGGACCGGCGGGGGCGACGATTTCCATGATTTCCCTCTTGCCGCCGTACGCGCCAACCGGGAGGCCGCCGCCGATGACCTTGCCCATGGTGGTGAGGTCGGGGGTGACGCCCCAGTATTCCTGGGCGCAGCCCTTGGAGATGCGGAAGCCGGTCATGACTTCGTCGAAGGTGAGCAAAGCGCCTTCCGCGGTGGTGATTTCGCGCAGGCCTTCGAGGAAGGATTTGTCGGGGATGATGAACCCGGAGTTACCCACGACGGGCTCGAGGATAACACCCGCGATTTCGCCTTTGTTTTCCGCGAAGATCTTCTTCACCGCTTCGAGGTCGTTGTAGGGCGCGCAAAGCGTGGTGTTGGTCGCCGCGTCAGGGACACCGGGGGAGTCAGGGAGACCGAGCGTGGCGACACCCGAACCCGCCTGCACGAGGAAGGGGTCCGCGTGGCCATGGTAGCACCCTTCGAACTTGATGATCTTGTTGCGACCGGTGTGCGCACGCATCACGCGCAGCACGGAGAGGCATGCCTCGGTACCGGAGTTGCAGAAGCGCACCATCTCGACGGAGGGGACGCGGTCGATGACCATCTGGCCGAGCACGTTTTCGAGCTCACAGGGGGCGCCGAACGAGGTTCCTTTGTCGATCTGCTCCTTCAGCTTCTTGTTCACCCTGTCGTTGGCGTGGCCGCAGATCGCGGGGCCCCAGGACCCGACGTAATCGACGTACTTGTTTCCGTCCACGTCGAACGCGTACGCATCCTTGACGGACTCGAACACGATGGGGCCGCCGCCCACGGACTTGAACGCGCGGACGGGGGAGTTCACGCCGCCGGGCAGGATCTCCAGCGCCGCTTTGAAGATCTGTTAGAGTAGAATGGGGGGGAGGTCAGCGAGTGAGCTAAAAGACGTAATCGAGAATGCCAAAAAACCAAAAACGTTGCCAAAAGTCTGAACCGTCGTTTCAAGGGATCCCCAGTTCTCGGATAGGGGGGCACGCGACGTCGCCATCGACACATGTTTACCCATCTCCGATGCTTCGGCGTTCGAACCGGCTTTTTAGTACCACAGAAGGGATAGAAAACGACGTCCGTGTGTGTGACGCGTTTCGCGGTGCCTGGGGACGCGGGTCACACCCGTGGCGACGTCCCCATTCGGTTGTTGATATCCAAAGGAAGATATGCCGAAAATGCCGACACCATCGGACGTCGGCGAAGCTGCGTGATGCGGTGTGCGAGCGTGAAAATTCTTGTGTGCGGTGAATGCCGCACTGCCACACATCTAGCTAAGTCGCTCGCCGTGCTTCGTCACGTACCTGGTCGGACTTGGTGGTGTTCAAGGTGGTGGGGTCCTTGATGGCTTCGGCGACGATGTTGCGCTTAACCACGATTTTCGCGTTACCGCGAGCGGCACGGCGGATAGCCGCGGTTTGGCGCGTGTGGGCGGGCGCCACAGCGAAGTTGGCGGACATGGCGGACATCTTCACGAAAAAGTCGTTAAACCTAGTTGGTGGTGCTCGTGAACGTCGAACTGAGGTCGAGCGTCGTTGGCAAGTGGATACAGAGCGCGACAGGTGCCCGATTGCACAGTTTTTTGTTTGGATCTCGATTTTTTGGAGATCCCAATCTCAAACTGCTTCGTGATTGGCTGCAAAATGACACGTTTCTTGAGTTATTGACCCCACCTTTTTCATGGTGGTCGGTCGGTAAAAATAGCTGCTGAAAAACTCAACGCAAACTCGAATCCATTTCTCAGGTGTGCGATCCCTACTCTGCGCCGCACCTCGCGACGCCTCTACCACCATGGCTACCGCTTCTGCTGCCGCCGCCACCGTGGTTCCCCGCGCGATGCGTACTGGTGCGTCCCCTGACGAAGCGTAGGCGTTAACTCATGAGTTGCTAAGTTAACTGACTCGTGCGGCTCTTCACTCTGTCAACCCCACCGCCGCCGCGATCGCGTTTTCGACCCTCGCGCCGTGGCGACCTACCAGGGGGCTGTGTATTGCACACGGGTTTAGGGTTTAAACCCTAAACGCCGACCGCACGCGCACGTAAAGACAGTTTCGTATTTCAACACCATCGCCTGCCCTGCAACCCACCCTTCGACACGAATGCTGACACGTCAGACACACATCTTTTACATTTAAAAACTAACCAACTCCTTCCCAAACAAAACTCAATCAATCAGGCACTCGCAAGCCGTCCGCGACCCGCTCCGTTCGCCGCGGCGACATCACCGTTGCCAGGGCGTCTCCCAGCAAGCACGCGTCTCCCAACGGCGCCAAGCCCAGGGCGCTGATTTCCGTGTCGGACAAAACCGGCATGACTGATTTAGCGGAGGGCCTTGCGTCTCTCGGGTACGAAGTCGTCAGCACCGGCGGGTCCGCCGCGGCTATCGACAAAGCCGGCGTTGATGTCACCCCCGTGGATGAAATCACGGACTTCCCCGAAATGCTTGACGGAAGGGTCAAAACACTGCACCCCGCCGTGCACGGCGGCATTCTCGCCAGACGTGATGTTGATTCACACGTCGCAAGCGTGACGGAGCACGACATCGGATACATCGACATCGTCGCGGTTAACCTGTACCCGTTCCGCGAAACCGTCGCGTCCGGCGCGGACTTCTCCGCGTGCGTGGAGAACATTGACATCGGAGGCCCCGCGATGATCCGCGCGGCGGCGAAGAACCACCCGTTTGTGTACGTGTTGGTGGACGCGGCGGATTACCAGCCGTTATTAGACCACCTCGGGAAGGAACACACCGACGAGGAGGACATGAAGATGAGAAAGCAACTCGCGTGGAAAGCGTACCAGCACTGCGCGTCATACGACTCAGTCGTGGCGGAGTACCTGTGGGACTCGATCGGCGAAGGCGCCCCAGCCCCCGAACGCTCCGTCCCGATGACCTTGATGGACACCCTTCGATACGGCGAGAACCCGCACCAGCCTGCGGCGGTGTACGCGGACGCGTCGTTGATGGAGTCGGAAGGCGCCGGCGTCGGACGCGCGATTCTGCACCACGGCAAGGAGATGTCGTACAACAACTACCTCGACGCTGAGGCGGCGTACTCGTGCGTTTCGGACTTCCCCACGGTTGACCCGTCATGCGTGGTTGTGAAGCACACCAATCCGTGTGGCGTCGCCTCCGCGTCGGGGTGCGACGGCGACATTGTGGAAGCGTACCGCCAAGCCGTGCGCGCGGATCCCATCTCTGCGTTCGGCGGCATCGTCGCGTTCAACTGCGAGCTCACCGCAGATATGGCGCGCGATATTCGCGAATTCAGGTCACCCACGGATGACGAAACCAGGATGTTTTACGAAATCGTCATCGCGCCTTCGTACACGAAAGAGGGGCTTGAAGTGCTGAAGGGCAAATCCAAGAACCTCCGCATTTTGGAAGCCAAGCCCCGGTTGCCGTCGACGACGCTTCGCCAAGTCGGCGGCGGGTGGTTGCAGCAAGCCAGCGACTCCCTTCTCCCCGAAGACATTACATTCGAAGTGGTTTCCGAAACCCAGCCCACTGTCGATCAAATGGATGCCTTGAAGTTCGCGTGGAGGTGCGTGAAGCACGTCAAATCAAACGCGATCACGGTGGCGACGAAGGGCAGACTTTTGGGCATGGGCAGCGGCCAGCCCAACCGCGTAAACTCCGTGCGAATTGCGCTCGAAAAGGCGGCGGACGAAGTGGAAGGGTCGGTGCTCGCGTCGGATGCGTTCTTCCCGTTCGCATGGGGTGATTCTGTGGAAATCGCGTGTCAAGCAGGCGTCAAAGCCATCGCGCACCCCGGCGGGTCCATGAGGGACCAAGAAGCCGTGGACGTGTGCAACAAATACGGCGTCGCCCTGGTCACCACCGGGCACAGGCACTTCCGCCATTAAAAGGGGGGGGGGATTTTTGTGCGTAACGAATGAAGCGAGGGAGGTGCGGGTTTGGACACCGCCTTGAAATATATGATTTGATATAAAATAGGTCTCTATCCGTCGAGTTACAACGCCTATGCCCCTGTGGAAGCTTCTTCTCCGTCTTCTTTCACGCCATCCTCAACCATACCCTCTTCGGAATACCCATCCTCGTCGTACTCTTCTTCACCTTCGTCCAGCTCTGACAGCAACGTCGCGAGCATGGGTTCGACGTGTGATCGGATGGTTCTGGAAGCCAGCACTACTCGAGCAATTTCCCTGGCTTCGCCGCCTCCTGTCTTGCCAGATGATTCACCTTGTCGCGTCTCACGCAACAACGCGTTGACAGATTTTGCAACCGCCGCAACGACGTCGGGTTCGCGCCCCGCGACTTTCACCGCCGCGTCAGCGCCCGGCGACCCCGAACCCCCCAGGTCGCTTCCAAACGCCGCTGCGAGCGCACCGGAAAACAGCGCTTGAGACCTGCCGTCGAGCGATAGCACTGCCCTTTGTTTCAGCTCAGCCAGTGTGCCTTCGGGCAAGTCCTGCGCGACTTGAAGCAAAACGTCGCAGTACTTGGAACAGCTATCAGTGATCGCTCGTCGCACCAAACGGACAGACGAGCCTCGCGGATCGAGGGGCGGCACGGGGGATGGCGGCGCACGCACGGGGGCACTTTCCGATGACTTCGCAGGTGACCTTTGTGATCCTTGGGATATCCCCGACGCGTTGGACTTGGCTGGGGACGACTCAACGCGCCCCCCAGCACCGAAACGCACTTCAACCTCGTCATCCACTCCGCGGCTAGGCACGACAGAAATATCTCGTGAAGCAAACACCGCTTCTTCTCTCCGCGCGCGGTCCCGTTGGGCACTTTGCTGCTGCTCATACATCACGTCTTCGTCGTCTTCTTCGTCGAAAGTAACATCCGATTCCGCGTGGTTGTTGAACCCGAGCGGGTCGTTGTACGCGACAGAAAGGTCCGCCAGTTTATGAGCGTTGTCCTCATCCGCAATCTCGCTCCCATCCCGGTCTGGACGCGTATCCCTGTACGCGGAGAGCATTAGCTTCAAATAATAATACGCCTCCATCGTGGCTTCGGGAACCTTGGCGGGCTTGTGAGAAGCTTGTTTTTTCGATCGAGATTTCTCTAAGAGTTCCAGCGCCCTATTCTCGCGAATCGCGTCGCGCTGCTCTTTAAAGTACTCGCCGATGAGCTGAAGCACGGCTTGGTACAGCATCCCCCGCCCTCCAGCGCCACTACCGAAAATCAGCCGCGTGACGTGCTGCGAACTTTGTTCGTCCAATGTAACTGAGTGCGCGGAGGAAACAGTCGTTGCGCCTAATATGAATCGTCGCTGCGCGTCCCCTTTCCCCGCCGGTTTCACTTTTTTAGCGCACTCCATTAAAACCGTTTGCCGGCAGTACAGAAAAAATAGCAACTCTTCGTCGTCGTAACCGCGGTTACAAAAAGCGCAAAACACATCCACAGAAGCGTGTTGTCCCGCGCTCCTCGCTGCTTCAGCGTTGCACATCACCTCCCAAGCCGCCTTCTCTGCTAACGCCTTGACGCCGTAAATGCGCCCGCACCAGTTCTTCACGAATTCGGGAAACGGCCGAGCGCGAAACGCGTCATCGAGCTCATCCTCATCAGCACCGGCCATGGCCTCCAGTTCACACACATCGTGCGCGTACCTCGCGTCGTATATATCCTCGATTTGCTTCAAAAGCCAAGGTAAAGGGTGTTGCCGCGCGGCGCGAACAGACTCTACACTCAAATCAGCCCACAAGGGATATCTCGAACGAACGGCATCCACCAAAGGCGCGGGAGGTGCGGGGTGGGTGTGTACGGCGTGCGAGGCTCGCGGACGAGCGTTTTGGGGGGACCTTTTCGCGCCTATAAACGAAAGAAAAGGGTGGTGAATGGTTAGTAAGAGGCGAGTCACACATTGGTCGTGGGGCAGGCGTTGTCGATCGTTCGAAGCGATTGCATTGTCAGATTCGCCGTTGATTGGGCGAAATGTATGTCACGGGACGACCGCGGAGAGGACGGGGAGCACGTGACGCGGTGAGTCTATGGTTGAGTACTCGACTTGTACGCACCTGAGGGTACGCGCGGGCCTATCATCGTGACCTCTGCTCGTCACAACGCGCGCCGAGCGCGGTCGTGGAGTGGAGGCCACTTGACAATTCACCGGGAAGTCCAAGATTCCTCAAGCGACGCAAAACGCGCCAAATTGGTCATTGTTAAGATATTCTGATCGCCGTCCTCCGCCGCGCCACTTCCACGCGCGTCTCCCTCTACAGGCTTACGTGTATCGACTCCGCACGCGACGTGATCATTATGTCGGCAACGAGCGTCGCCGCATCGCTCGCGTTTCGCGCCAGAGTGACAGGCACCCGAGGCCTCTATGCCAATCGTAGTCGTCTCGGAGCGTGCGATCCGAGACAAAATGCGAGGACCAACACACGCCGTGCCGTTCGTGCGGAAGCTGCACGAGCTGAGGCGAAGAAGGAACAGATGAAGGAAGTGAAGAAGAAAGTGAAGAAGGAAGAGACGAAGTCAGAGACTACTGTTAAAGATCTTCCAGCCCCACCCGCAGCTCCTTCCGGGTACGAGAGAGACATTAAGCGCCTTGAAAAGGCTGGCGTGGAGATCCACAAGTTCGGCACGGCGTACCTGGATGATGGCAAAAACAACGATGAGGTGCGCGAGTTGCAGCGTTTCTTGAAAGGCACAGGGCATTACAACTACAAGGATGGCGCGACTGGGTATTTCGGACCGATGACGCAGGAGGCGGTGAAGAAATGGCAAGACAAGTACAGCTTGCCTCAATCCGGCGGGTGGGGTATTCAATCGCGCGCGACGTACTTACAAGTTAAGCACGCGGAGTTGAGAGCAATGCAGGATCCCGAAGCCGCTGCGAGCTGGTCCAAATCAGCAGTAGCGACCGGGTTGTTGAACAAAAACACGGGATTACCGATCCCGCCATCCATCGGAGACGCCCGCTTTGGCGAAGCGAAACCCGCGTGGGTCGCCTCCGCGAACACGGGGAGTTCTTTGTTACCGCCGGCGGCGAAATCGAAATTGATGGCAAGCGGTTACAATACGGCGATATGGGCCTTGCTTGCGACGTTAACAGCAATCACAGGAGTCAAACTGTTCACCCGGGGAAGCAATGAAAACAGTTTGGACGCGAGGAGGGCTGAGTACGAAAAAGAAAACGGTCCCCTTCCCGGGTTTCAAAGCGATGCGGGTGGCGAGATCGTGGACGTACGGGCGTGGCACAAGGACGACGACGATAACAAGTAGACGAATAGAGAACCATTGTAAATACATTTGTTTTTACAGGGCTTTTGGGGTTTAGGGGTTTAGGTTTTAGGTTTTAGGGGTTAGGGGTTAGGGGTTAGGGGTTAGGGGTTA